>Ga0182027_10015389_pt1 | contig 10517 bp, 12 predicted proteins | sample 712E1DmetaG_FD_121300 | JGI IMG/M metagenome (GOLD analysis project Ga0182027, IMG submission 121300) | Permafrost microbial communities from Stordalen Mire, Sweden - 712E1D metaG (Illumina Assembly) | ecosystem: Environmental > Terrestrial > Soil > Wetlands > Permafrost | place: Sweden... | reverse complement strand
GGACCCAAAGGAACTCGATTCTGCAAGTTTTCTGATTCACAGGATTCCGCATGTTCTGTTTTTTGAAACTGCAAAAGTGATCGGTCAGCCTGATGCAGGTGACTGGGGTGGTTTGTATGTAGAAATAAAATGTGTGGGTGAACCAGTACAATACTGGTTCATCGACCAGAAAAAAGAAAATATTCCATCATATCTCCATACATTTGTTGATGATATTAATACGGCCATAAATCGACTGAAATGATCAGGCTAATAACAACAGGATTCCAATCTATCCTTCGGAGATTATGTTTATAGAACGATTTTTCTGACTGTAAAATTAAGCATATGAGTATTTTAAATACAACATTTCAGGCTCTGACGGTGACTGAGAAAGAATTACTTGCAAAGGCACAGGAAACCATGTATCATGCATATAATATTTATTCCGGATTTTTTGTGGGCGCTGCAGTATTAACCAGTGAAGGGGAAGTTTTTACCGGGGCGTGTATGGAAAATGCTTCATATGGACTCACGTCCTGTGCCGAGGTGGGTGCCATTCAGTCAGCATTCAGTCAGGGTTACAGAGATATTACAACAATCGCCATTATTGGTGGTATGGATCCCCATAGTGAAGGCGAAGTTGTTTCGCCCTGTGGCAGATGCAGGCAACTTATTTTTGAAGCATCGCAGGTTGCAGGTGAAAATATTGTGGTGATCCTTTCCGATCCCACTTTTAAAAAAATCATTTATACCACCATTAATGACCTGATGCCGCTACCTTTCGGACCACTCGATCTGGGTCTGAATGCCGGGTCAAACACAAAAAAGTAACTGGTTCTATCCTTTGTTATGTTACATTCAGATAATCCATCAACAAAGCCGGATAAATACCGGCCATTCAATGGCTATGCTGCCTATTGTAAACAAAAATATGGTGAGCGCTTACAGAAGATAAGCATTGATGCAGGTTTTACCTGTCCGAATCGTGATGGTACTGCAGGAACCGGGGGTTGTACCTATTGCGATAACAATGCCTTTAATCCGTCGTATTGTACTTCTGCAAAACCAATTCTGCAACAAATTGATGAAGGAATAGAATTCCATCTGAAACGTTACCGCAGGGCCAACAAATATATTGCTTATTTCCAACCTTATTCAAATACTTATGCAAGTCTCAAACATCTGAAGAATTTATATGAGCAGGCACTTTCCCATCCCCAAATTGCAGGCATATCAATCGGAACCCGCCCGGATTGTATTGACGATGAAAAGCTGGATTATCTGAAGTTCCTTTCAAAAAGCCATATTATTACACTGGAAATCGGTATCGAAAGTTGTTACGATGTTAGCCTGAAGAGGATCAATCGTGGTCATGATTTCAATAAAACTATAGAAGCACTTGAATTGATCAGAAAGTACGATATTTTTTGCGGTGGACATATTATTTTCGGATTGCCCGGAGAAAACACCGGAATGATGCTGGCTGAAGCTGAAATACTGTCGGCATTACCCATCAATATGCTAAAATTCCACCAGTTACAAATTCTCAGGAATACTGCAATGGAAAAAGAGTACGAATTACATCCCGCTGATTTTTATCATTTCAGCCTGGAAGCCTATATTGAATTCATCATAGATTTTCTGGAAAGGCTTTCACCCGATATTATTATCGAGAGGCTTGCCGGTGAAGTGCCTCCCCGTTACCTTCTCAATAACTTTTGGGGGCGAATTAGATACGACCAGGTTTTAACCATGATTGAAAAAAGGATGATCGAAAGAGGAAGTAAACAGGGATCCGGATTTAAGGGTTAAGCTGATTTAAAAGATAATTGATCGAAAAACCCATTCTTTTTCGTTTATTTGAAATGAAATAACCAGTCAAAATAAATTGAATCTGATGAAAAAAATTGTTTTTATAATTTGCATGGCCATGATTATATTCACGATGCAGTCGTGTTTTAAAAATGGGAATAAACTAGAATTCAATGGCGGCGAACTATATTATACCAATGCAGTACTGAAGGCTGATGCTCTGAAGTTAGGCAACTACCTGAAGAACGAAGGCTTCTTTAATGGCGAAAAGAGGACAGTAGAGCTTGATAAGAACGGAAAAACATGGGAGTTCAGGATGGTAGTACAAAAAGGAACCGAAAATGATGATCAGTACATTAATTTATTTGGATTTTTCAGTTTACAACTGTCCAAAGCCGTATTCAATAATGATCCTGTCGATATTCATCTTTGCAACGACAAGCTTGAAACGCTTAAGGTAATACCTTTCAAAAAGCAATAAATCCTGCAATTTTAAACAAGAAAGGATTGCGAATAAGGTTTTGCTATATTCGATTTACACTATTTTTTTGGAGACAGAATACAGAAGACAGAATACAGAATTCTGAATATTTTTACTATAGGTATTCCATTCTGATTACTAAAACCAAATTTTTCATCCCTATTTCTGAATTCTGCATTCTGTATTCATTTTTTTTACTGATTTACAATTGATACTTTGCACCTTGAAAATTATAAATCTAAAAAAAATCAGGTCAATGAGTGTTCTCCTGCAACAAAGTCTTCACTTATTAACGGTATTGTGTATAACCATAGGGTAATTTAAATCCTGTGTAAACATAACTTAGAACAGAATACTGACATACTATTACGCTTCAAAAATCAACTTTTTTGCACTCAATTTCTAAATCCGGAACATGGCGAAAAAAAGCAGCATCCGAAAATACTTTGTACTCGACACAAACGTAGTTCTTTACGACTACCGAAGCATTTATTCTTTTGAAGACAATAATGTGGTTCTCCCCATAACATTACTCGAGGAGCTTGATAAATTCAAGAAAGGGAATGAGATCATTAATCTGAATGCCAGGGAATTTAACCGTGAGCTGGATGCCCTGATCGGCGAAAGGCTTCTCAATGAGAAGGTACAATTAAAAACCGGTGGTTTTATCATGGTGGATACCAATTCACGCATGGCTCCGGAACTCAAGGAAGTTTTCTGGGAAGATAAGCCCGATCACCGTATTTTATCAGTTGCCTATAATCTTTCCAAAAAAATGCCCGACGAAAAGGTGATCCTTGTTACCAAGGATATTAACCTCCGGATGAAGGCAAAAAGTTTTGGCATCATAGCAGAAGACTACGAAACAGGTAAAGTTAAGGATATCAGTGAACTTTACACCGGTAAGGATATGATCGAACACGTTCAAAGTGAAGTAATAGATAAAATATATGAAAAAGGCCAGCTAACTTTAGAAGAAGCAGGTATGGATGTTCAACCTTTGCCAAATGAATATTTTATTGTCCGGAATGGCTATAAAAGTCTGCTTTGTTGCTACGATCAATCCTCCAACTCGATGAAACTCGTTGAGAAGAGGAAGGCTTATGGCATACAACCCAGGAATTCCGAACAAACATTTTCATTACATGCATTGATGAACCCAAATGTGAGCCTGGTAACACTTTCAGGGAAGGCAGGAACCGGTAAAACACTTATGGCATTGGCCGCAGCACTTGAAATCAGGAAACAATATCAGCAGATATTTCTTGCCCGGCCTATCGTTCCTCTTTCAAATAAGGATATAGGCTATCTTCCGGGCGATGTAAAGAGTAAACTTGATCCATACATGCAACCTTTGTATGATAACCTTTCCGTAATCAAGCATCAGTTTAAGGAAGAATCGCCCGATTTCAATAAGATTGCAGAGCTTCTGACCAATGAAAAACTGTTGATAACACCGCTGGCATATATAAGAGGCAGGAGCCTATCGAAAATCTATTTTATAATTGATGAGGCGCAAAATTTAACCCCTCACGAAGTAAAGACAATTATTACCAGGGCCGGCGAAGGCACCAAGATGGTTTTTACAGGCGATCCTTACCAGATCGACACTCCTTACCTTGATTCCCGAAGTAATGGCCTGACTTACCTGATCGATAAAATGAAAGGGCAGGAACTTTATGCTCACATCACACTTGAAAAAGGCGAAAGGTCGGATCTGGCAGAACTGGCTTCGAATCTCTTGTAAATACAGCTTATACCGATGGAACAAACAAAATGCCTTACAGTCTATTTTATTTGTATAATTGATATTATTTTATTTTACTATAAAAAGCACAACAACGGAAAGTAAACACTTTATCCCTATTAAAGTAGTTTTCGCCACCTGTTTTCCTGATACCTTTCATTGTCATCTCATATTGGACATACTTACTGAATTTTAATTTCGGATAGGTTAAATTCTCCATGTAAGCCAGTTGGTATTCCACCTTGTAACTATTCGCAGGATCCTGTTTTCTCATCTTATTGTAATAACCACTTGTGAATTTCTGATTTTTATCGCTGATTGAGCGGGTAATAACCATAGATCGCCAGAGAAAATATTTTATTATTTGTGACACCGAAACACCCACAACAGGGTAATCGCTGTATTTAAGATCGTTGAAATACGGTTTCCCCTTAAATAAAATATTAGTATCCGGCAACAGACCCGAATAATGTGAGCTGTCGCTCCGGTAGTAAAACAGGAATTCCTTCCAATCTATATTAGTAATGGGTTGTTTATCAACATATTGATTTTCTCCAACCTTTATTGTACCGGGAGGGTTTGGGAGGTCGGGTTGCTGAAATAAAAAGATCAGGCTAAAGTAAATGAAGTATAGCAAAATTATAATTTAGTTCAGATCTTATTTTACAGAATCCATTATAGTTAAAATTTGTTCAGAAATATTCCTGATTACTAAATCTTCTGTTGTATCTTCTAATGGAAACAAAGGGAAATAGGGCATTTGATTTTTATAATAAAGTTTAATACCTGAAATTGATTCAAAATTTTTACAGCTTATTTTTAATGCTTCAGTTACAATCCATTCTATTTTTCCTTCTATTTCTGCCACTTTTTTAATACCAATCCAAAAAGGAGTGTCTGCAAATTCTGCCCAATATTCAAAATCTAGAGCAAATGAAAGTGCAAAATCATCAACTTTTCCATACCTTATATATCCCCATCTTCGAGCTGTTGCATGTAATCCTGTTGTTTCAAATTTACCACGCTTATGAAGTTCATCTACAATCTTATCGATTAAGTTGTAATAAGAACTTATTCTTTTAGGTATTTTTGGCGATAATTCATCATCCTGTATCGGTAAAAAAGTATTACTATCAATAATTTCGCAGAATCCGATTATTTGATCAATATCAGATATTAGACTTTGGTTATTTTCCTGTGATAAATGAACTCTTAGAATTCCTAAAATTTCGTCCCATGTTTTTATTAAAAGATATTTAGTATTTTGTAAAATAATTGAATGAGATTCATTGTTCATGGTGAAATTTAATGAAGTTGCATTTATCCTTTTAGTTATTTCATCCCAAAGTGACCTAACTCGTAAAGAGGGACAAATAAAAACCAATACTGAATCATTCTTTAATCTATTCAGATATGCAATAGGTTGGTTATTTGTCAATGAGGACCAAAATTTTGCTTCGAATATAATTGTTTCTTTTCCACTTTGATCAAAACCTGATATATCTGGGCGTTCAAGTTTTTCTCCTCTGATTTGAGTTGAATAAGTTAAATCAGATAACTCAATACCACAGTCACTTTTTAGAATTTTATTTATTGCTAACCTTGCACCTTTTGAGCGTTGTAATATATAAACAAGTCCTTCTGATGCGATATCTTCTTGAGAACCTCTAATTCTGGTATAAAATTGTCCTAATAGTGATTGCATAAATTATTTCACTTTAATAAACGTCAAAGTTCCTTGTTTTAAGCGATTTTCGTATGAATTATCTTCTTTCGTTCTGTTAATAATGATTGTTTCATCAACTGGATTACCCATTGTCCAATAAATCAGGGCATCTTCTTTAAAATATGTAATAGGCTTTTCATAAAACCAACCTTGATAACCATATTTTCGTATATGCATTACTGTTTCAATAAATAAAGCATTATCTACTTTTTCTTTTACGATATATTCGTGTGGCCAATCAGGCATTGTTTTGGCAAATGTCCAAATTATATTTTCTATAAATTGCTTAATTTCTTCCGGAAACTTTTCCATTTTTCTTTTTTTCAGATTACAGCTATTTAGAATATGTATATTAAGTCCATTTATTTTGAATATCGAATAATGATTAACGAATGATGATTTTAGAAGTACCTGAAAATCAGAAATCTAAAATCGTTAATCCTTGTTCTTAAATCACTTTCCCCGACATTCTTGACAAACACTAATTAATGAATCAGCAGTCGTTTGCATTCCTGAAAAAAGCTTTCCTTATCGATGGGCACAACACCCACTTTTTCACATACCAGACCGCCGGCAATATTGCATAATTCAGCTATCAATGCAGGTTCCAGATCAGAGGCGAGTGCAAGTGCTGCTATACTAACAACCGTATCGCCGGCACCTGAAACGTCAAAAATATTTCTTTTATGCGACGGGATGATCATTGCTTCTTCGTGGTCGTTGATGTAAATACCTTCTTCCGAAAGTGTTATCATCAGCCTTTCAACCTTCATCAAATCAAAAACCTTGTCGGCAGCCAGTTTCAAATTTTCGAGTGTTGCAGGGAGTGTAATTGTAATATTTAACCCCTCCTTTAATTCTTTAAGATTAGGTTTAAACAGGCTGACATGCTTATAAAAATGAAAATTCCTCTTCTTGGGATCTACAATCGTAGGAATATTTTTGGTACGTGCCTCATCAACAATGTTACTTATCAGGTCTTCTGTAATCAGGCCTTTATCGTAATCCTGAAAAATCACAACATCGGCATCTGTAAGGGCTGTCAGAATTAATTCAAGCAAACTGCTTTTATCTTTATTATTAAGTTCTTCTTCTGTTTCGCTGTCAATCCTGATAAGTTGCTGAATACCGTTTCCCATGATACGTGATTTAACGGTTGTTGGCCGATCCCTGATTTTCAGGATATAATCAGAGTTGATACCAGCGTGTTTAATCAGGTCCATAAACAATGCACCATCCGCATCGTTACCAATAATTGAACATAAAACAGGGTTTGCCCCAAGCATTTTAATATTCATTGCCACATTTGCTGCTCCACCCAAACGGTGTTCTTTTTTATTTAATAACAGAACAGGCACTGGAGCCTCTGGCGAAATCCTACTCACACTACCCCACCAGTATGCATCTACCATCACATCACCAATAATGAGAACATTTTTGTTTTGAAGATCGCTGAAAATTACTTCGATATCTTCGGGTGTGAGTTGAGGGAAAATCATAAAAACTATTTTAAAAGTGCAAGGGTATTTTTCATCCTGTCGCAAGCTTTAAGCAGCAGTACTTCAGAGGCTGCATAAGATATCCTGACACACTCATCCACGCCAAAAGCAGAACCGCTTATCAGTGAAACGCCACCATGCTCCAACATAAATTCTGCCATTATATCTGCACTGTTTATGGTATAATTCTGATAAGATTTACCAAAATACCCTGAAATATCGATGAAAAAATAAAAAGCCCCGTCGGGAACCTGAAATTTAATATCCGGGATAAGAGCAAGTTTTTCAGCCACCAGATCACGTCTTTTTCGAAACTGCTCCACCATTTTAATAACACTACTGTTATCTGATTTCAGGGCTTCCAGGGCAGCCATTTGCGAAATAGAACATGCTGCTGAAGTGAGGTGGCCCTGAAGTTTATCGCATGCTTTTGCTATATTAGCAGGTGCAAGCATGTAACCGATTCTCCAACCTGTCATTGCGTAACCTTTTGATACGCCATTAACGATAATTGAGCGATCAAACATACCCTGGCATTGGGCAATCGTAGCAGAAGCACATTTATAATTTATGTATTCGTAGATGTCGTCAGACAGAATATAAATATTGGGATATTTCCTCAACACTACTGCAAATGCTTCCAGATCTTCGGACGAATAAATGCTCCCGCTGGGATTGGAGGGCGAATTCAATAATAGTATCCTTGTTTTGGGGGTGATCGCTGCTTCAAGTTGTTGCGGGGTGATCTTGAAACCTTGTTCAACTGTGGTTTGTATGGTAACCATTGAAGCATCGGTCAGTTTGATCATGTCAGGATACGAAACCCAGTAAGGCGCCGGAACGATTATTTCATCTCCTTCTTCAAGCAATACCAGGAGGGCATTACTGATTGATTGCTTGGCACCAGAGCTGACTACAACCTGTGAAGATGTATATTCAAGTCCGTAATCCCTTAAATATTTCTGAACTATAGCCTTTCTCAGATCGGGAAAACCTGATACAGGCGGATAGTGGGTAATATTGTTATTTATTGCAGCAATAGCAGCATTTTTAATATGTTCTGGTGTGTTAAAATCCGGTTCCCCAATACCAAGACTAATTATATCCTTACCGGAAGCTTTTAGCTGTGCAGCAATCTGGGCCATTTTTAATGTTGCCGATTCAGCAAGTTTTTCTACCCTTCGGGCAATCCTGTGATCCATATGAATAGTGTTTCTCTTTAAAAAAGAGCGAATATAGCTATTTTATAAGATATGGCAAGAATAGCTAAAGATTTTCGTTATGAAAGTTTACGGTATTATTATCGACTCCAATAACAATCAGTTAACTCGTTATTGCATCCATAAAATCATAAATTATTAAAAAGAATGGAAAACCCTTGAATAATTCATATATTTGTGAAAACCTGAAAGATAGTTCAGGGATTATGTTTGATAAATAAATGAATCATGAATAAGTTTGATTACAAATGTGTTTCAATTTTGGGTGGTATCAATAAAATAACACGGGTACTTCATGAATATGGAATAATGGGCTGGGAATTGGTATATGTGCATCGGTTCAAACATTATTTTAAGAGGTCGTTAGAAAATTAAAAAAATCTGATTTATGATAAGGTTGAGTGTTCATGATATTTTAGAATTCATTCATCACCGCAGTAGTATCAGGGATTATACGGGTGATCCAATACCCGAAGATATTTTAATTGAAATTGTAAAGGCCGGAATGTCGGCTCCATCGGCAAATAATGTCCAACCATGGAGTTTTATAATTGTTACCGACAAACAAATAATGTCAAAGCTTGCTAAAAACCTCCCTTTTGCAAAGATGCTGGATAAAGCAGGTGGGGCCATCATTGTTTGTGGAAAACCTGATACAAAAGATGCCGAACTGAGTAATTACTGGATACAGGATTGTTCAGCGGCAGCACAAAATATTTTGCTTGCAGTTGAGGCTTTTGGTCTTGGTGCAGTTTGGACAGGAGTTTATCCACGTAAAGAAAGGATCAAATGGGTAAGGGAAGTTCTCGAAATACCAGATGAAGTAGTTCCGTTAAATGTGATTCCCATCGGTTATCCGTCAAAGCCATCATTGATCAAAGACAAATTTAAACCCGACAAAATACACTTGAATAAATGGATTTAATAATTAATAAAGAAGTCAGATTATGAAAGAAGATGATCTTAGCCCTATTGAGGTTTTTTCAGGTAATGATATTGAAGCAGTTATGGTAAAGAATCTGCTCGAAAATGAAAATATCGAAGCTTTTCTCTGGCATGAAATACAGGGAATCCAGCAGGTAATTGGAGATGATGTAAGTGTTGTTGTATCCCATCATGATTATAAACGGGCAAAAGAGTTTATGGATGGGTATTTTAAGAACAAAAAATAGGCTCCGATATTCCTGATTTACCTGAGCTGATCTGACATAATATATTTTATCGGGTTAGTTTTAATTTGAGGTGCTGAATAAATTCGCCACCTAAACACTAAAACACTAAAATCCTCAAATCATTACAATAAATGACCAGTACAGATATTATAGATCATATTTGCTTTGGTGATCTAATATGTTTTGGAGATTTGCCCGCCTGGCTGCGCCTTGCGGACAGGGTGGCATTTTCTTTTTAAAGTAAGGTAAAAAAATATTTATAGCACCTTAAAATAAAACTAAACCCTTTTATTAGGGATGTGATTATTCTCCGATTTTAAGAGCAGGGCAACCGCATTTGAAGCACATATTTTAATATGATGTAATTTGTTATCATTTTTTTTTGCCACCAAATCACAAAAACACCAAAATACACTAAATTTAAGCTTTGGTGAAATTTGGTGCCTTGGTGTTTTAGTGGTAGATATTAAAGAAATATAGATTAATTATCCAAATGCGGTTGCCCTGATTTTAAGAGCTATCTTATTGAAAGCCATTCATTTTTAGCGTATATTTGCAGTCTAAATTAAATACGGTTTCTTATTTACTTACCTACATGAATACTCATTTACAAACAAGGATAATCGTGGTTTCCCTTCTTCTTCTGATATTCGCCGGATTTTATGCACTCACCTACACAAGCGGTCCTCCATCGGGAAATACAAATGCACCCGGTGAATCGAACTGCACTTCATGTCATAATGGTAACATTGTTACCTCCGGTACGAACTGGAATAATATAGTTTTATCATCTAACATACCTGCCACAGGATATGTTCCTGATTCGCTATATACCATCACTTTATCTCATACTCAGAGTGGTATCACAAAGTTCGGAT
>Ga0182027_10015388_pt1 | contig 10517 bp, 9 predicted proteins | sample 712E1DmetaG_FD_121300 | JGI IMG/M metagenome (GOLD analysis project Ga0182027, IMG submission 121300) | Permafrost microbial communities from Stordalen Mire, Sweden - 712E1D metaG (Illumina Assembly) | ecosystem: Environmental > Terrestrial > Soil > Wetlands > Permafrost | place: Sweden... | reverse complement strand
TTATGCTTCAAAATCTAAAGTTTTGATTGATGAGGTCCAACATTTATTATTAAAATTTGGAATATTATCTAGATTACGTGAAAAACATGTCTTGTTAAAAAATAAAATATTTTTGAATTATGAATTGATTCTCGATTCTAATAATGTATATAATTTTATTAACGAAATAGGATTCTTTGGTCGTAAAGAACTTAGACAAAAAGAGTGTTTAATTCAGGTAAAAAAATTTAATCCTAACGTTGATACTATACCTAAAGATGTTTGGGATATTTATAGACCTAAAAGTTGGGCTGATGTTGGAAAATGTATGGATTATAGGACTGGAAAATCTTTGAGGTCTTCAATAAATTATGCTCCTTCGAGACAAAAATTATTACAGATAGCTATTGCGGACCAAGATGAGCAGATAAAACTACTTGCAGAGTCAGATATATTTTGGGATGAGATAACAAGTAAAGAAGAATTATGTGGCTCATTTGAAGTATATGATATAAGCGTGCCTAAGTATCACAATTTTGTTGCTAACGATATACTAATACATAATAGTTATACTATAGGTGTAATTGCTGAAGGCATTTCTGATTTGCCTCTAGAAATAAAGAATAATATTTCAGTCGTATTGCTTGACACGATGGGAATATACTGGACGATGAAATATCCTAACCAGAAAGACAAGGAATTATTGAAGCAGTGGGACCTCAAAGCCAAATCTTTGGATGTCAAGATTTATACTCCATCAGGATTCTTCAAGGAGTTCAAGGCCAAAGGAATTCCGACTGATTTTCCATTCAGTATCAGTCCTGCAGAATTAGATGCAAGTGATTGGTGCGTGAGTTTTGGCGTGTCAGAAAATAGTCCAGTAGGCGTACTTATTGAAAGGACAATTTATGATTTGAAAGGAGATGAAGAGATATTTAAGACGAATCTTGGCAAGAACAGTTCTAATAATAAAAATGATACTACGAAAGGAAATAAAAAAGAATCCACAAACAATAGCGCATCATCAAAGAATGGTTCAATAGAAAAGATTGGATTCACGATAAATGATATCATCAAAGCACTTGACGCCGACAAGGATTTTGATGCCAATACCAAGAATGCAGCGAAGAATCTTTTCATGAATGCGAATCATTGGGGAATATTCGAGACAGATGCTATAACTATCACGGATGATGATATAACAAAGAATAAAACAAAAAAGCCAGAAAACTACAAGGCTACGCCTTTGTCTGACTTGGCAAAAGGCGGGCAAGTTACTGTCCTTGATTTATCATGCTATGCTACAATGCCTAATTCTTGGAACATCAAGAATCTTGTCGTCGGGCTAATCGCCGAGAAATTATTCATTCAGAGGATGATTGCAAGAAAAGATGAAGAATATGCACAGATTCATAAGGCAGTAAACCTTTTTGGCGATGAGGATAAAAAACAGTTTGATTTCCCGATGGTTTGGCTGGTAATTGATGAAGCGCATGAATTCTTGCCTGCAGTCGGTAAGACTCTTGCGACTGATCCATTGGTCACAATATTAAGAGAAGGAAGACAGCCAGGAATATCTTTGATTCTTGCAACGCAGCAGCCTGGAAAGATACATACTGATGTCATGACACAGGCCGACGTAGTTATAGCACACAGGATTACAGCAAAAGTTGATACTGATGCGTTAGGATCATTGATGCAATCATATATGAGGGAAGGATTGGTGCAGCAGCTTGATGAATTGTCCCGTGAAAAAGGAGCAGCAATAATATTTGATGACAATAATGAGAAGATGTATCCGATAAAGCTTCGGCCAAGATTCACATGGCACGGCGGCGAAGATCCAAACGCGATGCCAAAGAAAAAGGAAGGATTCGAAGAGGAAGAAGAATTGTGAAAATTTATAAAAAAGTCGCTGTTGCAATTTATCGATAATAACTTTTTTGTGTCTTATCTTTTTCAATTATATCATCTATATACTCATTTACGCGTTTTTTGGTTTCTCTATCAGGGGCACTATTTGCTTTTTGTAAATATTCTTGTATCTCATTTTGATCATCTATTGATACATCATCTATTTTCTTGATCTTGAATCGGTTTCTTAATTCTTCAAGTACTAAAGAATATTTTTTATAATATCCATCACAAGTATACACCACACAATTTTCTGGAATATTCTTTTCCAGGAATGATTTCAGTTTGTCATATGGGATTGGATTAGATAGTTTTTGCAAATATCCGAAAACTTCTGGCGGTTCATTATATTTGTCCGATAAAAGTACTGTATGCATGGATATGTTTATTCTAGGTTTTCTTCTAATCTTATATTCACTTACAACAGCAAATCTTTCGGAGAACGTCATAGAAATAGGAATTGGAGTAAAGTTTATATGATTTATGAATTAATTGCAATATTTATACTAGATATTCTACTAGATCTATAATATAAATTACTATTCCAAAATTTTCTTAATTTCATTCTCGATACTTTTATTCAATGTTGCTTCTGGAATTGCGACGACTCTTGAAGAAATGTAAGATGCTATCTTTCCAGCTTTGTCCATTGGAATGTCATGTGCTATCGAGTATAGGATTCCTGCAGCGTACGCGTCTCCTGCACCATTTGTATTGATGACTTCTACTTTATGGATAGGAACCCTATGGACTGTTTTCTTCTTGCTTATTATGTCGTTATGTTTTATTATGCTTCCATGCGAACCAAGTTTTACGATTGATACATCGCAATATTCAGAGAGTACATGAATTGCATCTTCCTCCTCAACACCCGTGAATGCTTTGGCTTCATGCTCATTAACGAATACTATGTCAACATATTCTTTTAACATAACTTTTAATGAATCTATCTTTGCAAATATTAATCCTGGATCAGCCAAGTCCATGGATATCATTCTATGATTTGCTTTTGCTATCTTCATCGCTTTAATGACTGCTTTTTCCGTCTCAGGATTTCCTACAAAGAATCCTTCGATGTGCAGTATCTTGGAATTTTTAACTATTTCTTCATCAACATCTTTCTCGCGGAATTCTGATGCTGCTCCAAGATATGTAAGCATCGTCCTTTCCTTGTCTGGTGTAACGCATATTATTGATGTTCCAGTATTTTTAGAACAGTTTGCAAGAGCCGCCCTGATATGCGACTGTGTTAGTAATCTTTCATAATCTTTTCCATAATCGTCATTTCCTATCATTCCCATGAATGCACTTTTTCCACCAAGAATGCTTACGCCTTTGGATGTGTTCGATGCGCTTCCGCCTGTCGCCATTATTATTTTTTTATCTTTTAATTGTTCCATCAACTTCGTGTGCTGTTCATCATTGATTAAGACCATGCTTCCTTTCTCGAAATTTAGTTTATTTAAGAAATCGTCATCTACATCTACGATTATATCCATCAATGCATGTCCCATCCCTACGACGTCATATTCTGTCATGTTGTTAGTCTCAATTGTATTGTTAGCATTATCGCCAAGCGAATTCTTGAGATCACATGGATAGCAAATAGCTCGACAACCAATCTATTTGCAATCTGTATGAGCGCGATAATGCTAAATACAAATATATTTATCCACTCAATATCTATAATTCTCAGCCTTGTACGGACCATCAACACTTACATTTATGTAATCTGCCTGTGTTTTTGTCAACTTGGTCAATTTTACGCCTATCTTTTCCAAGTGTAATCTTGCAACTTCTTCATCAAGTGCCTTTGGCAATACATAAACTCCAACTTCGTATTTTTTAGTCCATAATTCTATCTGTGCAAGAGTCTGGTTTGTAAACGACGAACTCATTACAAAACTTGGATGGCCATTTGCATTTCCTAAATTTACGAGTCTTCCTCTCGATAATAATATTATTGAGTGCCCGTCTGGGAATATGAACTTGTCCACTTGAGGCTTTATGTTTACTTCTTTTATTTTAGGGAATTTCTCTAATTTATCGACTTGTATTTCATTGTCGAAATGTCCTATATTGCACACTATTGCCTGGTCTTTCATCTTCTGCATATGTTCAATTGTTATTATATCCCTATTTCCTGTCGTCGTAACGAATACATCAGCTTTACTGACGACGCTTTCGATAACGTCGACTTGATATCCTTCCATTGCTGCCTGAAGAGCGCATATTGGATCTATCTCTGTGATTATTACTCGTGCACCAAATCCTCGCATTGATTGTGCACATCCTTTTCCCACGTCGCCGTAGCCGCATATGACGACTGTTTTTCCTGCAATCATGACTCCAGTTCCTCTCTTGATTCCGTCTGCAAGGCTTTCCCTGCATCCATATAGATTATCGAATTTTGATTTTGTTACAGAATCATTTACGTTTATTGCCGGGAACAATAATTGTTTTTCTTTCAACATCTGATATAATCTGTGAACGCCAGTTGTTGTTTCTTCTGAAACTCCCTTGATATCTTTTGCCATTCTCGTCCAGTATGTTTGGTCTTTTGCATATATATCTTTTAGGATGTTCATCAATTCCCTGAAGTCTTCTCCTTCTTTAGAATAATCTTTTTTTAAGATAGCAGGATTCTTCTCGACTTCTATTCCTTTGTGTATCATCAATGTAGCGTCTCCGCCATCATCGACGATTAAAGTTGGTCCCTTTCCGTTGAAGTCCAATGCTTGCTCTGTACACCACCAATATTCTTTTAATGTTTCTCCCTTCCATGCGAATACTGGAACTCCTGATTTTGCGATAGCCGCTGCTGCATGATCTTGAGTCGAATAAATATTACATGATGCCCATCTGACTTCTGCTCCGAGTAATGTCAATGTTTCAATCAATACTGCAGTCTGAACAGTCATGTGCAAGGATCCTGTGATTCTTGCTCCCTTCAATGGTTTTTTTGCACCATACTTTGTTCGTAATGCCATGAGTCCTGGCATCTCGACTTCAGCAATATCCAATTCTTTTCTGCCGAAATCTGCAAGTGTTATATCTTTTACTTTATAATCTTCAACCATAATTTCACCCTCATCCATATTTTCTTATACTTATTATTAGACTATCTATATATAATATTAGAATACGGATTGATAAACGATTTAAAAAGATAATGAAAGAGAGGATTTTACTCAACCTGCTTACGATAAATGTTTGACATAATTTAAGGTATGAATCTTTGCCTTGTTTTTAACAGAGATAATACTAATGGCCGCATTATTTGGATGATATTTTCTATAATTATCATGACTGTCTTTGGCTACATATAATAGCATACTAGTAATTACTCCACCATGCGAAACTATCAATATATTCCCATTCTTGTGTTTTTTGATTATTTCATCAAGAAAATTTTTGGACCGCACATATAGGTCCAACATTGATTCTCCACCTTTCGGCTTGAAATCAATGTGTGTTTTTCCTGATTTGACTATTGCTTCATGCATATCTTTTCCGCTTCTTCCTTGATATGCTCCTGCGTGTCTTTCTTTTAGTCTTTCATCGTATATTATCTTTGTCTTATCGAGTGATTTATTTTTAGATAGTGCGACTTTGCAAGTATGTCTGGCTCTCTTCAAGTCGCTAGAATAGATTGCATCGAATTTTATATTCTTGAAATATTTAGCCAGGGCCCTGGCCTGCAATCGACCTTTAGACGAGAGTAATGTGTCAAGTTGGCCTTGTATAAGCTTTTTTTTATTATGATTCGTCTCGCCGTGTCTTACCAGAAATATTTTAAGCATGATTTTCATGAATATTGTTGTATTATAAATTTTTTGACAAAAATAACACCTACCAAGTCATCACTAATTAGTAATAATAAAACATAATATTTATAAATCGTTTTTCATTCCATGTATGATGGGAACATCTATGTCGAGAATGGAAAGAGAGTCAAATTCTTCAAAGAACAGCAATAGCTATAAAAAAATTATCCGCTATGATACTAAATATGTGGAAAATTGTTCTGAAAGATACACCATTCATGAACCTTATGAGGTATTTGGACAAAATTATATCAAGAATTATGATTTAAAGAATGAATTTTTAAAAGTCAATAAGAATAGCGCAGGATTTGACAGAAGTTTTTCAAATGCTAAGGGTTTGATAAGAAAAGATATGGATTATATATTCCAGAAAACATATAGACAACCGGAAAAAAATGGCAGCGTCGTAAAAAAGACTATCAGTCGTAATTATCCCTTAGAAAATTTGTTTTTTCTAAACGATCTGGGTACACTAGATGATGTGGAAGAATTGAGAAATATCATAAAATCTTCCATCCCGAAAAAAACGTTTTCTTCAATAAAAGCATTTAAGAATGAAGGTGTTTTGACACCGAGCGAACTTGTTTACTTTGCTATATTTTCAAATGATTCGATATCCAAAGTTATCATGAGAGAATTTGCTCAGAATATAACTGATAATGGTTTGAGAGATATCTTTATTCAAAGAAAAGAAATACTGAAAAAAGTTACATTGAAAAATTCACTTGAGACCCTTGACCAATATGCAAATGGCTTAATTAAAAAATTTCAAGAAGATTATTCATCTGAACTATCCAATTATGGTATTCATAAGAATGAAATTGCAAAAAGATTATCGAGTACCAAAATCATCCTGACTGATCCAATGATATATGCATTAGAATCTACCGCTGGCAAATCTCGTATAGGAGTATTTCAGAAATGGGATAATAAGATAAACGTAGCGATCACGCGCGATGAAACTATGATGAATAAGGTATGCAATCATGAGATTTTACACCAATTATCAGGCCAGACTATAATAAAGAAAAAAGGACGAAGGGATGATACTGCATATACTGCTTATTTCATGACAAGATTGGGGATGACTTTTAATGATAGCATAGATTATTCTCGTTTGAATACCCGGTCAGTATTGCATTGGCTCAACGAAGCGGTAACTGAAGACTTGTCTTCGGAACTTTTGAAAAATAATAATCCTCATGTTTATGCTCAGGAAAGAGAATTATTTTCTCTACTTCAAACATCAGGAAAAAAAGAAATATCTAAAGATACATTTAGGCGAGCATATTTCGAGGATTTCAATCCTAATAAAAGAAAACACATCCCTTATTGGAAAGAGATGTGGAGGCTTGTTCAGAAATCATATGATAATACATTCTTGCAGAGATTGGATTCACACGTGAATAAACATGGCGTAAATTCTGCAATAGAAATTATGAAACAAGATTATAAGAAGATATAATAGACTTTTATACTCTATTCTTTTCAGCTATGTTCTTACTTGAACAGATGTTTCTTGTTTCTCTTGTATGCTGGCCTTTCGTGTATTGCCAATTCTTGCTGATATTCCTTGTCTGTGAAGTCAGCTTTAGTCATGCTTATGATGCTTGCAATGAATGTCACAATAAAGAATAGTGCGAATGCAAATCCCCATGATACAGAATATTGCCATACAAAAAACACAGCCATAAAGAATCCTACGATACTAGTCAACATGAATCCAGCGGATAAATGAGCATATCTCATATTTGCACCTCTAATTTTTATTATGCTTCTCTTTGGATTGGATGGTTTATATAGTTTACTAGAAATCTTTGATTTCTAGGAAACTCCCAAAACAGTGGTTTTGATAGTTTATTGAAATAGCGCCTAGCGAGAAACAGAATCAAATATTTCCGTCACGACTTTTAATGCTGCCTCCCTATTCTTCGGGAATGCTGCAACGTGCATCTTTATGTGGATGCAGTCTCCAGAGTCTGTCAATTCAAAGATACCCTTTAATGCTGCATCTTTGTCGAGTCTGATATAAAAGAACAAATCATCGTCGAGCCTCGACCATTTCTGCTCAAGTATCTTCTTGCATTGTTCTTCTCTGAGCAATTCCTTCAACGTCTTGATAAATGTCTTTGTGTGCATCTCCTTTTTTATCTCTAGAGAATATATCTTTATCTTCCTGTTTTCGAAACTTTCGACGATCTCTTCTTGAATTGCGACTTTCTCTTTCTCAAAATCTATAGGTACAAGTCTGTGAAATAGCTCGTGGACTTTCTGAATGAGTTCATTGTGTCCGATATATTCTTCTGGCTTCAAGAATATCGTTATCTTTGCATTATGGATGAATAACATAACAATCAAGATTACTTTATTATTAATATATTTTATTATTTATTTTTTTGGTTTTAGAAACTTTGTCTTTATAGATAGGATTATTATAATAACGTTTATAAACATCTGCCCTATCCTCTAATTATGAGTTTGATGAGTCTATTCTTGAAATTCGTGGATGTGGTTTTACATCTAGATAAATATTTAGGCATCATTATCTCTCAATATGGCGTATGGACTTACCTAATAATATTTGGAGTATTATTCTTTGAGACGGGAATTGTATTTACACCGTTTCTTCCTGGAGATTCATTATTATTTACTGCAGGAACAATGGCAGGTCTTGGATTATTCAAATTATGGCTATTATATATCATCTGCATCGCGGCTGTAATTCTCGGGGATAACTGCAATTATTGGATTGGGCATTTCATTGGTTCAAAAATAATTCATAGCAAACGTAAATTAATAAATAAAGAATACATCACAAAGACTCAGAAATATTTTGATAAATATGGTGCAGCAACTTTGATTATAGGAAGGTTCATGCCAATAATCCGAACATTCACTCCATTTATGGCGGGTGTTGGCAAGATGAGATACTTAAAATTTTTTATATATGATGCTGTAGGATCACTTTTATGGGTCTCATTATTCACATTCGGCGGATACTTCTTTGGCGGATTGCCATTCGTAAAATCTCATTTTTCATTAATCGTAATATTAATAATCTTCGTATCGTTCATACCCGTATTCATTCAGGTGGGCAAGCATTTATATCATAAGTATAGCAAGGGTTCCAAATCTAAGAAGGTGAAAAAGTGAAGCATAATTGGACTGTTACATTGATACTCGTTACATTTTTCGTATTAGCGCAAGTTACTGGATTATGGCTGCTAAATAAGGAATCAAGCGTTGGCGTCGATACTCGGACGAATCAGACTGCTGTAATGTTTGGTGATACTGCCGTCGGTGCACGGCCAGAAACTTCAGGATCTGGGAGCCTAATCTATATATTGATTGCTATCGCTATAGGTACTGGATTAGTGTTGTTGATTGTAAAATTTGGAAAAACAAATTTGTGGAGATTCTGGTTCTTTTTAGCTGTATGGATGGCATTGTCTGTAAGCCTTGGTGCATTGATTAAGTACCAATTATTTTTCCAGTACGATATTGCATTGGCTCTCGCGCTTATATTGACTACATGGAAGATATTCAGGCCGAATGTCATTGTTCATAATATTACTGAAGTCTTAATGTATGCTGGAATCGGTCTCATCATCGTTCCATTGTTTACGGGAGGATTGATTCCGTTTACTAAAGTATATGTGAGTGGAGAGTTGTGGACTGTCACATTATTGATAATAATTTCATTATATGATATGTATGCTGTATGGAAGAGCAAGCATATGGTTGCGATGGCGCAGTTCCAGACGCAATCAAAAGTGTTCGCAGGACTTATGATACCTTATAGGCAGGATGAAAAGAGCAAGAAAGTCGAATTGTTTGCTGAGCCAGCTAAAGAAGAAATTACTCGTACTGGTGCTCCAAAGATTCGCGCAGGAAAGACATCTCCAAAGAATGCTATCTTAGGCGGTGGAGACATTGCATTCCCTTTGATATTCATTGGAACTGTCATGAATGGAATTATATTAAAATTAAGTCTTGCAAATCCAACTACGGCTTTGAATGCAATCAAGAGCATCGCATTCCTACAAAGTTCAATAATCATATTGACGACAACTATCGCACTTACACTTTTATTTGTATTCGCAAAGAAAGGAAAGTTTTATCCAGCAATGCCATTCATCACAGCAGGATGCCTAGTCGGATGGGCAATAACGCTGTTGCTGTAATAGAATATATAAGTAAAGTGTCTTATTGATTATATTGGATTTTGTTGGAAAATGTTATTTATCGGAATATACCAGAATATTTATATAATGTAAAATTATGTAAATGTCATGGAGTCGGACAAGTTACCTTCCAACAACAAAAATATAATGAAGTATGTTTTATTTCTTCTTATCTTATTGTTCATTTTTTTGTGTATAAGATTTTGGAATAGTATCGCTATAGTCAGATATTTATTGATTATAGTGTTGTTTTTTCTTATATTGTGGGGGATTAATAGATATAAGATGATGGCCACATTAGATCGCGTTCCTTCTTGGGTAAAGAGAAGCATGAAGTTCTCATTGTATGCAGTTGTTGCATTATTTGTTTTTATGTTAGCAGTTGCATTGATTGGCGCGTATAAGTCAAATTTTAGTTGTACCACTTGTATGTTTTTTGGTTTATGCGCTGGCGGCCACTCTTTAGGTGCATGTTTTGCTTGGCCGACGATAATGTTTCTTTTAGCAGCTGTTCCTGCTGCAGTCGTTGGAGCAGTAGTAGGATTTATTGTTGATATGATCTTATTTTTTATCCATAAATCTAAAGAAAAATGATTGCTAGGACTGATTTTGC
>Ga0182027_10015387_pt1 | contig 10518 bp, 8 predicted proteins | sample 712E1DmetaG_FD_121300 | JGI IMG/M metagenome (GOLD analysis project Ga0182027, IMG submission 121300) | Permafrost microbial communities from Stordalen Mire, Sweden - 712E1D metaG (Illumina Assembly) | ecosystem: Environmental > Terrestrial > Soil > Wetlands > Permafrost | place: Sweden... | reverse complement strand
GATGGACTTCAACGACGACCTGGTGCTGATGGGCCATGACGGCCCCGGCCACATCGCCGTCAGTCAGGGCAAAACCAAGGTTCGGCCGCTCACGGTCTATCACGGCAAGGTGGGCCGCGGTCTCTCGGTGGAGATGAGCGTGAAGCACGGCCCCGTAACGCTGCTCTCTGTCGTGGAAGATCCCGAAGCGCGCTTCAAGCTGCTAGCCGCCGAGGGCGAGTGCGTGGCCGGCGAGATTCTTGAGATTGGCAACACCAACAGCCGCTATCGCTTTCCGCTGGGCGCGCGCGCATTCGTTAACGCGTGGAATGCGCAAGGGCCGGCGCACCACTGCGCCGTGGGTGTGGGCCACGTGGCTGCCATGCTTGAAAAAACCGCCGCGCTGATGGGAATCGGTTTCCACCAGGTTTGCTGAGGCGCCGGCGGCTGCCCCCGATTCGATAGACTCAAAGGGAGATCAAACCACGCCGGAGCCTCTTTGCCCACTGAAACTCAGGAACGCCTCATCCGTCCCGCCTGCAACATCTACGGAAGCCTGCGCCTGCCCGGCGATAAGTCCATCAGCCACCGCTACGCCATGCTCGCCGCATTCGCTGAAGGAATCTCGCACTTCACCAATTTCTCCACCGGCGCCGACTGTGCCTCGACCCTCGCCTGCATGCAGGCTCTCGGCGCCAGGGTCAATAGGACAAATGAGAATTCCGTTGAAATCAGCGGCGTTTCTGGCCACGTAACGCCCGCCGGCCATCCCCTGGACTGCGGCAACTCCGGCTCAACCATGCGTATGATCTCAGGCCTGCTGGCGCCCCAGCAGGGAAGCTTTACCCTGAACGGCGACGACTCGCTCTCCCGCCGGCCCATGGAGCGCATCCGCAAACCCCTGGAAGCCATGGGCGCAAAGCTCACGCTCACCGACGGCCATGCTCCGTTGACGATTCATGGCAGCCCGCTCCAGGCCGTCGACTACACTACGCCCGTTCCCAGCGCCCAGGTAAAGACCTGCATCCTGCTGGCCGGCCTGCAAACCGATGGAACCACAATCGTGAGAGAAGCCGTCCGCACCCGCGACCATAGCGAACTGGCATTGAGAGCTTTCAGCGCGAAGTTGACCCGTACGCTCGAATCAGTCTCTATCTCCGGCCCGCAGTCGTTGCACGCCATCGATGCCGCGGTACCCGGCGACATTTCTTCCGCCGCATTCTTTCTTTGTGCGGCGGCCATCTTTCCCGGTTCCAGCCTGGTGCTTGATTCGCTGGGACTGAATCCCACTCGCGCCACTCTGCTCGACGTGCTGACCGCACTCGGCGCACACATCGCCGTTCTCAATCTTGAAGAAAAGCATTCCGAACTGGTGGGCACGGTGCAGATCACCTCGCCAGCACAGGGCCTAGGATCGACTGAGGTCAGCGGTGCTCTCGCTGCCCAGCTCATCGACGAGCTGCCGGTGCTGGCAGCCATCGCACCCTATACCAGCGGCGGCATTCGCATCCGTGACGCAAAAGAGCTACGCGTCAAAGAGTCCGACCGCATCGCCCTGGTGGTGAAGAACCTGCGCGCCATGGGAGCCGAAGTCGCTGAATTCGAGGACGGCCTGGACGTGCCCGGCGGCCAAACGTTGCACGGCGCAACCATCGATTCCGGCGGCGATCACCGCATCGCCATGGCCTTCAGCGTGGCTGCATTGCGCGCCCAGGGCGATACGCTGATCCAGGGCGCTGACTCCGCCGCCATCAGCTTCCCCGAGTTTTTCAATCTTCTCGATCTGGTCGCGGAACGATAGCAACTACGTTGATCTCATTGAACAAAAATGCCCGGCCTGCTTATCAGCAACAGGCCGGGCTTTTTCATTTCTTGTTGAACCAGCGGGCTTACTGCGCCGCCGGCGGAGTCGTCGAAGGCTCCTTGCTGGGTGGGGCTGGCTGCACGCCGGGCACCACGGGGGTCGTATTCACCTGGCCTGAAGCGGCTTCGTTCAAATTGATGCCGTAGTGCTGCAGGGTAGAGGCCAGCATCTGATAAAGGGCAGCTCGCGCCTGCGCGTAAATTGCCTGTGCCGAGATCTGGTTGTTTTCTGCCGTGGCCAGGTTGCGCTCCTGTTGCAGCACGTTCGCGGTGGTGGAGGCGCCGAGGTGCAGCTTCTTTACCTCCGCGTCCAGGCTTTGCTGGTTAAATTCACGGGCAGCAAGCGAGGACTTGACCAACTCGCGATCATTGGTCAAAGCAATCTGCGCATTCACCACCTGCATGTGAATCTGCGTATAAAGCTGCTCGAGGTGCAGTTCGGCCTGGCGGTACTCAATGAGTGAGCGAGCCTGATCGGCCTGCGCCGTGCGGTTGCGAAGGGGAATGCTCAGGTTGAAACCTACGCCCTTGTCGGGGAAGGTATTGTTGAGCATCCGGTCCAGAGATGTTCCGTAGCTGACCGGCGGGATGGAGGGGTCATTCGCGGGGCATTGCGCAAATTGGCCGTTCGACTCACAGAGCGCATTCGGATTCTGAGTTCCGGCCTCGCCTGTACCGCTATAGAACGCGTAGGCGTCGAGAGTGGGCAGCAGATTATTGCGCGCTCCGCGCAGGGTAATGGCATCTTTCTTGATGGCCAGGACGGCCTGCTCCAGTTCAGGGCGGTTCTGAAAAGCCTGCTGCACCAGCTCCTCCACCGGCTGCTTCTCCTCAGGGAGTTCCTCCACGCTGATGCGGTCGGTCGGAATCACCGGAGCGGTCACCAGTGCGGGATCGTTCAAATTGCGGGCGATGGCCTGTTTGATAATCAGTTGCTGATAGCTCAGATTGTTCTGCGAGTTGATCAACGCCTGCTGGTCAGTGGCCACAGCCGACTGGTCGCTCACCACTTGCAGCGGGGCCACCGTGCCGATCTCCAACTGCTTGCGGTCGTCGCTCTCCAGCCGGGTGCTCTGTTCGAGGGCGCGCTGCTTGGCCTGCACGTCCTCATAGGAACTGACCAATGCCCAATAGATATTTTCCACCTGGTTGACCGTGTAGAGAATCTGCTGGCGGAAGGTGGAGTCGGTGAGGCGCCGATTGTAGCCTGCCTCATACTGGAAGCGCTTGTTCACCCAAATGCCCGCGCCCTGCAGCAGGTGCTGTGTGAGCGTAGCTCTCAGAACAGAAGTGTCCAGCGGGCTGTAAGTTGAAAACCCGTTGCTGTTTGTAACTCGCGATTGATTCCAGGCCACGGTTAGCTGGGAACCAGTGACGAAGCCCTGCCCGACGGAGAAATCATAAGTATTTGTGTTGCTGCTGCCGCCGGAGAACGGACTTGTGGAGGGCACTCTGGTTCGTTCCAACTGAACGTTCCCAGTCAGCGTGGGGTCCAGAGCCTCTGGCGCAGGACCTACTCCATCGGTGCTGAGCACCAGCCCCGAACTGCCAGCCGCCGCTCCGCTCGATGCGCCGCCCGGCGCACCGCTGGAACTTAACGTTTGCGAGCCTCCGCCTAACGTATTCGTGAGCACCGTCGCATCCACTCCGCGCAGAGTGGAGCCGGCCTTGGCACGCAGAATATCAGTATCCGCAATGTCAAGGTTGTAGCGGGCGATGGCGATGTCGTAGTTGTTCTCCAGAGCCAGCGCCAGGGCGTCCGAGAGACTCAGATATATCTTGCCATCCTTCACCAAGTCAGTGAGGCGCACCGAGTTCGCAAAACTGGCCTTGGCGATGCTCGTGGGCCGGTACATGTTGATGGGATTGCTCAGGAAATGGCCCGCAGGCTGCGAAAAATCGCGTGAGGTCGAACGCAGGTCCAAAGGTTCCGTCAATGCCGGCGTGGGGGCAGACGGCAGATTGGACGCGGCTTTGTCTGGACCCGCGGCCCCAGCCGACGCCTGCTGGGCAAATCCTGAAGGCATGCAGGCGGCCAATGTGAGCATCACCGCCGCCAGCGCGCGCAGCTCCTTGCACGCCTGCCCTGGATTCTTGCGTTGATGATTGCGTGGATTCCTGCCTGCCGCTTCTTCCTGCTGCTCAAACGCACGTATACCGCACAAATGCATGGTTCCTCTCCCCGATTTGTTGAAGTATGTGGGGCGCCATTCTTCAAGACGACCGGAGAGCCTCTCCGGACGCAAATTTCTGATTAACAAGGCGAATTTCGTCATCTGCCAGCCCTGCCGCTCTTCTGGCAATACGCGTTCAGCCCCCGGTTCGTTCCAGCGAGCTCGTTCTCTGCATCCAGATTTTCACCACTCGCGGCAGCCTGACCGCAATCGCATGCAGAAAGCTGAGTATATCCCACCAGCACTCTCCGCTCCGGCAAGCGCCGCTGTCGAGTAACCTGTTGACAACACGGAAATCAGTGACTGAACTCGCCCAACCCGCGCCTGACCTGCAAACCTGGAAGCTCACCCTGGCCTACGACGGCACCGATTATCGCGGCTGGCAGGTGCAGCCCGAAGAACGGACCATCCAGGGCGAGTTGCAGGCGGCACTGCGCCAAATCACCGGCGAATCTCCTCTCCCGCAGGGATCGGGCCGTACCGACGCCGGAGTCCACGCCCTGGCCCAGGTGGCCAGTTTTGCTTTGCAGGCCCCCATTCCCCCTGCAAACCTGCATCGCGCCCTCAACCGGATCTTGCCTGTTTCTATCCGAATCCTGGAGGCGAGAAGGGTAGGAAGCAACTTTCATGCACGGCACTCGGCGGTAGCTAAAACCTATGAGTACCGGGTTTTCCGTGGAGAAATCTGCCCGCCCTTCCTGGTCCGCTATGTTTATGCGTACCGCTTGCCAATTGACGTTGAAACCCTGCGAGAGTCTGCCCGGTTCTTTGAAGGAGAACACGATTTTCTAAGCTTTGCCGCCACCGATCCTGACCTGGCCAGCCGCAGCGCTTGTTCCAACCCGGAACTCGACCAAGAGATAAAAGCGCCCACGGCGCCGGCGATCAGGACCATCTTTTCTTCGGTGTGGGAGGAGCGCCCGACTGAGGCCGGCGCTTTGATGGTCTATCGCGTCCGCGGCAGCGGCTTTCTGCACCACATGGTGCGCAACCTGGTGGGAACCATGCTCGACGTGAGCCGCGGCCAACTGCAACTCTCTGATATTCCAGCGATTCTAGCCGCCCGCTCCCGCTCGGCGGCTGGTCCGACGGCTCCGGCGAGGGGGCTGTTTCTGCACTCCGTGGAGTATGACGAGCGGGAATCATATGAGGAACCAAATAAAGACTTCTATTAGCACGTAAAAAGGACTATATTTAGTTCGATAAAGATTTTTGGAGGTTTCGATGCGCTATTCTACCCAGATTAAGCCGATCAGCTACGTCAAGGCCCACGCCGCCGAACTGCTCGACCGGATCACCGAGGAGCGGGAGCCGATCATCATTACCCAGAATGGCGAGGCTCGGGCGGTGCTGGTCGATGTTCACTCTTATGAGGAATCCCAGGAGACGATGGCGTTGCTCCAAATCCTGTCCATTGGAAACAAGCAGATCGAAGCTGGACAAACCTACCCGATTGCTGAAGTCATCGCCGAGTTGCGTGGCGGGCGGTCTACCAAAAAGGGCAAGTCCGGAATAGGGGACAGGCGTAATTTGGCCTCCGCTGCTCGCTCCGTTGCCCAATGATCTATCCCGTCCGCATCACCAGCGCGGCCCGGCGCGACCTCGAAGAGATTCATGCCTGGATTTCGGAACACGATTCGCTGGAGAAAGCGAATTATGTGCTGGACTGCCTGAGGGACGCGGCTGAGAGCATTGCAGCCTTGCCCCATCGCGGCGCACGGCCAAAGGAACTGCCTTCGGGAATGAAAGAAGAATACCGGCAGGTATTCTTCAAGCCTTATCGCGTAATTTACGAGGTCATGAGCGATCAGGTCGTTATCCACCTGATCGCTGATGGCTGCCGAAATCTGCAGGTTCTTTTGCTTCGGCGGCTCACGGACGGTTGAATAAGCCTACTTCTCGCGGCTGGTCTAATCCGCGATCCCTCCTCGAAGGCAGGGCTCCTGCTACCCTGAAACGGTCCCCATGCCCGCCTTCCCCATCAGTTCGGCGTTTTCACGTGTGACGGCATTGGCCGCGCAACGGCCGGCCCACGCGGCCTTCGCGTGGCTTCATGGGAATCCCGGGAAGATTATGGATTGGCAGAAGAGCCTGGTGGCTATTCCGGCGCCGCCCTTCGGCGAACAGGTCCGTTCAGAGTGGCTGGCTGCGCGCTTTGCCGAGGCTGGTCTGAGCCAGATTCATGCCGATGCAGTCGGCAACGTCTTTGGATTCATCTCCGCAGCCAACCTGCCGCCGGAGAGCACCGGCCCGGTGGTGGTGCTCTCGGCTCACCTGGATACCGTATTTCCCGCCGATACTCCGCTGAACCCGGTGGTGGACGGCGACCGCCTGAATGCCCCGGGCGCTTGCGATAACGGCGCAGGGGTTGCCGGAATGCTGGCCATCGCCCATGCGCTGGTGCAGGCCAGGGCCGAACTGCCCGCACCGCTCATCTTTCTGGGCAACGTGGGCGAAGAAGGCGAAGGCGACCTGCGCGGCGTGCGTCACCTCTACAGCCAGAGCGCGCTGGCAGGCCGCATCGCCTGCCATATCGTCCTGGATGGAGCCGGCGCGGACTCGGCTGTGACCCAGGCCCTGGGCAGCCGCAGATTTCAGGTCATCGTCACCGGCCCCGGCGGCCACAGCTTTACTGACGCGGACACGCCCAACCCCATTGCAGCGCTGGCTTCGGCCCTGGCCGTGCTGGTGGAGACCCCGTTGCCGGAGGAACCCCGCACCACCCTGAACCTGGGCACCATCCACGGCGGTACCAGCGTGAATTCCATCCCTGAGAGCGCCCAGGCTTCCATCGATTTTCGCTCCACCAGCCCCGAGCAACTCCTGCGCCTCGAAGTGGCCTTGCACCGCGCCGTTGAAGATTCTGTCCTGTGTTTAAATGCTTCAGCCAAGACGAGCGCAGGAAGCCGGGGACCGCTTTCCTTCTCCATCGCCAAGATCGGCGACCGCCCCGCCGCGCAACTGCCGAGCGACTCTCCGCTGCTGGATGCACTGCGCGCCGTGGACCGCCATCTGGGCCTGCATACCGATCTTCGGCTGGGTTCGACTGATGCCAATACCCCGCTTTCGCTGGGCGTTCCGGCTTTGTCGATGGGCGCGGGAGGCGAGGGTGGCGGCGCGCATACCCAGGCCGAGTGGTATTCCGCCAGGAATCGCGAAGTGGGCCTCAGGCGGGTACTGCTGCTGACTCTGGCCATGATCGAATGGGCTGCTGAACAATAGCCGGTCTTTATCGATGCCGGCACTGCCCCTGCGCGACACTTTGCGCCCATCTGCGTCTATACCTAAGGAATATTTGTTACGTCACCGCGTCTTGGGCGCGCGTCCTGAACCCCTTCAGTCAGACGGATTTGCTGGCTACTGGCTATACTGTTAATTGGTGCAATCAACATTCCAGCCCCCTATGCTGGTCACTCGACGAGGTTATCGTAGCTATGAAATCGCTTTTTGAACGGCTGAACTCGCGCCGTCTTGCTTCAGTGTTTGTCCTGCTTGCCACTCTCTCGGTAGTCATTGTGGCTGGATCCTTTGCTGCTCACGGGGTCCGCGGAGAAGAAAAGCAGAACTTCAGCTCTGACGCCACTCCCCTCAAGGTCGTCAACTCCTCCGTCCCTCCCAATGAGTTTGTGAAGATTGCTCAGAGGGTGGGCCCCGCGGTGGTGAACATCAACACACGGACCCTGCCCAAGCAGGCCACCGAAAAGGGCCGCCGCAACTTCCACGGACGCGTTCAGCCCAATCCCCAGAATCCTGGTGACGACCAGGGCGAGGATCAGCCGCAGGGCCAGGGCCAGGACAGCTTCCAGGACTTCTTCAACCGCTTCTTTGGCGGTGGCCAGGCGCCTGGTTTCGGCGGCCAGTTCCCTGACCAGGAAGGCGGCGAAGACGGCCAGGTCCGCGAGTCGCTCGGCTCGGGATTCATCGTGGATCCCAAGGGCTACATCATCACCAACAGTCACGTCGTTGAGAAGGCCGACAAGATCTACGTCAAACTCTCCACCGACCCTGACTCACAGGATCTGGGCAGAGAAGCGCGCGTCATCGGTGTGGACAAGGCTACCGACCTGGCCGTCATCAAAATCGACACCAGCACTCCGCTACCCACCGTTAAGCTGGGTAACTCTGACACCGCTCAGGTGGGTGACTGGGTAGAAGCCATTGGAAGCCCCTTCGCGCTCTCGCAGACCGTCACCGCGGGCATTATCTCAGCCAAGAACCGCACCATCGAGCCCGGCTCGAACGGGCAGTTTCAGCACTTCATCCAGACCGATGCGGCCATCAACCCCGGAAACTCCGGCGGGCCGCTGCTGAACATGAATGGCGAGGTTGTCGGCGTGAATACGGCCATCTACACGCAATCGAATGGCTACCAGGGCATCGGTTTCGCCATGCCGTCGAACACCGTGGTCCAAGTCTACAACGACCTCATCAGCCCCAGCCACAAGGTAACGCGCGGCTCCATCGGCATTGAATTCAAGGAAGGCCTCTCGGGAGCCGTTAATCGCGTCTACGGATTCAAGAACGGCGTCCTGGTGAACAAGGTTAAGCCAGACGGCCCGGCAGAGAAGGCAGGGCTCAAGTCCGGCGACATCATCACCAGCATCGACGGCCGCTCCATCAAGGACGGCGACGACCTGGTGAATGAGATCGCCAGCCGCAGGCCGGGCTCTACCGTCCGTCTGGGTTATATTCGCGACGGCAAGCAGGCAGACACCACGGTCTCCATCGGCGACCGCGACAAGGTTTTTGCCGACCAGGGCAACCAGCAGGTCGAGACCAACCCTGACGAGAAGGGCGACGTAGGCGAAGCCAAGCTGGGCATCGTCGTCCGCGATGCTTCTCCGTCTACCGAAGCTAAACTCCACATCCCCGGCGTGGTCATCCAGTCGGTCCGCTCCGGCTCTTTCGCCGACCTGCAGGGACTTGAGCCCGGTCTGGTCATCACCCGCATCAACAAGCATTCAACCGGCACCAAGGATCAGTTCGATGCCGTTGTGGGCAAGCTCAAAACCGGCGACGATGTGGTCTTTGAGGTCATCGATCCGCGCCATCCCGACAGCGGGATCAACTACCTGGGCGGGACGCTCGAGTAGAGTATGCGAGGCGCCGGTAGCGGAAATCTGCTACCGGCGCATTTTTTGAAACTCATTTGAATGCTGATCCTGAATTGATTTTTTCTTGTTGTAATGCAGGCGTTCCATTTAACTGCAACGTAATTCGTCCAATTTTCAGTTTTCTTAAGGGGGAACCAGCGTGTTCTTTTTTCGAGCGAGCGTGGCATTCATACTCTCTGCGGCGATGATCGCGTCACCGGTGCGGGCCTCCCGCACCCACCGGGCTCCCGCCAACGGCCACCGGGCTCCCGCCCGCGCCCACCGGGCCTCCAGCAGCGGCCACCAGGCTCCCACTAGCGGCCACCGGGCCTCCACCAGCGGCCACGCGCGCAGTACCCATAAGGCTGCCAAGACGCACACGAGCAAGTTGCATGGTCAGCAGGCCATTGATCCAGGCCGCGTTACGGCAATCCAGCAGGGCCTTATTCGCGAGCACTATCTGACCGGTGAAGCCAACGGCATATGGGACGCCGCCACCGTGGCCGCCATGCAGAAATACCAGGCCGACCAGGGCTGGCAGACCAAACTGACGCCCGACTCCCGGGCTCTCAAGAAGCTCGGCCTAGGCCCCGATTATTCCCACGCCATCAACGCCAAAGACTCCTCGTTTGGTCAGCCACCTCCGGCCAGCACCATTCCAGCCGGACAGTCCGCCGGTTTTGCCGCAGCCGCAGGAATCAATCGCTGATTGATTGGCGCGAATCTGCAATTCAACCCAAACGGGGCATTGCATCCTTCGGTATAGACCTCAAGCTCAGACAAGAATGGCCGCCCAGGGCGGCCATTCTTGCTTAGTGCTGATCACCTGGTTTCAATGTCGAGTGGGGAGTTGAAACCGTAGAAGGAAGGGAATGCCGAGGTAAAGGATGCCAGCGGTCTATGCCGTTGTTGTCAGGGGCCCAGTGAAATAGTGCAGAGTGAGAAAGGTATGGTGCGCCCGGAGAGAGTCGAACTCCCGACCTACTGGTTCGTAGTCTCTTTCTTTCGGACACAGGTCGGACACGAAACAAAGGCTATTTTCTCGCACCCGCATAAACATTAGGTAATTCTTGACAACCCAAAGACAATGTGAGACAGTAAGAGACGTTCCTGTCGGACATACATCGGACACGGAAATTTTCGGGGTTTGAGGTGCAACGATGAAAACCCGCATTACACAGACGTTCGCCACCCGCGTTAAAGCGCCGGAGCAGGGCAACCGGATTCACTACGATTCCGAGATTGCCGGGTTCGGCTTGCGCGTCACAGAGAAAGGCGCAAAGAGTTTCATTCTCAATTACGTGCTCCACGGACGCGAGCGCCGCTATACCATCGGCTCCCTGGGCGAGTACACAGCGGAGACGGCCCGCACGAAGGCAGTCGAGTTGCGCCAGCGGATACGGGATGGG
>Ga0182027_10015386_pt1 | contig 10518 bp, 12 predicted proteins | sample 712E1DmetaG_FD_121300 | JGI IMG/M metagenome (GOLD analysis project Ga0182027, IMG submission 121300) | Permafrost microbial communities from Stordalen Mire, Sweden - 712E1D metaG (Illumina Assembly) | ecosystem: Environmental > Terrestrial > Soil > Wetlands > Permafrost | place: Sweden... | reverse complement strand
TCTGTAATCTCGATGTTTACAGGAAATTTATTGGCTATTCGTCAAACCAGTGTTAAGCGTATTTTGGCTTGTTCTTCTATTGCACAAATGGGATATGTATTAATTGCCCTGATTGCCGGTGGTAAATCAGGTACACAATCTGCAACATTTTATTTAACCGGATATGTTTTAACTACTTTAGGTGCTTTTTCGGTAATTTCATTGCTTTCCATTGATGGTAAAGAAAAGGACCATATTAACGATTTCAAAGGGTTGTATTTTAAAAACAAATGGCTGGCAATTGTCCTGGCAACTATGTTTTTTTCTTTGGCAGGTTTACCATTAACTGCTGGTTTCATGACGAAATTTTACTTAATTGCTATCGGTTTAAACGATTCAAATTGGTTCCTTGTTTGGCTTTTAATTATAAACAGCGCTATTGGCCTTTATTACTATTTACGTGTCGTTTTTGTTATGTTCAGGCCAATTGAAGCTGAAAACAAAAGAATTGCATTGCCTGCTTTGGGCAGTTTGGTGATTGCAGCAATATTTTTGGCAATATTATGGATGGGTTTAACCCCAGAGTTTATATTAAAAACAATTGCTGACATTTTTAAAAAGTAATGATTAACCTAAGAATACAATAGCTGTAAATATTAATTATTCAAAAAATTGATTGAGTAATTTTTCTTTAAATATCACACATAAAATTTTAGTCAGCATAACTTAAGATTTTGCTGCTATATTTAAATAAATGACGCTAAAAATATGCGAAGAATTATATCATTTAACCAATCGAAAACATTCGCATTTTAATAAAATCTTTTACCTGATTTCAAATTAAAGAAATGAATTATAGAACCCCTAAATTATTAAATTTATTTGAAAAGGATAAGTAAAATAATATTTTTTACCACTAATAAATTTAAAAATATTCTAAGTTATTATAATTATCTTAATTTTATTATTGACCAATTTTCTTAAAAAAAATTTATCTTAGTTTACTATAAAAAAAATCATTTTTACTATTGTGATTAAACATATAGTATGCTGGAAAATAAAGGATTTTGCTGAAGAAAAAAGCAAAACAAAAAACCTTCAAATTATGCAGCAAATGCTTAAGTCACTTAAAAACTTGCCAATGGTCCAAAAATTAGAAGTTGGGATTGCTTCTACCGGAATTGATTCTTCAAATAATGATATCGCTTTGGTTACAGAATTTAAAACTATCGAAGACCTAAAAGCATATCAGGTTCATCCTGACCATTTAAAAGTGTCAGAATTTGTCAGTAAAATCAGGAATTCCAGGACTTGTGTTGATTTTGAATTTTAAACAATGGAAAACTTTCTACATTTCAAGGCTATATTATCAATCCTCATTGTTATAGCAACTGTATTATTCTATTTCTTTTTAATAGTTTCTAAAACTTTAATTAATAATTCTAAAAAGTTAGGAATAGTATTTACCCAAACCACTATAATTTTATATCATAGAATATTGGGTTTTGTACTTTTTGGACTTATCCCAACCCTGACTATTATATTTATTTTCAAATCATCTCTAAAGAAATACGGTTTGATTTTTCAAACGGGATTTTCATCTGTATTATTGATATTGCTTTTCGGCGGACTGTTTATGCTAATAAATTTCATGCATGCCAAATCAAAAGCCAATCTTGAAATGTACCCACAAATAAGGGCTAAAGAATGGAATTATTCTCTTTTGCTTGTTAGTGCATTTAGCTGGATAATATACCTTTTTGCCTATGAATTTATGTTCAGGGGGTTCCTGCTTTTTTCCTGTTTAAACGAATTTGGTATTTTAACCGCAATAGTAATAAATGTATTATTGTACACATTAGCCCATACGACCAAAGGCATACGGGAATTCTTGGGTTCAATTCCTATGGGTATATTTCTTTGCCTAATTTCTTTGTATTTTAAAAGCTTTATTCCCGCATTCTGGATTCACTGTTGCCTGGCCGTTTCTAATGAATGGTATTCTATTCAATATAATCAGGAAATAAAAATTATTAAAAATTGGTAATCGAAATTATTCTTACTAAATGAAAATATTTGTTACAGGCGCTACTGGATTTATTGGATCGAACCTGGTTTTGATACTTGCTAAACAGGGCAATATTGTGCATGCTATTTATCGTTCAAAAAACAAAACAGAGAATATAATTCATGAAAATATTAAATGGTTTCCAGGCAATATACTCGATGTAGAAAGTTTAAAAACAGCGATGCAAGGATGCGAACAAGTATACCATGCAGCGGCTTACGCTGCAAGTTCTGAAGTCAACCCGGGCGACTTTACAAAATACAATGTTCAGGGAACTTTAAATGTTATAGATGCTGCCCGGCAAAATGGAATAAACGATATCGTCGTCACATCATCTGCTGGTGTTTTAGGCCCTTCATTTGGTGAACAAGTAACTGAAAAATCTGTTTCTCCACTTCCCCATTTTACCGGTTACGAAAGATCTAAAGCTGAAGCAGAAAGATTAATCACTGAAAGGGCAAAAAAAGGTACGAGAATAATAATAGTAAGTCCGACCAGGGTATTTGGCCCGGGACCTTTAAATGAAAGCAATTCGGTTACGAAAATTATTAAGCAATATATAAATGGTAAATGGCATATTTTGCCAGGAAACGGAAGCTGTATTGGTAACTATGTCTATGTCGACGATATAGTAGCTGGCCACATTTTGGCTATGCAAAAAGGTAAAGCAGGAGAAAAGTATATTTTGGCCGGTGAGAATATCTCTTATAATGACTTTTTCCGAACGATAGAAAAAGTAATTGGTAGAAAGCAAACCCTATATAAACTATCAATTTCAATGATGCTCACATTAGCATATATTTTTATTTCCCTTCAAAAAGTAATAAAATTAAAACCTTTGATCACTCCGTCCCTTGTGCGAAAATTTAACTATAACTGGGTTGTTTCCGGTAAGAAAGCCGAAACTGAACTTGATTATAAATTTATCAGTTTTGAAGCTGGAGTTCGAAAAACAATTTTTTGTTTAAATCAGAAATGAATTATTAAAAAATATTCTAATTTTCATTCAAATCTAAAATATGTCTGAAGTGAAAGAAATAATTAAAATCAGGGTTTGGTCGATGGCCAAAATTTGGGGGCTTTGTGCAGCTATACTTGGATTAATTATTGGGATATTTGTTGGTTTTATTATGTTTTTTGTAGGGTCATTTTTAGGAACCGATAATAGCTTCTCAAATTATCTTGGGCCAACACTTGGAATAGCCGGTTTCATTCTAATGCCTTTATTTATAGGGTTATTTGGATTTATTTTTGGTGCATTTCTGGCATTTTTATACAATGTTTTCGCATCGTGGTTTGGCGGAGTAAAAATCGAAATAAAAGCCCTGGAAGATTAATAAGTCAAACAGCCTCTAATTTAATATTCGGCCAGTTTTCCCCGTTTTTTATCCGGTTTAGTTGAGTGTGTGTTATCCCAAATTCTTTTGCTATCATACTTGGCCTGTTTTTATCGCGTTCGAGTTTAAGCTTCAACCTTATAACATCAATTTCTCTTAATTTGGAATTTGTTACTATTCCCCGCAAGTAGTTCGGATTTATTTTCTGGTGCGAAAACATAGTCAGGCGCGTTACCCATTTCAGGTTCGAAATATGGTTATTATTTTTATTGAAATCCATATGTATGACATGGCATTGTAATTCATTATCTTTTAAGATAAAATGTTCTGCTACAAGTTTGTGGACATACTTAGTCGTACTTTTTCCCGATTTCAATTTTACAACGATTGCCTGGTATCCTCTTACCTTTGTATTTTTTATTAAATAACCATCTCTCTTACATTTAAAGCTTTTAATCCTCCCATGATTCGAGATTTCATATAGTTCATTTTCGTCAAGACCCGGAATTTCAAGTTGTTTCCATACTTCGTCCCTGTAATTCTTTTTCATAAATAAGCTGTTGGTTAGTTTATTATTAATTGCATTTAATAAAAAAAGTAACCCTCTTTGCTTATTGAAATTTCCTTTTAATAAATTTATTATTATATATCAGCAAATTACAATTAAGAATGAATATTTTCCTTATCCTTTTAAACTGGTAGTATGCTTTTCACGAATAGACTGTACTGTTTGGATAAGCTCTTCCCAACTGAAGTCAAGCTCTTTAAGAAAAAGCCTTCCCTGTTCAGTAATTGTATAATATTTTCTGGGTGGCCCCTGCATCGATTCTTCCCAACGATAAACAAGCAAACCAGAATTTTTCAACCGGGTAAGCAAAGGGTATAAAGTCCCTTCTACAACAATCATCTCAGATTCCTTAAGCATGTTAATAATATCAGATGCATACGCGTCATTTTTTGAAAGGATAAGCATTATGCAATATTCTAACACTCCCTTTCTCATCTGGGCTTTAGCATTATCCAAATTCATTTCTCTGAATTTTTAATTAACTATATTTCCTAAAATTTTCAGGTGTCAGCGGTTCGCCCCGCATTTCAAGTTTTTGCTCAACTGTACGGGCTTTCGGAATAACAATCCATAAAATAATATATCCAAGCGGGCCAAATCCAACAAAAAGTAACACGACAAAAATAACCCTTATTAATACCGGATCAATATTGAAATAATAACCCAAACCACTGCAAACACCTGCAATTACCCGATTGTCTTTGTCCCGGTATAGTCTATGGTTCGTTTTATAATTTGCTGAAGAATTACTGCTTTGTGAAGAAGACTGGGTTGCACCCAAATCTTCCGGTTTGCCCAAAATACCAATTGCCCAGTTAACATCTTCAATAGTGATCGTGCGCGAACGCGAATTAGTCCTTCCTTCAAAAAGCTCGGAAAACCTGTTTTCAATGTCACTTACGATCTCTTTGCCTTCTGCCGAATATTGATATCCGGCTTCAATTTTATGCAGATATTGTTCTATTGCATTATATGCATCATCATCTATTTGGAAAAGAATACCTGCAATATTTGCTGAAATAGTTTTTTTCATCCTTTATGATTTTTAAAAATTTGTAAAATCAAATTTTATAGAATAAAATGTATAACAAAGATATAAAATATTTATAATACTATGTATAACATAGTATTATTTTTTTAAATTATATGCCTGCTCTGAAAAAAAGACCTAAAAATGTCGTCAAACCTTCAAGTTTGCGTAATTCAAAAAATGAAGAATATTGATCAAATAGATTTAAGAATATTCGATGTTTTAGTACCTTACGGGCAATAAAAGCAATTTTCAAAACAGGTTTGGTTTTCAATTGCTGGAATAAATCAAGTATTTTTGATTTTATAAAACTTTCTAAAAAATGGATTTTGAAATTTCCCTGAACAAAATGTCTACTGAAATAGGTAATCCTGTAAAATATTATCTTTTTTCAGCTGAAAAAAAGATTTTCATGAACGATTTACTTAATAGGAATATTGAAATAATTTATAGCGGTGAAATATATTGTATAAAATGTGGAAGAAAAACCAATAAATCATTTTCCCAGGGATATTGCTATCCTTGCTTTACTATTGCGCCAGAAACAGAGGAATGTGTTTTAAGGCCTGAATTGTGCCAGGCACATATGGGTATTGCCCGTGATATGGATTATGCTCGCGAGCATTGTCTGCATGACCATGTTGTGTACCTTGCTGCTTCTTCAGATATTAAAGTAGGTATAACAAGAATTGCCCAGGTACCGTTTCGTTGGATAGACCAGGGCGCGAGTTCTGCTATGAGAATAGCACTTACACCAAACAGATTTATTGCTGGGCTGATGGAAGTATCGATAAAAAAACAAATGCCCGACAAGACAAATTGGAGGTTAATGTTGACAAATAAAATAATTTCTAATCCGGATTATGAATCAGCCAAAGATGCCGTAAGTTCAATTTTACCAGAAGAATTAAAAAAATATTTACTTCAAAATGAACCTATTATTTATATCGAATATCCGGTTTTTTTGTATCCACAAAAAATCTCAACAATTGAACTGGAAAAAGTACAGATTTTTAAAGGCGTTTTAAAAGGCATTAAAGGCCAATATCTTATTTTTGAAAACGGTAAAGTAATTAATATCAGAAAATATTCCGGTTACAAAGTAAGAATAAAAACAATGCCGGAAACATTGCTGTGACCGGCATTGAAACCCTTAAAACCTAATGAAAGTATTAATGAATCGGTTCGAATGAAAACGGAACCTCTATCAGAGACTTGAAAATGTTGCCTTGATCGTACATTACTGAATCGTTGTTCTTATAAAACCATCTGACCCTAACTTTGTTTCCCTTTACGTAAATTTTTTCTGCCATAAGAAGTACATTCATTAATGCCCTGTTAGAATCGCTATTCAGATAATCCAACTGAATATTAATCTCAGTCGAATCTTCAGGATGTTGAGAATATAAAAACAACATCTTGAATAATGGTTCGTAAAGTCCTTTTGAATCAGAAGGAATAGATCGGCCAATAATATTGAGTTTGCCATTTCTAAAGCTTATGGCCGGCATGGTTTTCGAACCTTCAATTTTTAATTCAGAGGAAATCATACCTTTCAATTTTTACTTGACAATGTAAAAATAACTCTAAATGAAATCGTATTTTGTTAAAGGCTGGTGATTTAAATTACCACACGATAATGACATTTGTCATCAAAATATGTACTTTAGTGTAAGATTTTTAGATGTTCGTCAATGACATTTATTATTTCATCATTTTTATTTTTATGTTCAATTTTGAAGTTATAAAATAGCATTAGTAACTTTTCTTAACTTCATTTTCAGACAAAAACATTATAAATTGCTAATTTTGTTTAGTTAATAATCCATTAAATATGGAAGAACAATTTGATTTTTTAGTTATTGGTTCCGGACTTGCGGGATTGAGTTTTGCCTTGAAGGTAGCTGATTTTGGTAAAGTTTGTGTTGTCTCAAAAGCAGAAATAAGCGAGACCAACACAAGTTATGCCCAGGGTGGAATTGCATCGGTTACTTATTCACCAGATACTTTTGAAAAACACATTCAGGACACTCTTATATGTGGTGATGGATTATGCGATGAAAATGTAGTCAGGATGATTGTTAACAAAGCCCCTTCTTGTATTGCCCAGCTCATCGAATGGGGAACTGTTTTTGATAAAACACCTGATGGCCATTTTGATTTAGGCCGCGAAGGAGGACATTCTGAAAACAGGGTCTTACATTATAAAGATACTTCTGGTGCGGAAATTCAAAGGGCTTTGATTCAAAAAGCCAGGGCACATAAAAATATTTTTATTTATGAAAAACATTTTGCCATCGATATTATTACCCAACACAACCTGGGAATTCTTGTAAAGCGTTATCATACAAATATAGAATGTTTTGGAGCTTATATAATGGACCTTGAAACGCATCAAATCAAAACTATACTTGCTAAAGTAACTTTGATGGCTACAGGTGGTACTGGCAATATTTATCATACAACTACAAACCCTTCTGTAGCAACTGGTGATGGGGTAGCAATGGTTTACCGTGCCAAAGGAATTATTGAAGACATGGAATTTGTGCAGTTTCATCCCACATCATTATTTAATCCCGGAGAACGTCCATCATTTCTGATTTCAGAAGCAATGCGTGGTTTTGGTGCCATTCTAAAGGGTCAGGATGGTAAAGAATTTATGTATAAATATGATGAACGCGGACCACTTGCTCCCAGGGACATTGCTGCAAGGGCAATTGACAATGAGATGAAAATTTCCGGCCATGAATTTGTCTATCTCGATTGCCGGCATATAGAAAAAGAAGGATTGCTTATACATTTCCCAAATATCTATGAAAAATGTCTCTCAATTGGAATTGATATTACCAAAGATATGATCCCTGTTGTCCCGGCTGCACATTACTCATGCGGGGGCATAAAAGTAGATATGGATGGAAAATCCTGGATAAACCGATTATATGCTGCGGGTGAAGTTGCAAGGACAGGTCTTCATGGGGCAAACAGGTTGGCATCGAATTCCTTGCTTGAAGCAATTGTATATGCCGACAATGCAGCAAAACATGCACTAATAAATTATAGAAACTATTCAATTCCCAACAATATTCCACCCTGGAACGATGAAGGTACATCGCATCCTGAAGAAATGGTTCTTATAACCCAAAATATGAAGGAAATGCAGCAAATAATGAGCAATTATGTTGGTATTGTCCGAAGTGATTTACGTTTGCAAAGAGCAGAAAACAGGTTAGAAATAATTTACAATGAAACTGAAGAACTTTATAAAAAATCAAAATTGTCAAAAATGTTATGCGAACTGCGCAATCTTATAAACGTAAGTTACCTCATCATTAAATCCGCACAACATAGACACGAAAGCCGTGGTTTGCATTACACTATAGATTACCCAAAATCTAAAAAAACCGTTGTGGGCCTCAAATAAAAATACCACAAAACAAGACGAAAAGTCAACTGTTCTGTGGCATTTAATTATGATAAAATCAGTTTCAACAAACTAATCCTTATTTAGCAGGTGGTGCTGGTGCAGCGGCAGGTGCCGGAACTGGAGCTGGCTTAGGAACAACTGTACCTGTTATATGTAAAACCTGTGTTCCCGGATTACCATCGGAAGTTATTGTAATTTGTTTATCAAAACCTCCTGCTTTGTTGGCCGGATTAAAGGTGACTTTGATAGAACCTTTTTTCCCTGGCAAAATAGGTTCTCTAGGCCAATCGGGAGTAGTACAACCACACGATGCCTGAACATTTTTTAAAAGTAATGGATCGGTTCCGGCATTCGAAAAATCGAAAACGAAAGTTACCGGCCCATCTACTTCCTTAATCGACCCAAAATCATGGTTTTCTGTTACAAAAACAGCTTTACCATTCTTCTGCTGTGGCGGCTGGGCTTGCCCAAATAAACATCCGGCAATAAACGCCATAATAACTGCTGTTGTGATAAATTTCTTCATAATTTTATTTTAATTTAAGTTGATTAATAATATACTTAGTTAAATACCAAATTTATCTTTTTTATTCATCAATTGCAATTCACAACTTTTAAAAATATTTTTAGCTAAGTTAAATTATTCCTTTAATTCTTCATAAAAAAAAGGACCGTTTTAGCATTTTTTAAAGAGTTGTTCAATTATTTACAAGATAGATATCAAAAGCTGCACATCCTTTTTTACCATCCTGAAAAGTAACCAATATATGATAAATTTTGGTTTCTTTTATTTCAATATCAACAAATTCCGGAATTTTCCCAGTCTGATAAGTCGTTGATTTAAGTACAATATTGCCATCGAGAATTGAAAGTTTTGCTTTACCATCAAATTTTGGCGAACTCTTAATAAGAAAACGATAAATACTGTTGGCTTTTAATACCACAGAATATTGCGGTTTTATTTCGCAATAGTTATTTTCCACAGCATCAGAATTAACTGTAAAATCTTTTAACCATATTGCCCCGTCTTTCATCGGATAGTTATTCACTTCATCCAGCAAAACCGGGTCGCAGAAATTATCCTGGCCATAACTAATAATTAAGTTTGCCGTAATTATTAGTAAACATAAAATCTTTTTCATAATGATTATTTTAAATGGTTTATTAAATTCATTAGCAAATTGGCAAATTAATTATTACCTGCAATTTCCACCTTCAAGAACTATCGCATTTGAAAATTTCTTAACTGTTGTATTGAATGAAAGGTTCAGGTTGTCGATTACTTTATTGATATCGGTTTTAGTAAATTTTGAAGTATAACGGCAATATTTAATAGTACTTGATTTAACTTCAATTTTTACATCGTAATAATCTTCAATTGATTTTATTGCATAGGCCAATGGAGTATTGTCGAATTTAAGCTCTCCGGTTTTCCAGGCCAAAAAATTCGGATCGTTATTCGGTTCTTTTGAAGCAAAAAATCCACCCTGATTTATTGAGTACTTTTCTGAAGCACCAACCTTCATTTCCGGAAAGCCATTGTCACAGCACCTGGCTATAATATTTCCGGATATCGTTGTAATAACCGTCATCTGACCTGACTTTGAAGAATTAATATTAACAATTGCATTTTTACATCTCGTTACAGTATTTTTCGCTAAAATAACAAGTTCTCTTTCGCTTGAAGTTTCGAAATATGCTTCACCTTCTAAAAAAAGAGTATCTACTTTTGAATTCAATGAGCCCTGTGTATATTGCATTTTGCTTTCCTGTGCTAAAAAGCATCGATGCCCTCCGGAAAGCCTAAATTCTCTTATTGATTTGCCTGTCATGTCGACAAAACATGTCTCATTTTGCAAATCAGGTTTAAAAAAATAATATAATGAGATCGAAATTAAAATCAATCCAATTGCTGCAGCTGCAATTAAGATTTTTAATGTTTTGCTTAAATACATTTTTTCATAACCCTCCCACCCTCTCGATTTATTCCATTTTGTCCCTTTAGGAAATGAATTTAAGTCTACAACTTTTTGTCGAAACAGTAAATCAATTTTATTTTCATTGTCGCTCATAATTCTTTTCTGATCATATTTTGTAACATTTCCCTCGCCC
>Ga0182027_10015385_pt1 | contig 10518 bp, 8 predicted proteins | sample 712E1DmetaG_FD_121300 | JGI IMG/M metagenome (GOLD analysis project Ga0182027, IMG submission 121300) | Permafrost microbial communities from Stordalen Mire, Sweden - 712E1D metaG (Illumina Assembly) | ecosystem: Environmental > Terrestrial > Soil > Wetlands > Permafrost | place: Sweden... | reverse complement strand
GAAATTGACCTCTTGACACGACCCTTTAGGGGGTCTATACTGCCGACGAAGAAAACCAAAAAGAATATGGACACAACTATTTCGCTCGATCCTGATCATAGACCACAAATCCTATCCCTACTGGCTGGATGGAAGACTTCGGCGTTAATGGCCTGCTAAACCGTACTTCTACGGTGAAACTCGCCTGCCCCCTCGTCTCCACCAGCGCGGGGGCAGGTTATTTTAATATCGGAGGTGAACCATGAGCTTCTTGCCCAACATCAAAATTCCCATCCGGTCGCCAGGAAACGGGCGAACAAACGGGGTAGAAATTTCCAAAAAATTGGTGGAAAGTGCCCGAACCGATATCAAGACTGTTTTACAACAATTAAATACCACTCCCAGCGGCCTCAACCAGGCCGAGGTCGAGAGCCGCCTTGAACAATATGGGGCAAATGAAGTGGCCAGGGAAAAACACCAGACCTGGCTACTGCGATTGTGGGAAAACATTAAGAATCCCCTGGTCATCCTGCTGGTCATCCTGGGAATCATATCCTATGTTACCGGCGATACGCCTGGTGCCATCGTTATTCTGGCGATGGTGATCCTTGGAATGGTACTGCGTTATGTTCAGGAAAGCCGGGCCGACAATGCAGCCGAGCAGCTCAAGGCAATGGTACGCACGACCGCCACGGTCATTCGCGAAGGCCAGCGGAAAGAAATAGCGCTGAAGGAATTGGTTCCCGGCGATATTGTCGCGCTGGCGGCCGGCGACATGATCCCGGCGGATGTGCGCGTGCTGACCGCCAAGGATCTGTTCATCAACCAGTCGGCCCTGACGGGGGAATCTCTGCCAGTGGAGAAGACCGTCACAGTAGTGGGTGCAACGGTGCAGAACCCGCTGGAGATGACCAATATCTGTTTCCTGGGCTCCAACATCGAAAGCGGTACGGCAACTGCGGTGGTCGTTCAGACCGGCAGTGGTACCTATTTCGGCTCTCTGGCGAACAGCATCACCGGGCAACGCATCCTGACCAGCTTTGACAAGGGCGTGAACCAGTTCACCTGGTTGATGATCAGCTTCATGATCGTCATGGTCCCGATGGTATTCCTGTTCAACGGTCTCAGTAAACACAACTGGCTGGAAGCCTTCTTGTTCGCATTGGCGGTGGCAGTCGGCCTGACGCCCGAAATGCTACCGATGATCGTGACGGTCAACCTATCGAAGGGCGCTATTTCGATGTCCAAAAAGAAGGTCATCGTCAAGCGGTTGAATGCCATCCAGAATTTCGGCGCAATGGATGTGCTCTGCACCGATAAAACCGGTACCCTGACAGAAGGCAAGATCATCCTGGAAAAATTTCTGGATGTGCTCGGCAATCCCAGCAAGCGGGTGCTGGATTATGGTTATATGAACAGCTATTACCAGACGGGCCTCAAGAACCTGATGGATGTGGCCATTTTGAATCATATCGATCTGAATGACAACCTGCAGGTGGATGAACTCTACCGGAAGATCGACGAACTACCCTTCGACTTCCAGCGCAAACGCATGTCGGTCATCGTTGAAAACGACAAAAACCAGCAAATCCTGATCTGCAAAGGCGCAGTCGAGGAGTTGATGGCACTTTCCACGCATGTCGAAGTAAACAACGAGATTCTTGAGGTAACCGCGGAACATGACGAGCATCGCAAACAGCGCATCAAGCAGCTAAATTCGGAAGGCTATCGTGTGATCGCGGTGGCCTACCGGGAATTTCCCGGGAATGACGATACCCCCCACTATACCAATAAGGATGAATCCAACCTGACATTATTAGGCTACCTAGCCTTCCTGGATCCGCCCAAAGCCAGCGCCAGTGAGGCGTTGGGTAAGCTCAACGAACACAATGTGGATGTCAAGATCCTGACTGGCGATAATGATATTGTAACCAAAACCATCTGCAAACAAGTCGGTCTACCAGTGGATCATATCCTGCTCGGCAACCAGATCGAAGAAATGAACGAAGCCCAACTGGCCGAAGCCGCCGAAGTAAATACCATCTTTGCGAAGCTCTCGCCTTCGCACAAGGAACGTATTATCCATGCATTGCAAAGCAAAGGACACGTGGTCGGCTTCATGGGCGATGGCATCAACGATGCCCCGGCGCTTAAGGCTGCAGATGTGGGCATCTCGGTGGACAGCGCAGTCGATATCGCCAAGGAGTCATCCGATATCATCTTGCTCGAGACCAGCCTGTTGGTTCTGCAAGACGGAGTCATGGAAGGCCGGCGGGTTTTCGGGAATATCACCAAATATATCAAGATGGCTGCCAGTTCCAATTTTGGCAACATGTTCAGCGTGTTAGGCGCCAGCATTTTTCTGCCATTTCTGCCGATGCTGCCGATCCAGGTGCTGACCAACAACCTGCTTTACGATTTCTCGCAAACTGCCATCCCAACGGATGAGGTGGACGCCGATTGGTTGAACAAACCACGCAAATGGGCCATCGGAGAACTACGCCGCTTCATCATTTATATCGGCCCGATCAGCTCGATCTTTGACTATGCGACATATTTCATTATGTTATTCATCTATGGTGCATGGGCGCATCCCGACCTGGCACACCAAGCCCTTTTCCACACCGGCTGGTTTGTGGAAAGCCTGTTCACCCAGACCCTGATCATCCATGTCATCCGGACAAAAAAGATCCCGTTCATTCAGAGCCGGGCCAGCAAATCGCTCATTTTTGCATCATTGGCAATCGTAGCGGTCGGTGCTTATCTGCCTTACTCTCCATTAGCAGGAGTTCTCGGCTTCGTGCCCCTGCCTTGGACATACTGGCTGTGGCTGCTGGCAATGCTGATCGTCTATGTCATCCTGGCCCAGATCGTCAAAACCTGGTTCTACCGAAAGTTCGGAGATTGAGTTATCATTAGCCAACATATCAATATTATCCATTTTGTCCGTTTATGGAGAAAAGAGACTGCACAATGGTGGCTAACAACAGCAAAATGAGAATTAAAATTTGCAAGGATGGTCCCTACACTGTCTTCGGCGGAGTCCCGCTGATGGAACAGATCCTTGTCCCGGATGCGGAAGGGCTGTCCACCGGATGGCATAAAGGCAAGGAGTATCCGGTGAAGGAAGAATATGATCTGTGCCGGTGTGGGCAGTCCAAGACCATGCCATTTTGCGATCTGAGTCATTCGGAAGTTTTCTTTGATGGCGAAGAGACGGCCAGCCGGGAACCCTTCGAGAGCCAGTCTGAACCAAAGACGGTTGGCCCAGATATGATCCTGACCGATGTGGTAGGCCTGTGCGCATTGGCACGCTTCTGCGACCGGGCTGGTGGTGTATGGGATAACCTGCGCGCATCCGATAACCCGGAAGCCAGAAAAATCGTGCTTCAGGAAGTAAGCGACTGCCCCGCCGGACGGCTGGTGCTGCATGATAAAGCCGGGAACCAGATCGAACCCGAATTCGAACCCTCCATCGGCCTGGTGCTCGATCCAGTTGTTGCCGAACTCGGACCTTTATGGGTACGCGGCGGAATCCCGATCGAGTCAGCGGACGGATATGTGTATGAAGTTCGCAACCGGGTGACGCTGTGTCGCTGTGGAAAGTCGACCAACAAACCTTTCTGCGATGGCCGGCATACTGAAGGAAAATAACCCAAGGAGGATTCCCATGGCTACGAATGGAGCATTTGAAACTGATGTTTTCCCCACATCCGCCGGAGACCTGTCCGTTACATTCCTCGGACATGCCAGCCTGCTGATGACTTTCAACGGGAAGAATATATTTATTGACCCATTCGGCCAGGTGGCAGATTATTCAGGCCTGCCCAAAGCTGACCTGGTGCTTTGCACGCATGAGCATCGCGACCACCTGGACCCACAGGCACTGGCGGCCATTCGCGGCCCAGCGACCCGGCTGGTACTTAACTCGGCCGGCGCTGCCCAGGTCGATGGTGCTATTGCTATGCGCAACGGAGATAAACAAATAGTGTGCGAGCTTCCGATAGAAGCAGTACCGGCTTACAACATCCTGCATAAGCGTGAGGATGGGAATCTGTTTCATCCGAAAGGAATCGGGAATGGCTATATCCTGACTTTCGGCGATAAACACCTGTACCTGGCCGGGGATACCGAAAATATCCCGGAAATGAAGAACCTGCATGATATTGATATCGCCTTCCTGCCGATGAACCTGCCATACACGATGACGCCAGAGATGGTTGCAGAGGCGGCCAGGATGTTCATGCCAAGAATCCTGTATCCCTATCACTTCGGGAATACAGATACGAATAAATTGGTGGAATTATTGAAAGCGGATAACGGGATTGAAGTTAGAATCCGGAAAATGTCATAGACCGGGAATGATGATCCACCAATCTACGCACATAAAAACGGTTGGAAATCCAACCGTTTTTATATTTAAGATCCTTTTTTTCCAACGCGATAGAGGATTTCACCAGCACGCGGAACATACAGGATGCCTTCGTCTTCGCGGTGCTGCCAGTCGGCGATATTAATGGTGGCGGGGTCAAGATAACCCAGGTTCAGGCGGGCACAATCTTCGGGAGTAATCTTACTGGCCAGGGTCACTTTCACGTTGGGGCGCTCGATGCCACCCTGCATGTGTCCGGAGCCGCGTAAATGTGTACTATGCGCCAGGGCGCCCAGTGGGATGTGCTTGTAGCGTTCCCAGTCGGCCAGAAAATAAGGCAGGATGTGATAGCCAGTCTCGTAAATATACTTGCCGTGGGCGCGGCTGACCTCCTCAAGATGCGGGGCGTAGATAACCACTTCCCCGCCAATGGCTACAGACGGCTCCAACTTGTACATGGCCTTGGAAGCCGTCCAGAGTTCATCGTACATGGCCGGAGCGCACGACAACACACGCTGATAAGGCCGGTCAACCCATTGGATGTGACGTTGGGCGGATAAATCGGCCGCGGCACTCCAGGCAGACAGATAATCGCCGATGAAAAGGCCGCTCAGGTCGTGACCTTCCACCACCAATCCCAGCAGGGTGGCCGGCGTTTTGAGCATGCCTGCCGCGATATGAATCAACTTACGGACCGGGGTATCTTTGATGCCGATGGTGCCAACCACACCGGTGAGGGCGCCCAGCCAGTGGGAACTATTGATCATTTCGGGGCCGGAGATGCCAGGGAACAGATACTTGGCCCCGCCCGAAAAACCGGCCACCTCATGAGGAAAAGTTGGCCCAAGGATCAGGATAGAATCGTATTCCAACGCGGCTTTATTGATCCGGACTTCAATATCCCCAGACAGCGAGGCATGCCAGTGCTCGCCGGCGACCACCTGAACCTGCGCTTGCGGGATGCTTCCAAGCCGCGCCAATGCTGAAGGATCATTCCAGGCATGATTGAACAGGCCGAACCGCCTTTAGGTGGTTTTGCGTTCTTCAGGTGTGATCCCAACCAATTCACATAGATCCGATTCTCTGAGCGGTGGATGGGTGCCCAGCGCAACCATAAAATCGAGCTTGTTGGCATCCCCAAGGATTTCAACCAGTGATCGAAAAAGGAAAGGGAGCGGCAGGGAACGGGTATGATCCGGGATAAGAATGAGCAGTTTCTGCTTTCGAAAAAGCTCATCCAGGCTTTTGTGCAAAGCCGCAAGCACAATTTCTGGTGCCAGAATTTTTCCGGGATGCGCAATAAGGTTGGATGTCAGCATAGTCGGATCAACTGTTACATAAGTTGAAGCCGGTATAGAAAAAGCAACTGTGAGGCATTATTTCTCCAATTTTTCCAGCACTTCCAACAACCTGGCCTGCCAATCGGCATCCTTTCCAAACATGCACCAGTAGGCGTTCTTGCCACCGCGTACTCCCGGGCCAAGGTCAGACAGACGGCTACCTGGCAGGTTGGAGCCAGGTTTCGTTTCCGCACCTTCCGGTGGGGCCGGGTAGCGCAGGACGATCTGTCCGCTTTCCATGCCAACCGAAACCAGCCCGGCACGCTCAGCGCGCAATTTCACCTGCATCTGGTAGAAAAGGTTGGTAACCATCTCAGGCAGGGCGCCGAAGCGATCGGTAAACTCTGCGCCAAGTGCATCCAGGGCGGCATCATCATTTACATCAGCCAAACGGCGGTAGAGGCGTAGGCGCAAATTTGTATCTGGCACGTAAGCTTCGGGAATCCCGATGGCAAGAGGCAGATCCACGTTAACCGGCAGGCCCATGGGTTGGACGGCTTCCAGGCTGGCAGATTTCAGGTCAATCTTCAAGCCTTCAAACCTGCCAAGGGTGCGGGCCTGTTTGACGGCTGCAGCCAGCAAGCGGGTATACAGATGAAATCCGACGGCCGCGATGTAGCCGGATTGGTGCGTGCCAAGCAGCTCCCCGGCGCCGCGCATTTCCAGGTCACGCATGGCGATGGAGTAGCCAGCGCCCAGTTGCGTATTTTCGGCGATCACTTCCAGGCGCTCCTGGCCTTCGGGGGTGGGCGCAAATTTACGATGACGAAAAAAGTAGGCATAGGCACGCGCGGCGCCGCGCCCAACCCGTCCACGCAGTTGATACAACTGCGCCAGGCCGAAGGCATCCGCCCGATCGACAATGAGGGTGTTGGCATTCGGGATATCCAGGCCAGACTCGATGATGGAGGTGGAAAGCAGGATGTCGATTTCGCCGGCAGTAAAGCGGTGCATCACGCTGGCAAGTTCATTTTCGGGCATCTGGCCATGGCCGATGGCGATGCGCGCCTCGGGGACCAGTTTTTCCAGGTGCATACGGATCGCGCCAATGGTCTGGACACGGTTGTGAACAAAGAAAATCTGCCCGCCGCGTTCGATCTCCCTCAGAATGGCCTGTCGGACAAGTTTCGGAGAGTAGGGCCCAACGTGGGTGATGATGGGCAAACGTTCTTCCGGAGGAGTATTGAGATTGGAGATATCGCGCACGCCTGTCAGGGCCATGTAGAGCGTGCGCGGAATGGGCGTGGCTGTCAATGTGAGAACATCCACTTCGGTGCGCAATTTTTTGAAGTGCTCCTTATGAGTCACCCCAAAACGCTGCTCTTCATCAATAATTACCAGGCCGAGATCCTTGAACTGTACATCGCCCGAGATAAGCCGGTGTGTGCCGATGACAATATCCACGGCACCCTGTGACAGGGCATACAAAATCTGGCTCTGCTCGCGCGGCGTGCGAAACCGGGAAAGCATTTCAACGGTAACCGGGAAGGCTGAGAGGCGCTGACGGAAGGTATCATAATGCTGCTGGGCGAGTACCGTGGTGGGAACCAGCACTGCTACTTGCCGGCCATCCATCACCGCCTTAAAAGCCGCCCGCAGCGCCACCTCGGTCTTGCCATAACCGACATCCCCGCAAAGCAAGCGGTCCATTGGGCGGGGCGTTTCCATGTCATGTTTTATGGCTGCCAAAGCCTTAATCTGGTCTTCCGTTTCAACATAAGGAAAACTGGACTCGAGTTCGCTCTGCCAGGCGTTATCGGGGCTGAAGGCGAAGCCCTCGGCCACATGACGGCGGGCATACAGGTCGAGCAGATCCTGGGCCACTTCCTGCACCGCTTCCCGGACCTTGCGCTTGGTCTCGGGCCATTCCTGCGTACCCAGGTTGCCCGGCGTTGGCGGCGAGCCATCCGGGCCAATATAACGGGTCAGCCGGTCGGCCTGATGGATGGGGACATAAACCTGGTCGCCGTTCTTGTATTCAACGCACAAGAATTCGCGTTCCAGTCCTTCGAGGGTACGCTGGACCAGCCCAACATACCTGCCAAGACCATAGTCCACGTGAACAATCCAATCCCCTGGGTGCAAATCGGCATAGGCCGATTCGGGGGTTTCGGCACCGGGCCGGGGTCGCTGGCGCGGCTGCGGTCGCTCCCAGCCAAAGATCTCAGAATCGGTGATGAGATACGAACTGCCCAGGCTCCAGCCTTCAGAAAGGGAGGATTCGATAAAGCGGGGATTCGCTAGAGCCTGTTCCTGGGGAGTTTCAGAAGGAAGGTTCTGTTCAATCCACAATTCTTCAAGACGCGAAGCCTGCCGGGATACAATTACCGCTGGATTATTTTTTTCAACAATCCCGACCAGGTACTCCGTGAAAGGCTTGAGCCGGCCCCCAAACCGTTCAATCTTTCCAAATTGGGCGGATAAATTGGTGGTGGATTGCAAATCAGATTGAAGCGGTTCCTGTTCGTCTTTCTCTGGCGCGGCGGTGGAATAGCCCAGTTCCAGGCAAGTGCGACCGTTGATGGCATCCGATAACTCCGACCAGGTAATATAGGGGATGGGGAAACTTTCTGCCAGGGTTCCTTCGGCGACAGACTCGGCCCGCAATTTGACGGCCTGTTCCTCAATTTCAGATACCGTGCTCTCCAAAATGCTCAAATCATCCACCATCACCAAAGAGTCGCGGGGTAAATAATCCAATAAATTGGCAGGGAAAGGATGAAGAATCGGAATATGGAATTCTGAAATGCGATCGGTTAGATCGGGCTGGTCTGATTTTTCGGATGTGCCAGGCGCGCCTGTCTTGCCTGGTATGAGATATTCGCGGGCGGGCGTCACCAAAACAGCCGCCAACTTATCGACCGTTCGCTGCGAGCCCGGATCGAAGCGCCGGATGGTATCGATCTCATCACCAAAGAAATCAAGCCGGACAGGAGATGGCTCAGATTGAGGCCAGATATCCAGCAGCCCGCCCCGATGGGAAAACTGTCCAGGTTCCAGTACAGTATCGGCCGGCTGATAGCCAATTTGCAGCCATTCCTCCAACAGGCTATTGAGCGACAGGCTCTGCCCGACCTTAATCTGCTTGGAGGCCTTCAGGAAATCGCGACGCGGCAGGGTGCGGGTCATCAATGCGCGCGCCGAAGTGACAATGATCGGCGCGGAGGCCGACTTCTCTACAAACGGCAAATGGTAAGCCGCCAACCTGGTTAAGGTTTGCAGGCGCTCACGGCGGGTGACTGAGCCCCAGGCAGCCTGCTCGTAGAAGAGCGGGTTGGGTTCCGAGAAGATATACCGGGGGGTATCGGGCAGCCAGAAAGCCAGTTCATCGTGCAATTGCAGGGCGTGGTCAGCCCGGTCGGTGACCAACAAAATAGGCTGCTCCAGGTCAGCGTACAAGGCTGCCAGAACCGGCAGGCGTGCGGCGCGCGGCAAAGCCAGGCCGGGAAGTTGATCCCCGGCCCGCAAGCCAGCCAGAAGGCGCTGATAAGAGGAGACCTGGCGGAGCGAGTCAAGCAAGGATTGATTCATGGGAACAAGAGAAATGGGTGCGTTCTATTTTTGGTTCTCTAATTTTTCTCTATGCCGCCATTGTATTTATTCATCGCTGTGTCCAGCCCTTCACCTACAAAGGTCAAGACGGCCTCCACTGCGCGGTTAAGCGTTTCAGCGATGAATGTCAGATCGGCGTTCGAGAATTCCTGCAGGACATAATCAGGAGCCTGCATCTGCCCAGGCGGGCGGCCAATTCCCATGCGCAGGCGCGGGAATTCATCCGTACCGAGGCGATCGAGGATGGAAGACATGCCTTTCTGCCCGGCCGAGCCGCCATCCGGGCGAATCCGGATGGTGCCTAACGGCAGGTCGAGGTCATCATGGGCAATCAACAGGTTGGTCAAAGGCAGTTTATAAAAATGGACCAGTCCCTGCACCGATTGTCCGGAGAGGTTCATAAATGTTTGCGGCTTGGCAAGGATGACCTTGCGTTCACCATAGGTCGCACTTGCCACCAACGCCCTGGATTGGAGACGGGTGAAACGCGCATTAAGTTTCACGGCCAGCCGGTCCAGCAGCATAAAGCCAACATTGTGGCGGGTCTCGCGATACTCACGACCAGGGTTACCCAGGCCGATAATCAAGAAGTTCTCTGGCATATTCAATTCCGTCGCAACCAAAGGTAAATACCAAGAATAATAATTAGAATCACGGCTCCCAGACCGCCATAGACAAGGCTGGTCGAGATATCCGCCGGGGTAAGAACTGCCGGGTTGACCGGCAAGGGGGTCGGCGTGGGGAAAGGAGTCGGCGTCAAGGTTTCTGTGGGGGTATTGGTCGGCTGAACTTCGGTCGGAGCCGGGGTGGGTGTTTCAATCGGTGTGTAATTGCGCACCCGCAAATTCGGGACGATGGCATCGAGATAAGTCCCATCGCTCAAAGTAACTCGTAAACGCAGGTTGTAATTTCCATCCGTGATGGTGGTGGTATCCCAGGTTGCCAGTGTATTCGAATCAACCGGTTGGCGGCCTGTGGCGACCATGAACCAGGTGCCGGTAGTGTCGCCGGCATAATCAAAATCGATCTCCGACGACACGAAGCCGCTTTCATTGCTGGAGCCGAGGATCGTCACCACACCCTGAACGACCTGGCCTTGCTGCGGAGAAAGGATGGCAGGCTGCTCTTGCGCGAAAACAGGTCTGACGGCAATCAACGCCGCCAGAAAAGGGATCAAGAGCAATAATTTACCAATTCGAGTCATCGTTTCCCGGCAGTTTGTAACAGGTAAGTTTAACACGAAGGCTGGCAAGGGTCAACGCCTTGACACGCCTT
>Ga0182027_10015383_pt1 | contig 10519 bp, 3 predicted proteins | sample 712E1DmetaG_FD_121300 | JGI IMG/M metagenome (GOLD analysis project Ga0182027, IMG submission 121300) | Permafrost microbial communities from Stordalen Mire, Sweden - 712E1D metaG (Illumina Assembly) | ecosystem: Environmental > Terrestrial > Soil > Wetlands > Permafrost | place: Sweden... | reverse complement strand
TCAGAAACGACGACTCCCTTCTGGCCTGGGGCCTGAATCGATACGGCCAGCTGGGCGCCCATGCAGCCGGAGTTTTCAGCAACGTACCCCTGCCGGTTGATCCGGCGATGGATTAACGCCCTTGAACTGTTGAACATGTTGAGAACAGCTCAATTCTTTCGGCAGCAGATCTGGCGGACACGGGCCGCCTACGTTCGACAAGCTTCGGCGTGGGCATGTATCTGCGACGGGTCGCGACGAAGCCTTGGCGAAGTCGGGCGGTCCGCCCTCCAACAATCAATCCACGCTGGAGGGCGCTGCGCTGTCAGCGCCATTACAAGATCTTTGGGTGCGCAACGGTTCCAATTGGCGGATCGACGCGGATGCCACAGCGAGGCGCTTTCCATCGCCGGCCCATTGTCGACCGAAAAGCCTGCCCACTGTGCGCAAAGGTCTGCGGCTGCATCTCGATGGATCATGAAACGCCTGTACCGCCATCTTTGTCGGTTCGCCGCGGTCTCGCTCCTCTCCGCATGGTCCATCCTCGCATCGCGGGCGCAGGAGAACGTTTGCGCCAGCGTCACAATCCAGATCGATCAGGAGCTCACACTGGAGCGCGAGGGCTTCGAGGCGCGCCTCGGTATTGCGAACGGGCTGCCGTCTTCTCTGGACGATTTTCAGGTGACGCTGCGCTTCAGCGACGCTGATGGGAATGCGGTGCGGGCGTCGACCGATGCGGCGCCAGACTCGGGCGGACTATTCTACTACCGGGTGCAGACGGGATCCACGGTTCCGACCACGGTGGCCGCCGGCGCCGCACAGAAGGCGGCCTTTCTTATCGTGCCGGCTCCGGGTGCCGCCGGCGAGAGTGCCACGGGCGCGATCTATTACATCGGAGCAACGGTGAAATACAGAGTCGGCGGGGCGGAGGAGACCGTGGAGATCGCGCCGGACTTCATCACGGTGCGCCCGATGCCGCAGCTGCAGCTGCAGTATTTCCTGCCGGGCGACGTGTATGGCGACGATCCGATGACCACGGGTGTGCAGGAGCCGGTCGTGCCCTTTGCCCTGGGCGTGCGGGTGACCAATCATTCGGCGCAGGCCACGGCGCGCAGCGTGAAGATCCAATCGGCCCAGCCCGAGATCATCGACAACCAGCAGGGCCTGCTCATCGACTTCCGGATCATCGGCTGCCAGGTCAACGGCGCGTCCGCCCAGCCGGCGCTCCTGGTCAATCTGGGCGATGTGACGCCTAAACGCGCCGCCGTGGGCGACTGGCTGATGAGCTGCTCGCTGTCAGGGCGCTTCGTCAGCTTCACTGGCGAGATCACCCATGCCCCCGAGTTTGGAGGGGCGCTGACCTCGTTGATTCCGGAAGATGCGATCAGCACACACCGCTTGATCGGCCAGGTGATGGCCGATTTGCCGGGACGCGACGCGATTCCGGACTTCCTGGGCTGCGATGCGATGACAGGCGACATCTCCGCGCCCAAGCTCTTCGAATCGGACAACGACCAGGTCGACGAGACCGTTGACTATTTTGCCCCCGGGAGCGCTGCAGTTTCGGTGACGGCGGGGGGCGACGCGGCGAAGCTCAGCATCAATGCCACGGCAGTTCTTTTATATGTTCGCACAGCCAGCCCGATCGGCGCCGACAAGCTGGTGCGAGCCGTGCGCTCGGACGGCAAGGCGCTGCCGGCCGCCAATTGTTGGATTTCGAAGAACAAGGACAACAACCTGCAATGGGTTTACTGGCTCAATCTTTTCGACACGAACAAACAGGCCGGACAGACCTATGCACTCACTTTTGTTGCTCCTCCTACAGCCAACCGTGCGCCGGTCCTGAGCATTGTTGGAGGTCCCGGTTTCCGGTTTGCCGCCAACCGGCGGTGCAGCATCGGAGTCCTCGGAGTCGATCCGGATGGCGCAACTCCCGCTCTCACGACCGGAATGCTGCCTGATGGAGCGACGTTCACCGACCTCAAGAACGGTCACGGCATCTTCCAATGGACGCCGGGAATAAACCAACTAGGCAGCTATGTCGTTCAATTCCGGGCTTCCGACGGCCTAGTCACTGATAGCAAGAGTGCGCAAATACAGATCCTGGAATCGGTGCCATCGACCTTCGGGGACTGGCAGCAGCACTTTTGGCCCGGGACGATTGATCCTGCCATCAATGGCCCGACGGTCGATCCCGACGGCGACGGGATTAATAACCTCCTCGAATACGCCTTGGACGGGGATCCCACCGTGGCGGACGATTCCGTGCTGCCGGAAATCGGCGTCGAGACGGTCGACGGCCGACACTATCTGACGCTGACCTATCGTTGTCGCACAGACGACTCTGCCCTAAAGTACGAGGTCATTGGCTCGGATGAGTTAGGGACTCCGCTCTCTAGCTGGGCCGTCCAAAGCCAGACCATGCCAGTCGGCCAGGATGGCCTTTCGCCTGGTATGGAGCGGGTGAAGGTGCGCGACAGCGTGGCGATCGAAGGAGGCCCCCTCCACCGCTATCTGCGGTTGCGCGTAACCCAATTGGACAACGGATGAAGACGCTGTTTCGCCTTGTTTTCGGGCTGTTCTTGTTGGTCACTCCTCGTGGCCTGCGGGCTCAAACAGTTGCAGTGACGCCGCCGGCGGGCTACTGGAAGCTGACCGCCCGTGGCGCCAGCGACAGCATGCTTTCGGTGCCGCTTGTCAAACGGTCTGCCTTGTTGGCGCGGGTGACTGTGGTAGGCCAGAACAGCATCACACTGGCGGCAGACGGCATCGCTGACGGCGCCTATGCACCCGGCCCCCGAGCGAGTTGGTATGCGCAGTTCGTCTCCGGATACTTGGAGGGACTCTGCTACCGGGTCCTCGGAAACGTTGGCGGAGTTTTTGCGCTTGCGACCGATGGCGAGGATTTGCGCAGCCATGCCTCGGGTTTGATCGCGGCTGGCGACGCCGGGGATCTGGTCCGCATCCGGCCGTACTGGACAGTGGCGGATGTATTTGGTGCAGATGACTTCACGCTGCAGTTGGATGCGGTGGCAGACCTGGCTACTGGGCCTTATCTCGCTTCGGACGCGATCCTGCTGCCGGACAACAGCGCCGCGGGAACCGAGAAGAGGCCGTTGTCGGTTTCCTATGTGGCCGACGTCGGCTGGCGCGCGGCCGGGAGTCCATCGACTGATTCGGCGGCGCAACCATTGCCTCCGGGCGTTCCTTTCGTGGTTCGACGGCAGCGCGCGGATCCCGCGGAAATGGTGCTCGTCGGTTACGTACCGCAGGAACCGTTCCAGGTGCGCCTTCCTTCACTTGCGCTCGGTGAGGACCGCGATGTCGCTGTTGCGCTGGCTTACCCTGTCGACTGCAAACTCGCAGATTCGGGACTGTTCTCCACCGTTGAGTCGCTTGCAGCGATCACAGCTTCTCCAGACGCGCTCAATGTGCGTGATGTCCTGTTGGAATTCGACCCGGAACGTCGTGGTTTTGCGTTGCCGGCGGCGCACTGTTTCTATGTTGCTGGCACTGGATGGTGCGAAAGTGACGCCGCAGCCGATGATCACGTTTTGCGATCAGGCGCAGGTTATCTGCTGCGTCTGCGGGGAGAACGAGCCGGCCGTTATTGGGTGCAGGCGGTGCCAGTCTGGAATCCTTGAGTCATGCATCCCTTGGCGTTCATCCGGGCTGCCCTTGGAGTCTCATTTGCCCTGGCTTTTGTGCGGGCTGAAGACGTTTCCCTCGGGGTCGTTTTCCAAGGGGAGGAGACCGTCTTCGAATTGCCTTTTGCCAACAGCGGAAAGCAGACCATCTGGGTGGCTGAGGCTGTTTCGTCGTGCGATTGCCTCAAGGCCCGGTTCGCGCCTGTGTCAGTAGATCCGGGGAAAACGGTGCGTCTCGGGTTGGTCTATCGTTCGGCGGTCGCCGGACGATTTTCGGTTGAAGTTCAACTGCGCGGTTTGGAGCACACCGCGGTCTTCGGCACGCACACTGTCACCGGGTTTGTTGCCGACAAGGCCTGGCTTTTGACGGCTGCGCAATTGCTCAGTCTTGGCCAGGCGCAAAAGGCGGTGGTCATCGACACCCGGTCGGCCGAGCGGTTTGCGCGGATGCATATCCCGTGCTCGCTAAATCTGCCGGCCTTTGCCGTCAAAAGCCGGACCGATCTGCATGAGCGCCCGCTGGTGCTCGTTGACGAAGGTTATGCGCCCGGTCTTTTGCTCGAACAAGTGGCCGGCCTCCGCCGCCTGGGTTTTCGCCAGGTAGTTGTGCTCGACGGCGGATTGGCGACATGGATACGGCAGGGTCGGGCGGTTGAGGGCGCGGAATCCACTCCTCTGGCGGTAACGAGTCTGTCTGTCTCCGATTTCATGCGAACACGCCGGAGCGTGGAATGGCGCGCTCTGGAAATGAAAAGCCAGATGCCTGGCGTCAGGCCGCTGGAGTTCGCGGTGGAGGTCGACCGTCTGGAGGATCTCACAGAGGTTCTTCCTGTGCTCGGCCAAATCGCCGCCGGACGGCAGGCGCCGCGAATCCTTCTGGTCGCTCCGGATCAAGCGACCTGCGCACGGATCGAAGCCCGGTTTGGAGCAAAAAGTCTGGCGCCCATTTTCTACCTGACGGGCGGGAGGGCTGCCGTGGTCGCATACCAGGAGGAACAGGTCTCGCTCGCCCAGCAAACGCACCAACTCATCCAGGTTCGGCCCAGCCGCGGTCATGCGGTCGTCGCGGGTGGCTGTAATTCCTGCCCAAAATCGGGAGGCCGTTAGCGCTCCGCATTCATTCATGACAAACGAAATTTTGTTGATTCGGCGCGTGGGGGCACATTTCCCGATTGTCGGTCGTTTCGGAGGCTGGCTGAAAGTAGCGCAGGCTTCCCAGCCTGCTTTGCCGTCAATTGGCGGATGCGTCCGGCCAATGGTGCGCATCCTTAGCCAACTCACCGTGGGGGCAGGCATCCTCTGTCAGGCATCGGCCCTGGCTCAGGACGGAGCGGCGCCACCGAGCCAGAATCTGCGCCTTTGGCTCAAAGCCGACGCCGGCGTTACCACGGACGCCAGCGGTGGGGTCTCCCGGTGGGCAGATCAGTCGGGACACGGAAATGGCGCGACTCAAAGCGGAGGAAGCCGACCGACGTTGGTGACAAACGCGCTCAACGGCCATCCAGTGCTGCGGTTCTACGGAGCCCAGTGCTTGTCGCTTGGCAGCACGATGGTTGGGGCGGCGGAGGGCGACGGATATGTGGTGGTGAAATCGATTGACCCTGCGAGCGGGCAATCCCCAGGGCTGTGGAGGTTGGGGACCAGCGGTCAGAACAACTACCATCCGCAGGGGGATCAGCGTCGCATCTATGACGATTTCGGCTCGAATGCCGGATATCAATTCGGGCTGCCCGCGCTGCCGCTCAGCACATACTACCTCTACAACGTTTCGGCAAAGAGCGGCGCTTGGGTGGCGCGCCAGAACGGGCGAACGTTTTTCAGCCGGTTGACGAATACGGTGGAATTTCGCAGCGATGCGACCTTAGGCACAGCGAGTGGCACCTATTATTACGGGCTGCAGGGCGACATCGCCGAGGTCATCCTCTACGACCGCGTCTTGACCGACGCGGAGCGCGAGGCGGTGGGCCAGTATCTCGCGGGAAGATACGGTTTCATCATCTCGCCTGCGACCCCCTCCAACCTGACCGCGGCTTCCTTGAGCAACACGCAAGTGGGCCTGTTTTGGGTCAACGATCCGGGCAACGGCGCTCACTTTTACGAAGTGGAGCGCAAAGCGGCCGGCGAAGCGGATTTCACGTTGCTGGCGACCGTTGCGGACAGCATGGGATATCTGGACAGCTCGGTGAACGCGAGTACGACCTATGCCTACCGGGTTCGTGCGCGCAACTACGCGGGGATTTCCGGTTACAGTGTTGAAGCCAGTGTGACAACGCCGCCGACTGTGACCAATGGCCTGCCTACGGATGGGTTACGCCTGTGGCTCAAGGCGGATGCCGGGCTTGCCGCCGGAGCCGTGGGCGCGTGGTCTGATCAGTCCGGCCATGGCAACGATGCGCAGACCACTGGCCTGTATCAGCCGACGTTGGTGGCAAACGTGCTCAACGGTCGTCCGGTGGTGCGGTTCACCGGGGGCCAGTGCCTGTCGCTTGGCAGCACGATGGTTGGGGCGGCGGAGGGCGACGGATATGTGGTGGTGAAATCGATTGACCCTGCGAGCGGGCAAGCCCCAGGGCTGTGGAGGTTGGGGACAAGCGGTCAGAACAACTACCATCCGCAGGGGGATCAGCGTCGCATCTATGACGATTTCGGCTCGAATGCCGGATATCAATTCGGGCTGCCCGCGCTGCCGCTCAGCACGTACTACCTCTACAACGTTTCGGCAAAGAGCGGCGCTTGGGTGGCACGTCAGAACGGGCGAACGTTTTTCAGCCGGTTGGCCAACACGGTGAATTTTCGGAGCGATGCCACGTTGGGCACTGCGAGCGATACCTACTATTATGGGCTGCAAGGCGACATAGCCGAGGTCCTCCTCTACGAACGCGTCCTGACCGACGTGGAGCGCGAGGCGGTGGGCAAATACATCGCGACCAAATACGCTTTTATCCTTCCACCCGACACCCCTGCCAACCTGACCGCCTCTGCCCTGAGCAATACCCAGGTCAGCATTACCTGGATCAACGATCCGGGCAACGGCGCTCACTTTTACGAGGTGGAGCGCAAAGCGGCCGGCGAAGCGGACTTCAGGTTGCTGGCGACCGTTGCGGACAGCATGGGATATCTGGACAGCTCGGTGAACGCGGGTACGACCTATGCCTACCGGGTTCGTGCGCGCAACTACCGGGGGATCTCCGGGTACAGTGATGGAGCGAGCGTCACCACGCCAACCTCGGTCATGACTGGCCTTCCCTCAAACGGCCTGCGCCTGTGGCTCAGGGCGGACGCCGGGCTTGCCGCCGGAGCCGTGGGGGCGTGGTCTGACCAATCCGGCCATGGCAACGATGCGCAGACCACTGGCCTGTATCAGCCGACGTTGGTGGCAAACGTGCTCAACGGTCGTTCGGTGGTGCGGTTCACCGGGGGCCAGTGCCTGTCGCTTGGCAACACGATGGGTGGGGCGGCGGAGGGCGACGGATTTGTAGTGGTGAAATCAATCGACCCTGCGAGCGGGCAAGCTCCAGGGCTGTGGAGGCTGGGGACAAGCGGTCAGAACAACTACCATCCGCAGGGGGATCAGCGTCGCATCTATGACGATTTTGGCTCGAATGCCGGATATCAATTCGGGCTGCCCGCGCTGCCGCTCAGCACGTACTACCTCTACAACGTTTCGGCAAAGAGCGGCGCTTGGGTGGCACGTCAGAACGGGCAGACGTTTTATAGCCGAACGGCCAACACGGTGAATTTTCGGAGCGATGCTACGTTGGGCACGGCGAGCGGTACCTATTATTACGGTCTGCAGGGCGACATTGCCGAGGTCCTCCTCTACGAACGCGTCCTGACCGACGCGGAGCGAGCCGCCGTCCAGATCTACCTATACCGCAAATACAACTTCGGCCTCGAAACCCTCACCCTGCTGCCTGCCGCCGGCTCCTACACGGCGCCCGTGCAGGTGACAGTGACGTCACCCAGCCAGAACGCGGAGATCTACTACACCATTGACGGTACTGCCCCGGTCCGCGGCATCTCGCCGCTTTACACCGGTCCCGTTGCGATTGCGCAATCGACCAAGGTTCGGGCACAGGCCTTCGTAGGGGCCGCGTTCAGCAGCAATGAAGCCTCAGGTCTCTACTTGATTGGACGTTCGCCTGAGGCTGTCACCGCTCTCTCCGGCCTGGCCGCAGCCTATTATCAAGGAGCCGATTTCTCGGGTAGCAGCACCCGGCGCATCGAGGCCCTGATCAATAATCCCGACCTTTCCACTCTGCCTGCAGGCTGGCAGGGAGGCTCGGTCGCCGCTCGCTTCGAAGGTGAACTGATCGCCCGTTTTTCCGAGAATCACACATTCACGTTGAACACCAACGGCGGCGTGCGACTGTGGTTTGGCAACGACTTGGTGATTGATGATTGGTCGGGTGCAGGCAGTCGCACGCTCACTTTTGTCCGCTCTCTGGTCGCGGGCACCCACTACCCGCTACGCTTGGAATTTCAGCGCAAGGGTTCAGTCGCGATCGAACTCCGGCTGCAGTGGTCTGGCTTCTCCACCGTCCAACAGGCAATCCCACAGTCGCAGTTCTTTTGCGGACTGAGCACGCCGAATTTTGTGAGCATGCCTGCAGCCTCGCCGGCTGCCGGGCTCTATGCCGACAGCGTGGCGATCGCTCTGTCCGCAAGCGTTCCGGCGAGCGGGGTGGCAATCTACTACACCTTGGATGGTACGGTCCCGACGTCCGCGTCCGCGCTGTACACGGCGCCGATTGTCATAAAGGCGGATGCCACGCTGAAAGCTCGGGCCTACGCCGGCGGTTATAACGAGAGTGGCATCTTGGTCTCTGCCTACACCCTAAGCCACGTTCCGCCCACGCTCTCAAACCTTACGTTCAACGGCGGCCCGGTGCCGACGCCGATCACGACGAACGGCACTTTCGGCGTCACTGCCACCAGCGGTGTCGGCATTCAACGCGTCGAGTTTCGCCTGGATGGCTCGCTGCTGGCCGCCGGCACCGTTGCCGCCGCCGGTTTTACGGCGCCTTTCTCGATCGAGGGCATTACCGACGGGACGCACACGCTCACCGCGCAGGCTTGGGACAATGCCGGCAAGCCGTCGGATGTCTTCGCGGCAACGATCCAGGTCGCTCTGCCTCCTCCGCCACCTCCCGTCATCACTTCGCCGACCGACGGCAAACGGGTGAACCAGCCTGCGCTGACCGTTCGCGGCACCACGATCGGACTCGCGACCGTGCGGCTCTACCGTGGAGCCGCGCTAATTAGCTCCACGGCGGCCGCGGCCGACGGATCGTTTGTCAACGCGATCACATTAGAGGCCGGTGCCAACGTTCTCTCCGCCACCGCGCAGAACCGCAGCCCCCAGCCGAGCGCGCCTTCGACCGTGGTGAACGTCACCTACGACAATACGGTGCCGGCCCCGCCCACCGCCTTGAGCGCACATGCCGTTGCCGGCGGCAAGATCTCGCTTTCCTGGTATCCGCCGGCCAGCGGCTTGGCCTCCGGCTACTATTTATTCCGGTCCACCGCGCCGATTCCCGCCGACGCCCCGCTGACGTTGGCCAACGCTATTGGCGCCATGGTTCGCGGCCAGAGCTATACCGACTCACCGCTGGCTGACGGTCGTTACTATTATCGAGCTGTCACTGCTTACCTGGTCGGGGATGCCGCAACTCTCAGCGAGCCGTCCAGCCAGGCTGACACGGTTTCCGACGCCACGCCGCCCAGCGCTACCGCGAGTCTGCAAGCGATCGGGCCGTTCTATGACGCCGTTGGCCATCGCTTCGGCATCGGTTTGGTCCAGGCCACGCTCACCGTCTCTGAAACGCTCGGAGCCACCCCGTTCTTCAATCTCGCCGTGGCGGGCGGTGCGCCAATCTTCGTCGACCTGACGCCGCAGGGAAACAACATTTACCAGGGCATCTTCTCGGTCACCGCCTCCACGTCGTCAGGCGCCGTCAGCCCGGTCTTCTCGGCCATCGATGCTGCCGGCAATCGCGGTTCGACGGTCACTCTCACGACTCCAGCGGTGATCGACACCCTTGGGCCGAAAGTCACCGGTTTGGTCCCGGTGCGCGTTACGGATACCGGTTCTCTTGAAGATCTGCCGAAACTCGACGTCATCAAGAACGACCCCGTGCCACCTGCCTCGGCCGTATCCCTGTCCTGGCGTATTGCGCTCGATGAGGCGCTGAAGCTTGGCACGACTCCGGCCATCACCGCAACCTTGTCGGGTGACTCGGATCATCCGTTGACGCTGACCGTCTCAAGCACCGCTGCCAGCGATCCGAAGATCTGGCTAGCCCAACTCACGTTGCCGGCGGATGCGGGTGTCGAGACGGAGAGCCTTACGCTTCACTTCGCGGCCTCGGATGATCTTGGTAACCTCGGGCAAGAGATCCTTCCGCCGCACTCCTTCCAGGTTTATAAGGGCGATCTGCCGCCGCTGGCGGTTCCAAGCGGCTTTGCTGCTGTCGCGCTCCCGGCCGGATCGATCCATCTGACGTGGCAGACCGTTCCGGGTGCTGCGGCTTACGAGGTCCAGGCCCGCGGTCCGGGAGAAAGCGATTTCCATGATCTCGGCATAGTTGCGGGCGATGCCACTGATTACCGCTACACGCCGACTGCAGATGGTGCCTATGCCTACCGCATTGCCAGTGTGCGTGCGGCCAACGAGCAGAATTCAATCAGTGGCTGGAGTCCGGTCGCGACGGCGCGTTCTGACCGCGTGCCACCGGATGCCCCGGGCAATCTGCTGCTTGAGGTGGTGCCGCAGGGGCTCAAAGCCGCCTGGAATCCGCCCGCGCTCCATGCCGACGATGTTGCAGGCTATGCGCTTTACCGTAGCAATGCCGCCATTACGAGCGTGGCGGGCTTGACGCCCGTCCTTGCGC
>Ga0182027_10015382_pt1 | contig 10519 bp, 9 predicted proteins | sample 712E1DmetaG_FD_121300 | JGI IMG/M metagenome (GOLD analysis project Ga0182027, IMG submission 121300) | Permafrost microbial communities from Stordalen Mire, Sweden - 712E1D metaG (Illumina Assembly) | ecosystem: Environmental > Terrestrial > Soil > Wetlands > Permafrost | place: Sweden... | reverse complement strand
CGGACGGCAAATGCGGAAAGGTTGCGCAAGCTTCGTAATTTGACATGGCCTCGTGGGAACAAGCGGGACTCGCGTTCCGGCTCCGCGCCGGGTTATCGGCGGTCTGCCCGTTCTCCCGTCGTCGAGCACGCCAAGGCAAAGGGCGGCCGAGGCTCGTGCGCAGGCCGCCCGTGGTGGAGGCGTGCGCAGCACGCACTACCTTGCCGGCGTGGTAGACTGGGAGAACACATAGGGCAGCCCCCATACCACGCTTGACGTCAACCAATACGATTCCGTGGGGCGTTTCAGTAACGGGATAGAAGGCGGTTGCCGGAGCTAAGATCCCGCTCCCGTTGAATCGGTGTGAGACAGGAGTCTATCGCGATGCAGCCGGCAGGGAGAACGAAGTCTAGCGGCAGAGCCCTTGCCCGGAGAATCACGGCATTGATCCGTAGCGGCGAGCCTCAGGGGGATTCCAATTCCTCCTCAAGAGGCAATGAAGGCTTCGAGGATGTTCAGAAGCTCTTCGGCTGGCGTCGGCTTAACGACGATCCCATCGACCCCGAGAGCACGATAGCTCGCTGTGTCCTTCGGTGTCAGCGCAGAGCTGTGAACGATGATGCGTCCCCGATAGTCTGCCTGGCGGAGGCGTCTGACCAACGCCAGACCGTCCATTTTGGGCATCCCGTGGTCGGTAATCAGCACGTCAAAGCCAGAGATGTCAGGGGAGATCCGCTTCCACGCGGTCGTACCATCCGAGACGCATTCAACGCTGTGGCCTGCGAAGGAAAACACGCGGTCCAATACCTCGCGGAACAACGGATCGTCATCGGCGCATAGGATGCGGAGCGCCCGTTTTCGGAGATTGGAGCCGTGTGACTGAGCAACCATGGACTGATTGCCTAAATTATTCCCCGGGGGAATAATTCGTGCAACGAATAAAAGTAGTATCGGCGCGCTTTGAAGCGCGCATTAAAGACGTCTCAGCCCCCACGCAATGTCACTGGCAACGCGATCCACCGCATCCGGATGGCCGCTAAGCCCAAAATCACCCAGGAGGACATGGTAGGGCGGCTGGCGCGGCAGGGCATCCAGATCAACCAATCGCAGATCGCGAAAATCGAGAGCGGTCAGCGCCCGGTTCTCGACTACGAGCTGGCTGCCATCGCAAAGGCACTCGTCGTGCCGGTTCAAACCCTATTTGAATAGGCGTCCGCAAAGGCGCGTTGTATGAAGCCCGCTGTCGCGATACTGCGCGATCGACGTCACCCGTTCCGCCAGCGTCGCGATCCGCCGCCCGCGTCAATCCCGCTGCGCACCCGTCTCGATTAGTTCCGTCGTAATGCTCGCCATTGCGACAGATTACCCTACCGTATGGCTCACGTATAGGAGGGCGCCGACCGGACGCTTACCACCTTTCGAAATCCCTACGAGTTTGGCTTCGATCTTGAAGGCCGCGTTTTTCATGTCAGCGATCCCGAACGAAAAGCGGCCGGCAATTCGGAGGTTTTAACGAGGTTGCACCTCACAGCCTGCTTCGGGCAGGTTTCTCGCAAACCAATACATTGTAAGGCCATTCCGAACTCTTGGGAGGGAATCGAGTCCCCTCCCGCCTGAAAAGAGACGCCTTCAGTAGTGCCTGAATTTGGTCCTCATTGATAAGTGCATATTCGAGTGAGAACGAGTCCGCTCGCCCTAAATTCTGCGGATCCACATTGCGTATGAAATATGTGATCCGTTGGATTTCTCCAATATAGGTGCATGAGTCCTCAATGAGGAATCGCGAGCCGTTTGATTCGAACTCTGTCAGTTTGCGACGCACGTTTTCCGGACGGTTTGCCTGGCGCAATTGCCGCGCCTCGTTAAGCACCCATGGACGCATATCAAATGCAAGAACACCATTTGTTTGAAGGCCATCGTACAAATTGTTAAATATACTTTCAATCTCGATAGAAGGAGCATGTGCGAACGAATTCCCAAGAATGTAGATTAAGTCGAACTGTTGTTTCCTGAAAAGGGGGGCCAGGTCTTGCCATCGGCAAGCAGGCAATAACCGAGCGGAACCGGACAGACCCGGAAGCCTGGCCGCCAACATAAGCATGTCAGGAGATGCGTCGCATCCGAAGGCGTCGTAGCCTTCCTTCACCAACACCTCCAAAACGTCACCCGTGCCACAAGCGGCATCGAGTATTCTCGGCCTATCGATTCGACAGCTAGCAGCCAGCTGACGAACGATTTCAACTTGAGGTTCGACGTGTTTCCTGCTGCCCATTAATTGACGGGCGTAAGGGGCACATTTGCGGTAGGATTCTATTGCATTGAGCATATTGTTTTCTACCGGGTTGTGACCTCCAAAAATCTTAATATCCCTTCAACATATAATTCGCGCAGTCTATCGCGCTTTAGATGTCGGGTTTCCATCACCACGCGCGAAAAGGTGTATTGCTCCCAGTCATCGCAAATCAAGTCGATGCCCAGCTCCTGCCGACGGCTGTAGACTTCGGTGCCCGGATACGGTGTTAAAAGGCTGAGCGTTAAACGAGTTGCGCCGAGACGGGCCAGTCTGATTCCAAGGTCGATCGTTGCCTTCACGTCGGTTTCGGTATCGTGCGCGTGTCCGATGATGAAGCCGCAGACAACTTGTTCGATGCCCGCTTCTCGTGCCCATCTCACGGCATCTTCGATTTGGCGTACCAACGTCTGCTTGTGCAGCTTTCGCAAGGATTCATCACTTCCCGCCTCAACGCCAAATTGGATGACGCGACACCCCGCATCGGCCATAATCTTTGCCATTGCAGAGGTCATTTGTGCGGCACGGCAAAAGCATCCCCATTTCACGTCAAGCGCTCGTTCCCGCAATTGTCGGCAGAAGTCAAAGACGCGGTCACTATGAAGATTAAAAGTGTCGTCGTGGAAATCGAAGAAACGAAGTCCGTATTGCTCCATCAAATGTTGAATCTCGTCGATGACACGGCCAACGCTATGCACGCGATAGGTGTTCCCCACGATGGCCGCGCACGAACAGAAGTTGCAGCCGATTGGACAGCCACGAGAGCTAATGATGGCCCCCTTCTGATAATAGGTATCGAGATCCAACATGTCCCGTGCGGGCATGGGCAGGGTGTCAAGGTCCGAGAGTCGGCATGGTATGCCAGTGTGAACAATCGCACCATTTGTCCGGCGAACGAATCCCGCCACCTTCTTGGGGTCTTCCTTGCCGTGTAACAAAGCGCCCACGAGTTGGAGGAAGGATTGTTCCCCTTCACCTACGCAGACGTAATCGAACGACGGTTCGTTGCTACACGACTCTGCCGCTCCTGTGGCATGAGGTCCGCCCAGTACCGTCAGCGCATTGGGATTCCATGCCTTTACAAACCGCGAGACACGCAGCGCGTTCGGATACGAGGGCGTTGAAGCGGTAATGCCGACGATCTTGGGATTGCTTAGTCGGCAACGTGCGACAATATCCTCCGATTGATTCTGGCCCTGGTGAAGATCCGCGATGGCCACCCGGAATCCGTTTTCCCGAAGGACAGCCGCCAGATAGCAAAGACCGAGTGGTGGAGAGGAATACTCTGCTGTCTTCACTGCCTCCTTGGCATACACACTCGGAGCCGGTGGAATAACCAGCAAGACGTCCACTTCGTCCTCGACCCAAGAAACCAATCCCTGCCCGCGCAGCGAGTTTAGGAATTCAAGAACATCCCGGCCGAGCGATGCGTCGTCTGGAGCAGAGTTTTCGCATGTAGTCGCAATCTTCCCGACAATGTCCTGAACCGTGTGGCGGCCATCACACGAACGCCAAATCAGGCTACCAACGCCATTCAGGTGAAACTGATCCAATGCCAAGCGCACGTCAGACAGGACGAGAACCCCCTCAGGAGGCTCCGAAAGCCATAGATCGGACGAGCGCATCGGCCGAACAGCGAGCATCTTGCCACTCAGCCGTTGGTTCGTGGGATGCACGGTTGAATCAGAGGGCATTAGAAAGAACGATTCCTTCAAGTCGGCAGCGGAACGACATCACTGGCTGTCCGGCAGTTTCTGCTCACGCTTCAGAAGCTCGTCGAAGTAATGATCAACCTTGGCACGCCTTGCATCGCCTAATCGAACATCGCTCGGGACAAGCGTTTCGTATCTCTGCCAAACGACATTGTGATGTCTAAGAAGTTGAAGCGCGGGAAACACCTCGTACCGACTTGCATTGCCAGCAGGCTCAGCCGTCGCGAGATTTCTTGATATCCATTTCTCAATGTCCGTGAACATATCAAATGCGGCGCTCCCGGGCGATGAGTGAGGCTTGGCATCACAGCGGCCAAGCAACGCGAGCAATTTTGACCTGTCCGAGTACTTTAGGCAGAGAGTGTTGCCGCCAGCAGAGCTCACAGGATCAATCGAAGTGGAATCACTTGTGGCTCGGCAATTCCAGTAAGTAGCTTCGTCGGTTCCGTAATCTTCAATCGCGCCCTTGCTCGCGATCAATGTTGGAACACACAGACCGCACATAAAAACATGCATAAGGAACCTTGGATCCTGGATTAGATATTGCTTGTCTTCCTCGCGAATACAGATCACTCTGCAAATCTGTTGAGCGATTTCCTCAAAACCCATTCCCGAGGCGATCCATTCGGCGCATATTCTATTGCTAGCATCGAAGTGCGCATGGTGTTGGTAGGCCTTTTCCCCTAGATAGATTGCATGCGTAGAGACTTGCTCTTCAGCGGTGTTGTTGCCATCCGGCAGAAATCTCTGCAGTTCCAGAATCTTTCCCCGATCATCTGCTGTAAAAGTCTTCGTATTGTAGAAGAAAATCAGCAAATCCTGAACACTATAGGGGAAAAGGAGAACCATCCTATATGTATGATCTCTTTTTTGGGACTTCAATCCATCTTTAATGAGGTTTTCAACGCACGCAGAGTACTCAATCGATTTAGTGTGCTGAAATAGTCTTGCGCCCACTAGTTCTGATCCCGTAGGGAGCTTCAGAAGCGGGGACTCATTGCAAGGGCGATAACAAACGAGAAATCTGTCTTCGCTCTCGGGCCAATTTCCCACACATCTGCTGTAGCTGCTACCATCGCACGGCCAGATACAAGCGTTCCTTCCAGAGCCAAAACGTTCATTTGGAGCATCCAGAAGAGTTTCATAGAAGCCTTTATCAGTGATTATGGCAAGAGCGAAAGCAGCGGCAGAACTCTGGGCACAAAGACGAAACTCGTCGTTTTTGCCGTAGCCAGCTAGGTCACAAATCCCCTTGATTATACCATACCCGATCTTCCGGGCTTTGCAGAAAAGTGCTACCCCGAACGACTCCATCTCGAACATATTTGCAGGAATGTTCCGCTTTGAGTGGTAGTCTACGTCCTTCAGTTCATTAGAGATGATCCGCTGGAGCTCCTTATTTGCAATAATCGTGTCTCCCGAAGCGACCAAGCCATCATAGGCGCCCGGAGGTTTCCTTTCAAAAGTGTTTTGATCTGGGTAGTCTTTAGCAAATGATTGTGCCTTAAAATCGTTCTGAATTTTTTTGCAGAACCACTTGTTTGCTAGGGCTGTCCAGTTTCCCGTGTCTCTAGCTTTGTTGCGTGCCGCAACACAAAATGTTTCCGATGACTCCAGTTTCTTATTCACCCGAATGTCATACTTGGGAAACAGTTGCGTTGGGTCTACCCCGACCTTAGTTAATTTGGCGAGGAGGTCTGCTTTCTGCTCTGCATCAAGCGCGCTAGTTCGACGGATCGCCTCTTCAACGCTTGTAAAAGCAGTGATCTTGCCAGAGGAACTGTATCCGCTAACAGTACCGAAACCCACGTCTCCGCGCTTGAAGACACTGGGGCTACCGCCGGCAATGCCGAACAACAGTACAAACCGTGGTGAAAGCAAATCGGTTAATCGCATAATGGCATCATATGCGAAAACATTTCCCATGCTGTCGCCTTCGCTGGTGGCCCGGCTGCCAAGCGTTGTCCACGCAACGCATAGCGTCCTAGAGTCTAGTTGAATCGAGACTCTATCAACAGAGCGGTCCTCGATATCGATCTTTTCATGGTCAATGGTCGCTGTTGTGAAAGTTTTGATAAACGCCTCTGGGAAGACGCGATCCAAGAGGAACCTCTCCTCAACAAGTGCAGTAACGATGAGGATATCTACGTATCTATTGATACCCTTTGCCATAGTTTCAGCTTTTAACAATGATTTCGCGGTGCTAGAGATCAACTTGGAGCCGGGAGTAGAAAGAACGCAGGGGTAACGCGGATTTTGGATGAGATAGGCGGACCGACGCTACTTAGTCCGGATTCTCGGCTTTGACTCTTTTCCACTAGGCGCTCCCTGAGCCTGCTGTGTTGGAGGCGGAGCGAAGTTCGCCGAAAGCGGCGGTTTGGAACTGCTATCCTTTTTACACTTTGGCTTGTCGTAGTTCATAAATATCTTTGGTTGTGGATGAACATTGTCCGCGATCAGTTTCCGCCAGTGCACTTGTATTTGCGGAAGCTGTTGGAGGCGGCGCAAAATTCGCAGTGATTGGAGGCTGTGAGCCTGGTGCCTTTCGGAATTCTGGTTTTAAGTAACGCATTGGTTCCTTCAGTTACATACAAATCCGACTGACGCTTTCAATTCTGAATGATTCCCGCAGCGAGCCGGATGCTGCGACAGTTTAAAACGTCAATCCCATCGATATCATGCATAACACCCAAGATTGTTAACTGGCGATGCGCCAATTCCTTGGCGATGATATCCAGATACGAAGTCCGAACTTGGTCATCCAGAGACGAGGTGAATTCATCCATCAACAAGATCGAGCGATTTGAGGAGAGTGCCAAAATCAAAGCCGCTCCCTGACGTTGTCCGCCGGAAAGGGAGTTCATCAAACTGGCCGCCTTTTGACCAAGCGGAAGCCCGCTAGAATGGACCAATGTTAACTGGGCCATGTCGGCACGAAGTGGTTCCGGGAAAAGCGACCACCAGTGGCCCCCGGCAACGAGGCGGAAATTCTCGTGAACCGTCATATTTGGGCAGGTGCCTAGCACGGGATCTTGATAAATGAATCCGAGCAGCCTAGCCCTGCGATGAGCAGGCCAGCGTGTGACATCCGTTCCTTCGATGAGAATTGTTCCGGATTTGACGGGAGCCGTCCCAGCAATGGCCCGGAGAAGCGTGCTCTTCCCGCTGCCGTTGCCCCCGGTGATGATGAGTGTTTCCCCTTTCTGGACAATGAGCGATACCTCGCGCAAGGCAGCAACCTCATCAGGTGTGCCCTGATTGTAGATTACGCACACATCCCGGAGTTCAATTGCTGCCGTTCCGCTCACAATGGCCCCCTTGCGTAGGTTTCGACCATCGGCCCGCGCAGTTGCAGGCCAATCCCGACAATCACAAGCACGCCCGTGGCAAGCCGCAGGTCCGTCGGTGCGAGACCAAGCCGCAAACAGATCGCAATGATAAGGAAATAGAGAAACGCTCCGATTGCCGCTGCCGTGAGTTCTCCGAATGTTTTCCAAGGCAGAAGGCGACCAGCGCTTGGAACTTCGGCGTTTTCTTTGGGGTTCGGTTTGGCAAACAAGCGGCGCACTGAAGCGAGACCAGCCAAAAGGCTTTCTCCAATAATGAGTGCGGCGATGCCGGTAATGATCAGCCCGGTTCCCATGCTGATGTCCGCGAATCCCTGATGCTGGGCGACGAGAGCGCCCGATACGGCGACAAGCGCGTTGCTTAAACCCAAGCCGATCAGATAGAGCCAATTTGTGTTCACACCCAAGCCTTGCACCATGAACTCGTTGTCGCCGGTAGCGCGAAGGAAGAGTCCGAGTCGGGTGACTGCCAAGTAGCACAGCCCCGCGAAAAAGACGGCCGTGATGACGAGAAACACGGCCAGTCTGAGCGGGTCGCCCTGCCCCCGATCATCAAATCCGCTGAAGAGCGTGTCAATCCGCAGCAAGGAAATGTTGGCTCGTCCCATGATGCGGAGGTTGATGGAATACAAAACCAGCATTACGAGAATGCCGGAGAGAATTTTGCTTATTCCCAGCTTCCGGTTCAGCAGGAACGTAACGGTCCCGGCGGCAAATCCTGCGGCGGCGGCGAGGGCCATAGCAGTCCAGACGCCGTGACTAGTCGTCAGCATTGTGGCAGCCACGGCACCGCCCAACGTGAAACTCCCATCAACCGTCAGGTCCGGCCAATTCATGATACGGAGCGTTAACACGACCCCGAAGACTGCGATCGCATACAAGAAGCCCTGCTGACAGGCCGAATCGAGAATGCCGGGTATCATTCGTAGACCTTCGCTGCTTTCTTAAGCAAATCTTCAGGAATGGTAACGCCCGTTGCGGCCGCCGACCGCTTGTTGAAGAAATATTCGAAGCGCTCTGCGGTTGCGACTGGAATCTCTCCGGCCTTCTTCCCTTTCAAGACTTGGGCGGCGATTTTGGCGGATTGGATTCCCACATCGGAGTAGTCCGGGCCGAGCGTCCCGAAGCCACCTTGTTCAACGTTGGAAGAGACGCCGGGCAACAGAGGAATTTTGTTCTGCTCAGACACCTTGACCATCGCCTGCATGGCCGCGATGACCGTGTTGTCGGCAGGCACATACATCGCATCGCACCTGCCGACCAAGGACTGCGCGGCAATTTGCACCTCGCTGGTGTTGGCAACAGAAACTTTCACCACTTCCAAATTGCGGGCCTTGCAGACGGCTTCAACGACTTTCAGGTTGGCCTCCGTATTCGCCTCACCCGGATTGTAAACCAATCCGACTTTCTTGACGCTGGGAACCAGTTGTAGGAGCAGATCAAACTGCCTGCCTACCGGCCACCGGTCGCTCGTACCGGTTATGTTCCCGCCGGGTTGCTCCATGCTGGTCACCAAACCGGCGGAAATTGGGTCCGTAACGGCTCCAAACACCAAGGGGGTGGGGGTGCCCTTGATAGTCTGGGCAACGGTTTGCGCCGAGGGCGTGCTGATAGCAAAAATAAGGTCGCAGCGTTGTTGAGCCAGCTTCTGCGCAATGCTCTGTGCGGTGGGCATGTCCCCTTGCGCATTGCTCTGGTCGTAGGTGACGTTCTTCCCTTCCTGATACCCAAGTCGCGTCATTTCGTCGATGAAGCCCTTGCGGATCGCATCAATCCCGGGGTGGGTAGCGATTTGTGTGATACCAATCAAAAACACACGGTTCTCGTTCGCTCCAGCTTTACGCTGATCACATCCGGGAAATGCTGCCAGGAGAGCAGCGAGTGCCGCCGCGACGCTGAACGAGGAGGCACGGAGAAAGGCAGTTCTTGGTCGAAGGCTCATGGCTTAAAGAACAAAAACGTTTTCTTTTTGTGGCGACGGGGTCACTACGAAACATCCAATTAGGTGTTGGAGCTTGCTGGCAACGGCTATACCGCGATGTTGGCAACAGGCAAGTATTCAATGGGTCTGGCCGACCCATTGAATCGCGTGTATTCTCTTCACCAGCTTTAGGGTCGGGCGTCTCCACGATCAACCATTTTCGATTTTCCGCGTCTTCTGATATCTGAGCGCGCCCTTGTGACTAAGCGTCTCGGTCTAACTGGTTTGGCTTCGACCGGGCAGGTCCGACTCGTGAGCAACAGCTTCGGTCGAATTCCCTTTTCTTGGACGCTATTTCGGCTTTGGCTTTCCCGATCGGAAACTTCCTGTCGTTTGCCGGCACCAGCATTTCCCGCCTACCCTATGACGAATAGAAGAACCAAGCCATCCCGTACCCAATACTTCTCCGGCGCTTTGATGCTCTCGATGGAGAAGAACCACATCAACCAGGTGCAGTTGAGCGCTGCGACGGGAATTGCCGTCAGTCGGGTTAATAACTACCTGCATGGAAAATACCGCACGATTCGTCCGGATCATCTGGAAGTGCTCAGCAAGTCTGCATCCCGGACGGACGCTGAACGCCGTGAACTGATTCGCGCCTACCTTATCGATTTACTTCCGGAGGGGCTCCAGTGCGAAATCCGGGTGGAAGGCGTTCGCGATGGTGGCCGGGCTGCGCTCCGGAACGCTGCAAAGCTGGAAAAGCCCCTCTTGCCGGCTGCTACAGCTGCCGCAATGGCCGATTTGCAGCTTCGTGTTGCGCGGAGCGCCAAAGCGCGGAGCCGGTTAGAGTGGTTCGCGGAGATCCTGCGCGAGACTGGCGACGCCTGAACGGCTCGCAGGTGCGTAAGTCGATTTCAAGCCGGCCTGCATTGCGCAAACCTTCCTGACTCGCGATAGCGAACTGGAAACTGGTTGTGTTGTTGCGCGGCCGGGCCGTTGAGGCGGGACCGCGAGTTATCGGCTCTGGAGAGCGCCTCACTCGGCTGGCGTGATTCGTGGTTTGCCATGTGCAGCAAGCGACGCAAAACTGCGCCAACTTGGCGGGAATTAATAGCGAAAAAGAATCGTAACACACGGATACATGCGCTGTTACGATTGCCTGGGTCGCAATTGGTCTTGGTTGAAAACCGTTGTCGCAAAAGCACCCGCCCCGGGAATTGGGCCTTTTAGCGTACTTATACCATGCAGCGACCATGCAAACGTACCT
>Ga0182027_10015381_pt1 | contig 10520 bp, 9 predicted proteins | sample 712E1DmetaG_FD_121300 | JGI IMG/M metagenome (GOLD analysis project Ga0182027, IMG submission 121300) | Permafrost microbial communities from Stordalen Mire, Sweden - 712E1D metaG (Illumina Assembly) | ecosystem: Environmental > Terrestrial > Soil > Wetlands > Permafrost | place: Sweden... | reverse complement strand
TCAGAAGTTCGCCGCCAGCGGCCAGATCGAGATTTCAACCACGCCGTTCTACCATCCCATCCTGCCGCTGCTGTGCGATTCGAACATCGCCACCGTTTCACATCCCTACGTGCCTCTGCCGCCACGCTTCCAGTATCCGCAGGACGCGCGCTCGCAGCTCGACCGCGCGCGCGAGTTTTGCTCTGGCCGTTTTGGCGCGACGCCGGTGGGCCTGTGGCCGTCGGAAGGCTCGGTGTCGGATGAAGCGCTGGCCATCGCCGCCGATGCGGGCTTTACCTGGGCCGGCACGGATAACGGGGTTCTGAGCCGCACGCTCCAGCGCACGGCGGGCGTCGAAGACACCTACCGGCCCTACCGCTGGCGGCGCGGAGGCCGTGAGATGACCCTCGTGTTCCGCGATCACTACCTGAGCGACCTCATCGGATTCGTCTACCAGCGCGTGGGTGCGGCCGAGGCGGCCCGCGATTTCCTCGACCGCATCCGCGAGAACTGCAAGCCCGTTCTCGCCGGCGGCCGCGACGCATTCGTGCCCATCATCCTCGATGGCGAAAACGCCTGGGAATACTACGATTCGAACGGGCGCCCTTTTCTGCGGGAGCTCTATACGCGGATCTCCGCCGACACCCAGATTGAGGCCCTCACCATGAGCGAGGGGCTGGCGAAGGTGGAGGCGCAGCCGCTCGATCACATTTTTCCGGGCTCCTGGATCGGCGCGAATTTCGACGTGTGGATCGGCGCTGAAGAAGACAACCGCGCCTGGGAGTACCTCGCCCGCGCCCGCCACACTTACGACCGCTCCGCGTCCGCTCCGGGCGTCTCCGCCGAGGGCCGGCAACTGGCGTTTGAGGAACTGATGATCGCCGAGGGCAGCGACTGGTGCTGGTGGTACGGACCCGAACACCACTCGGCGTTCCGTGCGGAGTTCGACGAGCTGTACCGTCTGCACCTGGCCAACGTCTACCGGGCGCTGGGCCTGGCGCCCCCCGAAGAACTTTCGCGTCCCATTTTGCAGCACGCCGTGAAGGCTTCGCACACGCCGCCCACGGGTCCCATCCGGCCGGTCATCGACGGCGAGGTCACTTCGTACTTCGAGTGGCTCGGCGCCGGCGTCTATCGTGTGGACAGGCGCTCCGGCGCCATGCACGGAAAGCGATTCCTCATCCAGGAGCTCTCCTATGGCAGCGACGGCCAGAACCTCTATGTGCGCGTCGATTTCGATGCCGCAGCCGCGGGTTCCCTGGCAAGTCTGGAGGCCCACCTGACCCTGCATCCGGCGAGCGAACCGGCGCGGGAGAGCTACCTCTCCTTAGGGCTCGGCGATGGGGCGGTGGAGACCCGGCAAGTCCGCCTGGCGGAGACCGACACCGGGGCATCGGCGGTTGAGGCTGCTTTCCGCAAGGTCCTCGAAATCCGGCTGTCGCTCAGAGCGCTCGCAGTTCCCCGGGGCCAGTCCCTCCAACTGCAGATCTCGCTTTGGAAGGACGGCCTCCCCGTGGACGCGGCGCCCGCGGACGGCTGGCTCGAGGTCTCGACCGCCGAGCCCACCGAATGGCCAATTTAGGTCCGGTAATTCTGAACCGCGCGCGTCAGCAAGCGGACACTTCCCGTCACTCAGAACCGCTCGCGAAGTTCTTCCGCCGCGAATACCGATCCAGCATGTGCACGAACTGCTGCGCGGCCGCCGGAACGGGCGCGTTGCCCTCGATGATCTCTTTGTTCGAAAGCTTGATGGGCCCCGCCGCCACAGACGCGTCCGCTTCCAGTTTGAACTGGCCTCCCTCGACGATCACCGCGCCGGGGGCCGTCCAGCCGCGCCCATTGTGCTCGCGGCAGGTGAAATATCCCTTGCCATACTCGGCGCCAACGAGGAAGGCGCCCTTCTTCACTCCGGGCACGATCGCCACGCACTGCGCCTTCTCAATCAAAGACATCGGCCGCTGTGTTGAGCCGGTCGACATTCTCCTGCCGGTCCGCTGCCTGGGCCGTGGCGGCGACCAACCCGGCGCCCAAACACACAGCCAGTGTGTAGATTTGTCTCATGGATTCCTCTCGGAGTCTTGTGTAATTCCTCTCAGCGAGGTTGAGAAAGCAGGTGCGTTGCCAAAACGCCGGCTTAAGCGGCGCCAGTTGCGGCGTGCAATGCCGGCTGCGCGGGCGGGGTCATGAGCCGGTCTTCGAACGAATAATCGACTTCCTTGCGCTCATGATGCCGCAGATACCAGCGATAAGTCTCTTTCAAGCCAGCCAGCAGGTCGGTGGGCTTGAAGGCGATCACGCGCTGCGCCTTGGTGACGATGAGGGTGATCGGCGGCACGTCAAAGTAGAACCCGAAATAGAGGCGCGGGCCCATGGGATGGCCGCCCAAGTGGTAGACGCGCTCGCGCGGAACCCGCACCACGGCAGGCTTTTTCCCGGCAGCGTCGGCGAAGGCCTGCACCGCCTCGGCCTGCGTGATGGCGCGAGGATTGGCGATGTTGAAGGCGTGGCCCACCGCGTTCGGCTCCTCCATCACGGCCATACAGGAGGCCACCAGGTCCTTGATGTAGATGAACTGCATCAGACGCCGGCCGTCTCCGGGGAGAACGACGGGGCGATTCTCCCGCATGCGGTCCCAGAAGAACGCCTCACGGTAGAACGGGTTTCCCGGGCCGTAGATGAAGGGCGGCCGTATGGTCACTACCGGGAGCCCCATGCGCTGGTGAAGGCGGAACAGCGCCCGCTCGCTCCTGGCCTTGTTGCGAACGTAGGCGTCGGGGTGATCGTCCGGAGCCAGGGCGTCGCCTTCGTGGTGATTCAGGCCGTCCCCATACGCCGCCACACTGGACATGAAAATATAGCGATGCAGCGGCGAGCCGGAGCAGGCCCGCGCCGTAGCCTCAACCTGCGCCGCCGAGGTGCCGCGCTCCCAGTCGTACACGTTGTCGAAGACCACGTCGAAGCGTGTGCCGGCCAGAACGCGGCGGATCTGTTCGGGGTCGTTGCGGTCGGCCACCAGGCTTCCGACCCGTTTGCCCAGGTCGTGGCCGGGCTTGCGGTGCAATACCCAGACCTCGTGGCCGCTCTTGAGCAGTTCGGCCACCAATGCGCGTCCGATGAACAGCGTGCCGCCAATTACCAGTACTTTTCGGGGGGCGGCTGCCCCTCGCGATCCGTTGTTCATGGTCTAGTCGCTAGTCGTAATACTCCAGGCCAAGGTGCGTGATCAGGTCCTCGCCCCGCATCCAGCGAAGCGTATTCTTGAGCTTCATGAGTTGGATAAAGATGTCGTGTTCGGGATAAAGCCCGGGCGCGGTCATCGGCCCTTTGAAGTAGAACGACAGCCACTCCTGGATGCCCTTCATGCCCGCGCGCTGCGCCAGGTCGAGGAACAGCACGATATCGAGCGCGACCGGGGCCGCCAGGATGGAATCGCGGCACAGAAAGTCGATCTTGATTTGCATCGGGTAGTTGAGCCACCCGAAAATGTCGATGTTATCCCAGCCCTCTTTGGCGTCTCCGCGCGGCGGATAGTAGTTGATCCGGACCGCGTGGTAGAGGTCCTTGTAGAGCGTCGGGTAAAGGTCAGGCTGAAGGATCTGCTGGAGAACGGAGAGCTTGGTTTCCTCCTTGGATTTGAAGGAACCCGGATCTTCCAGCACCTCTCCGTCGCGGTTGCCCAGGATGTTGGTCGAGAACCAGCCGGCCACGCCCAGCATGCGCGCCTTGAATCCCGGCGCAAGCAGGGTCTTCATGAAGGTCTGGCCGGTCTTGAAGTCCTTGCCGGCGATCGGGACGTGCATGTCGCGCGCCAGTTCGATCAGCGCCGGGCAGTCGGTGGTCAGGTGCGGAGCGCCATTGGCATGCGGGATCCCGGACTTCAGCGCGGCGTAAGCGTAAATCTGGCTGGCCGAGATCTCCGGGTCGTCCTTCATGAGGCCGCACTCGAAGTCCTTCAGCGACTGGTGAACGGCGCCCGGCCGGTGAAACACCTCGGTCGAGCCGCACCAGATCATGACCAGACGCGAGGCGCCGCTGGACTTGCGGAACCCCTCGATATCCTCGATCACCGCCTGCGCCTTGTCCATCTTCGTGCCGCCCTCTTTGACGTTCGGGCCGTGCAGGCGCTTGACGAATTCGGGGAAAAAGACCGCCTTCATCGGCCGGATGGCCGACAGCGGCTCCTTGAGTTGATCGAGCAAGGGTCGGTCCAGCACTCCGGCGTTGACAGCGGATTCGTAGGCGTTGTCCTCGAAGATGTCCCAGCCGCCGAAGACGATGTCGTCCAGGGGCGCCAGCGGGACGAATTCGCTGATCTTCGGCGTCCGGCAATCGGTGCGTTTGCCCAGGCGAACGGTGGCCATCTGGGTAAGAGAACCGATGGGCTTGCCGATGCCCCGCCGGATGGCTTCAACTCCCGCGATGAGGGTCGTGGTCACGGCCCCGATTCCGGGGATCAACACCCCCAACTTTCCATCCGCGGGCGCGATCTGAACGTTATCCTTACCAGGCAACGTGGTTCTCCCTTCCTCGGTCGAAACCCTATCCTATCACCGATATGTTGGAGCCGCACCTAGGATATGGGGCAGGCGTCCACGCCTGCGGCGGGTCTCCAGACCCGACCGGCGGCCAACCTCAGCGGTCGTTGCGGGCCGCCTGCGAGCCGGTGGGTTGCCAGATGGGCTGCCTGGGCAGCAGCAGGTAGAAAACCGCTGAGAACGAGGCCGCCAGGAGTACGAAGACGGTCCGCGCCGGCGAGGTGATGCGCTTGAGCCGCGAAGAGTCGCTCACCACTAAGTCCAGCAGGGCCAGCAGATAGAAGATGGCCTGCCCGGCCAGGGCCAGCACCCTCCAAAGGCCCGGAAGCCCGAAGCTGCCGGCCAGCGTCAGGAGCATCGCCCACGGCAGCAGGAGCCGCCCCAGCTTGTGGGACACAAAGTGAATCCACATGCGGTTCCCAGGACCCAGCAGCCGCGGCATCCGGCCGATGGTCTGGTAGACGCCGGCCAGCGTACGCACCTTGCGGCGGAACTCCGACCTGAGCGATGTGGGGTCGTCAAAGGCGCGCGCGCCCTCTTCGAAGATCAACCGGTAGCCTTGGAAAAAGGCTCCCAGGGGCAGCACCACGTCGTCGAGGATCGTGTCCGGGGCCAAAGGCGTGGCCACGCAGGCACGCATGGCGTAGATGCAACCGGTCGCGCCCATGACGGAATCGAGCCTGCTCTGATGCTTGCGGATCCACTTCTCATAGCGCCAGTAGGCTCCCACGTTCACTTCTTCGAGGGTGCGGCCCTGGCGGATGACCAGCTCTCCGCTCACCACACCAACCTTCGGATCCGCGAAGCAGGCGGTCAGGCTGACCAGACTGGCCGGGTCCAGTTCCTGCCGCACGTCGGTGAAGAGCAGGATCTCTCCGGTGGCGCGCCGCATGCCCTCATTCAGCGCGACGGCCTTTCCGCCCCGGGGAAGCGATACCACTTCGACTCCCTGGGAACCAAATGCGCGCGCGATTTCCTCGGTTCCGTCGTCGGAGCCATCCGAAATCACGACCACTTGCAGCAGTTCGCGGGGGTAATCGAGCGCCAGGATGGACCGCAGCTTCCCGTGGATCCACGCGGCGCCGTTGTGCACGGGCAGCAGAACGGTCACGCGCTTCGACTGCGGCCGCGCTTGGACGGGCGCCGTGCGGAACCGTACAAGGATGGCCAGCAGGGCGGGGTAGCCGACGACGACGTACACAACGAAGGCAACGCCGAGGGCGAATGCCGCGACGCTCACTTCCGCTCCAACTCGCACCGCCCGCGCCACCCTTCCGGCGGGCGGAAGGACAATCCGGGGGGCGGCCAGATGTCGGAGGCGGGCGAAACAGCCTGTCCCACCGCGACGCGAATGTCCGCGGGGCTGAAGCACGCCAGGGGATAAGGGAAGTCCCCAAAAGCTTCCCTGACGAGCGGAATCCGGCATGGGTCGAAACCCATCAGGCGGGCGTTCACCCACTCGGCGGCGGCCGGGTTCAGCGCCCCGGAAAGAAAACCCGAGGCGATGGGCGTGTTGGATAACGGCCCTTCCCCCTCGCCGCCGATAATGGCATCGGTCAGGGTGATTACCGTCCGCTGGACCTCCGGATCGAGGCTTCCGTCCAGCCGGCCGTAGCGCAGCACCCTTTGCAGATCGAGGCAGGTGCGCCAAACGGTATCGTTGCCGTACCAGGCGCCTTCCAGATTATCGTCGGCCCCGAGCCATCGCGCGCTCCGGGCAGCCAGCTCGGCGGCTTTACCGAGCGACCGGCGCGACCAGCCCTCCGGCTGGGCATTGGCGGCGTCCAGCAGATCCTCAGTCCGGCTTTTCAGCCAGGAGCGGCCGGGGTAGCAGTCGCCACCGGCGGCCGAGCCGCCTTTGCGGTGGTGCGGCAGGAACTCTTTGTTCCCGTTGATGCCGACCAGGTTCTTGAGCGCGCCCGTGATGCACGCCTTCTTGTGCGACTTGAGCTTCGGCAGATTCACCACGACATCCGCCGCGATGACCTCGCGGGCCACCAGGTACTGGTGCTTGCCCGGCGCGTGGGTGCGGAGCAGCAGGGCCGGGTCGTACATGGTGACGCGGAACTTGCGCGCATCGCCGGCCAGCGGCTCGAGCAGGCTCTGGCCGGCGAGATCGAACAGGACGTAGCCGGCCAGATCGCGGCAGTCCTCGCTGCGCGCGTCCCCGAAGCCTTTGCCGTGCAGGATGGTGCGGCGGAAATCGGCGATCCGGAGCGGGAGCCCGCGCTCGCGGAATCGGCCGGCCAGAGCGTCGATTCCACAAGCCTTCAGGAGCGCCGGCAAATCGCAGCCCTGCAGAGGAGCGTCGCCGAGTACTACGTCCGAAGGCCGCGCCAGCGCGACGTACTCGAGGACGGCGTCGATGACGCTGGGGTGGGTCACCAGGCAATCGAGGCCGGCACCGGCATGGTTATAGTGGAGCACCCAATTCGGTTTGAGAACTACGCGGGCGCCCTCTGGGATCAGTGCGCCGAGCGGGTTCCATTCAGGAGTTCCGAAGCGTTCCCGGTCGAGGCCCCAGGTGGAGAACAGATCGCGTAGCGCGGCCAGCGCCACCGTAGATGCGCAGCCCGAGGGGAGTTCCGGCGCCACGACCGGGTTTTCGAGCGCCGCGTATCCAGGCTCCTGGCTCCTGGCGACGGCCACCGCTGTTTCCAAGCGGGAAAGCATCGGGGTCATTGTATCGCGCCGTTACCTCGATCTGGCGGTGACCAGGAAGTGCTTGCCCCTGCTTACCGAGATGTTCTCAAACCCGTTCCTGGTCAGAGCGCGGGCGATGCCGCCGCTGGTCTGAAAGGACTCGTACCTGCCGAGAAATGGAAACTGCCACTGGGTCAGGTGAAAAAGAGCGCTGTTTAGCAAGATATAGGCGAAAAAGCCCCAGCCCTTATAATTGCTGCCGCGGGCCTGCTTCCAGACGGCCGAAAAGGGATGCAGGGTTATCCAGAGCCCGCCGCCTTTCTTGAGCACGCGGTGCATCTCCTTCAGGCTATGGGAGATATTGGTGTACGGAAGAGATACCCGCGCGATCGCCATGTCGAACTGGCCGTCCGGCCAAGGCAAGGATTCGGCACGGCCGCGGACGAAGCACACATGATCCGTGAGGGTTCGGCCTAGTTTGAGGGCGTCCATATCCATGTCGAGGCCGAAAGAGACCCGATCCGGATATGCGGCGATCAGCGTTTGTCCGGCCCCGCAGCCCACATCGAGCACTCTTCGAGAGCTGGGAAGCGGAGGCGGCAGGATATGCGCGGGATGGGTCGGATCGAGTGCGATACCCAGCTCATCGTGATGATAACGCTCGCCCATTGTGCTCCTTCGGACCTGGTCGGGTACTGGGCCGTTTGGGCCATGAGAAACCGCGATCGGGGTGGCCTCTCTAGTACCGATGGTGGTCCCTTTTTAGTCCACCGCGTCAGCTATAATTGCACGGATGGAGTCTCGTTGCCAGGTCGTCTTGCGGTGACCCGTGTGGTATGCGGCTGCGGCCGCCCCGTGTCGATCGAGGGCGAGCGCTTCCTTTGCGGTTGCGGCAATGAAGTCGGGTCCATGGACGATGGCGTCGCGGTAGTGCGCCCGGTGGCGCCGTACTGGGGCGAGATCGGGCAGGAAGCGATGACCGCATTGCTCGCGGCGAGCGAGCGCTCGGGATGGCGGCAAGCCGTCGAAGGATTGTCGCCTGGCATGCGCGACAACATTCTGAACCCCGATCGCGCCGCTTTTCAGGACGTATTGCCGATCCCCGACGGCAGTTCGGTGCTGGATGTCGGGGCGGGCTTGGGCTGCATTGCCACGGAACTGGCGGCGCACCATGAGGTTACGGCCCTGGAGGGCGTCCGGGAACGGGCGCGATTCATCGCCTGCCGCAAGCGGCAGGACGGCCTCAAGAACCTGACGGTCTTGAACGCCGACCTGGGTGCGGTGCGGTTCGACCAGGCCCAGTTCGACGCCGTGGTCGTCAACGGCGTGCTGGAATGGGTGGGCTTGTTCGACCTGGCGGTGCCGCCTGAAGAGGCGCAACTTCGATTTCTTCGTAACCTGCGCCGCGCGCTGAAGCCTGGTGGTCTCCTCTACGTAGGCATCGAAAACCGCATCGGGTGGGACCAGATCCGGGGCACTCGCGATCACAGTGGGCTGCCCTACACCAGCCTCCTGCCGCGATTCGCTGCCCGGTGGGTCTGCCGTAGGTCTATGGGTTTTCGGACGGAGTTGAACCATGGATACCGCACCTACACGTACTCTTATTATGGCTACCGGCGGCTGTTCCGCCGGGCTGGGCTCGAGATCGAGAGCACCTGGATCGCTCCTCTCGGCTACAACCTGCCTACCAGGATGGTCCCGCTCAATAAGACCGCGATCGATCTTCAATCCCGCCGTTGGATCTATCCGCCGATTGGGTGGCGGGACCGTGTGGTGAACCAAGGCAAACGATGGCTCGCGCGGCCCTCCGTGTGGCGGACTTTCGGATCTGATTTCACGTTTCTCCTGAGGCCGCTCGATGCATAAGGCCATCCTGTCGAGGTTGCAGCGCGAGGCGGCGCCGCTCAAGCTGAGCCGCTTTGCTTCCGGGCGCGGTCCCATCCTCGCGGTTTTCGACGACTGGAGCGGCCATCCGTTGTGGGTCGCGAAAACGGCCAGCGAGCCGCTGCACGCCGCCCGCCTGCGAAACGAATATGACGCGCTCATGTATATCGCTCCGTGGTCCGGCGAACTGGGTATTCCGCGGGTCCTGGAGTGGCAGGAGTCATGCGGCGAGGCGGTCCTCATTCAGAGCGGCGTGCCGGGAGCTAGGGGCCGTGTGTCGCTTTCCACCAATGCGAGTGACAAGCGCTTGGAAAGGCACTTTCAGGAGCCGCTCGCGTGGGCCGAGAGGTTCCGGGCGCTGGTCCCTGCTCCGTCAGGGATGACGGTCGGGCAACTGGCCGAGCGGTACGTGGTCGACTTGCGGGGGCGTGAGTTCGGGAATGCGGTGAACGGTCTGGTCGAGATCCTGGGGCAGGCGGGACCTGCCAGCCTGCGGCCGGTGGTTGCGGTGCATGGTGACTTTAACCCTTCCAACGTCTTGCTGAAGCGGCCCGGTCTAAGCGTGGTCGATTGGCCTACGTTTGGCCCCGGGTTCCCCCTGCAGGATGCGTTCTCTTTCATCACCAACACGGACTACTATGGCCGCGGCCATGTTTGCGCTCTCGCCGAGAGCTATCAGCACGCCTTCTTCTCCAGTTCCCGAGTCAGCCAGCTCGTCCGGCTACAGACCGAAGCTGCAAAATGTTCCGCTGACGACTCCCGATTCCTGTTCTATTGCTTTCTTGCGGCCCAGATTTGTGCCGATGCCGCGGTGCCGCAACAGACCTGGCTCGACATTCTCGGCTACCTGCAGGAGTTTGGGTATCCAGGGCCGTTTACGCCCTTGCCTGCGCCGCGATTGGATTCGGGATCCGTCGTCTCGCACGCCATCGCCGCGAGCTCAGCCCACTGCCGCACCGCCGACGCGTAGCACCGCGTTCAGGAGCGCGCGGCGCTCGCCCGGCCTGAACAGGAGATACCAGATCGGCACGGCATAGCAGACCGCGGACACCAGGCCGGTCGCCACCAGCCTGGTATAATCCGGAGCCACGATCGCTCTGGTCACCAGCGCCGGAATCACGAGGGCCGCGGCTACGATGGCGATGCTCAGGCCCTCCTCCCTCAAGTACACCTCTAAGGGCACTCCCGCGACGCGGCACACGTAGACCGGCTGTACGAATAGACGGATCGCCCAGATCGCCACCAGGGACGCCACGGCAGCGCCCTGGATGCCGTAGCGCGGCACCAGTATCACTGCCAGCCCGATATTGATCACGCCCTCCATGACGCCGAACGTGGCGAACCAACGATGCTTGGCGAGTCCGTACAGCAGGCTCCCGGAAGGGTTCTGCCACAACAGGAACAGGTACGCCAGGGCCAGCCACAACAGGCATTCGTAGGAGTCCATGTACCGGGGCCCCATCCAGCGGCTGATAAACG
>Ga0182027_10015380_pt1 | contig 10520 bp, 10 predicted proteins | sample 712E1DmetaG_FD_121300 | JGI IMG/M metagenome (GOLD analysis project Ga0182027, IMG submission 121300) | Permafrost microbial communities from Stordalen Mire, Sweden - 712E1D metaG (Illumina Assembly) | ecosystem: Environmental > Terrestrial > Soil > Wetlands > Permafrost | place: Sweden... | reverse complement strand
GAGCAAGACACGGCGTTCGATGGAACGGCAAGCCGTATCATAAACGTCAGAGCATAAATCTCCCGCATCTACGACTCCTCTGTCGTTGCTCTGTCAAGTGGTGCTTGGCGTGACGCTTACGATATTGGCGCTGGGCGAGGAGCAAGTCCTGGCCTGCCTGAGCTTTCAGCTTCGGCACGGCAGCCCCGAAAGTGTGCCCCCACTACCGAGTTTTCCAGGGGCCAACAGGGACCAACAGGCTTTAATAGCCTTGATTTGACAGGGGATTTTGATGAATGAGAAGGGCTGAAAATCAGCGATTCCCCGCTGGCGACTTTTCCAGGACAAATCTTTCAAAAACGCCCATTTTCAGGGGTCTGGAAAACTGGCCAGCGGGGGAATTGGGTGTGCGGGTGTGCGGGTTGCGGATGCTTCGCGGACCAGTCGCCGGGCAAGCGCGGAGTGACGCGCCGGATTAAAATCCATCGGCCTTTTTCTTGTCCTTGGTTTTTTTCTCCGCTTCCATTCGCTGGCAATACTCCCTGGAAGCTACAATCAATGTTGACGCCTTCATAATCCCATCCTTTACATAGGCAACGGAGTGATTTTTAGAATTGATCCAAGTCTTGGACAGAAACTCATAAGTGGAATCGTCCAATATCCAATCGCCATCGCCGCCGATGGATTTCATCATGGCATCACGTTCCTCATCACTAAATTCCCGGGAACTAATTGGACGCAAAGCTTCAGCCTCGCTTTTGTTGTCACGGAAATAAACGATGACAATATATTCCTTGAACATGTAAGTGCCAGTCCAGGTATTGGTGCCGGTCTCGGTGCGGTCCTGCACGGCGCCGTAACGCCGGAAGATTTCTGCGTTTGATTCGCCAAGCCGGGCAAAAACCACGGAGCAGGAAGCCAGGAGAATGATGAAGATTGTTTTCATGGGCAATTATCTGCTTGTCATTCAAGATGGCCAATAGCCGCCGCCATTGCGACAAAAAAACGCCGCCCGGATTTCACCAGGCGGCGCGGATTGTCAGTTCAAATTAAGCCAGCGCGGGGACGCCGAAAACGGCAGGCTAACACCGCCGGCCGGGCCCAAATTGCTATTAAAATAATTTTTGTCCCAGGCATCCTTCTCCCAATAGGGCTGTGCTTTTTCAACCAGCCTCAAAACAAAATTCGTCAGGGTGCGATTGTCTCTTTTGGCGGCGGCAGTCAGCGAAGCAATTAAACGCTCGCCAGAGATGCGGACTGATTTCTTTGCAATTGATTCTTGCGACGGTTTTTCGGTTGGACTTTTTTCTTTCGGGGCTTGATTTCGATTTTTCATAACGGGACTTCTCAATTGGGCCTTCGCCGTTGGTGGGAATGACACCAGCGGCATTTTTATTTTGTTCGCTTTCGCTCCAATTGTTCATCGGCCCACAAACGAAGTTTCAGAGCGTATTCGCCGGACGGTTCCTGGCCGGCCAGCCATTCCGAAACCCGGGGCGGTTCAACTTTCATAAAGCGAGCGAGCGCCGCCTTCATGCCGGGCTTGCCAGTCGCTCGTTTAAGATCGTCTCTCAGCTTTTGCGTTTCGGATTTCACGCCCCCAGTATTACCCTTAACAGTAATACTGTCAAATTCTTTTTTTGAAGGCGTTTGTGGCCGATCCGTTTGCGAGAAAAGCAATTCGTATAGTGCTGGCCAAAAATCAATAAATTTTGCAGTGCATTTTGCGCTTATCAGAGCGTCCGCTTTGTCAACGGCGCCGCCGTCTAAAACCTCGAATGGCAACCGATAGGCCGCCCCGTCGGAAATAAGGAAACCAGGGTGGATTTTCAACTCACGACACGCTTTCCAAGCAATGTCCATTCGCAACGGAGTGCGGCCAGATTCGATGTTGGCCAAATGAAATCGGCTGACCCCAAGACGTTTTGCAAAGTCAGCCTGGCTTGCAATCCCAAATTTCTTCCGTTGATGGGCGAGAAACTGGCCGATCCGCCAATCCGGGTTCGTAAACGAGGGTTTTCCCCCTTTGATATTCGTAGGAATCACTGCCTAATTATATTTCTTTTTTCTGCTTGCGCAACTTTCCAAAATGTGCAATCAATGCATTAGTGAGCAATGAATGCAATAAAAAGCCGACGAAGAAACCGCTGGGCAGGCCAGCGGAATTTCCCGGCTTGACGGAAGACGCGGCGACGCTCGACGTCTCCCGTTATTTCTTGTGGAAAGTTTTAAAGGGTTATGCCGCCAGCGCACCGCTGCTCAAGCGGTATCGCCAACTCAAATCAAAACAATGACCAGCGCCCAACTTTCCGCTGACGGTTACGCCAAACTCTGCCGAGTTTTCGCAGCCGAAAACGCCACGCTGTCGGTGGGGTTGTTGCCTGCGGAACCATTCCGGCCCCCGTCGAATGCGGAAATTCTTAAAGCATTGTTGGGCCAAGGCGATGGCGTTGCTACATTTTCAAGCGGCTCACATTTCACCGGTTTCAAGATCAGCAAAAAAATCCTTCGTCTCGAATAAACCACAACCCAAACACCAAAATATTTATGCAATTTGCCCAACCCGACATGAGCCTTCACTTGGAAGGTTTCTTTCCAGCAGCCGGCCAATCCGGCATCCTCGCCGCGCTCGACCTGGGCGTGTCCGTGCCCGGTTTCAGCGACCAGTGGCGGAAGAGCTTTCTGCGCGTTTCCTGGCCCGCGCTGCCCAACCACAGCAACGCCGCGTTGAACATCACCGTCACGCTCTTGGATAGCGCGGACGGCGGCTCGACCTTTCAGTCCGGCGCGGCGGCTTTCACACCCGCTGGTGCGCCATTCGTTCTACCTGTTATTTCGGCTTCGATTCCAGGGATGGTCAACGGCGCGTCGGCATCGTTCGTAGATTTTCCGTTCCCGCCCGCGCTGCGCGGCCCGATTGCCTTGTTTGTAGTGGTGCCGCCTGGCACCGGCGACAACTCCGCTGCGTTGCTCGAAGGGACGGTTTACTTCGGATAAAAACACAGTCAAAAAAACCTCAACTCCAAGAAAATATGTCTGAAACCAATTCTTTAGACCACATGATCGAAGCCGGGAAAAATGTTCTGGCGGCAATGTTTCTTGAAACTCGAAAAACTGAATTTGAAAAATTTGCCGCCGAAAAGGAAGCCGACGGTCAAACCGCCGCGAGACACAAATGGCTGCTCGAAGCTTTGGAGACGCGCCAGGCTTTTCACGCTGCTCTTTCAAAGGAGGTCGTTTCTTTAGAAACCGCCGATTTCGCCGGCTCTATCTTTCGCGGCTCGAAAAATCATCCCGCCGGGGCGATAGCCATCCAGACAATAGCATCGAATTTTGTCCCTGCGTTCCTGGTAAAAAATCTGTCCGCCGAGATTTTGGCTTTCTCTGAGCGGGAGGTTTCCACCGCGAATAGCGAATTGGAAACCTTCAAGCGTGACAACGCGAAGGTTTTGAAACGGCTCGGGCTGTTATGATTTCACAGTCCACCAACGCGAATCATTCCGGCAAGCCGTCGCCGCACGCGATTATTTTTGCGGTGGTGCAGGTGGGATTGGCGAAGGCGCTAATTATCCCGGCGACGGTGAGTTTTTACACTTTTCAGGCGTGCAACAAAGCCAACGCCTGGCTCTGTGCCAGGTCAGAGCGGAACATGGACCGGTTCAACCGCTGGTTGGAATTGAAATAATTTTTAGAGCATCGTGACGCATAAAGCTACTTTGTCGGTTGTACCCCACGCGTCCGCGTCACGGCGCCCAAATGCAACCGGCGTCAAGCCGGTGCGTCATTCACTTGACGTACCGGCCCCTTTTTTCCGTGCTGGCGATCTCCCCGCGAAGCTCCCGCCGGGCCATCGCGGCAGCCGGGCGATGCGGCGGCGATCCGTCCGGTTCTCCATGCCAACGCCCTGGCAATTTTTGCTGTTGGATGTTCCGGAAATCAGGCGCGCGTTTCTTTTTGAGCGTCGCGTGCTGATTGTTCGCGTTGCCCGTGCATTGGTGGACGGCAACATATGCTCATTGAACTCAGCGGCGAAGTTGCTGGATGTCCCGGCCAGTTCGCTGTGTGTCATGCTCCAAAAATATCGAGCCGGTGGCGACGAGTCACTGTTGCTCAAAATTGGAAAGCCAGGCGCGGCTACATCGTGCCGGCTGTCATTTTTTATCCGTACCCAATGAACATTTTCAATTTCAGCACGCAGCTTGTGGGTCAAGCGCCTTGTGGCGCCGGGAAGATTGGGAAGCTTAATACGAGTTCTTCAGCCTCTCATGGGTGCCCGCATTGTCACTCGCAATCTGCGTTGCTGATTTATTTTTAAATGAACACCACCAAGACAATGACGCCAGCGGCTACGTACAATCAGCGCACGGTGCTTATGAAGGTGGATAGTGTCATGGATACCAAAGGTGTAAGCGCTGACGTGGTGTATGAGATGGCGGATGGCGAAGGCCTTCAGTGGGTGTGGAACGTGGCCACGGACCCGGCGTCCAAAATCCGCGATCTGCGATTTTGGTCGCGCGAAATTATCTCCCCAGAAATAACGCGCAGCCTGGACATTGACGAAGTGATCACGCTCATTCTTGGTGAACGAAAAAACTTCCAGGCTGGCGAAGTCTGCCATCTGCTGCGCGTGCGCCGGCCCACGCTGCTCAAACTACGCGATCAACTCTGCGGACACTTAGGCGCGCCCGGCACCATTTTTTTCCGTGCCGGGATTTGCGGTTTTTTGAAAGCGCGCTGGCTTGGTTGCGGAGCTTCTAAAAAGCCTGCTACGGCGGTTTCCGCCACCTTTGTCCGCCCCCGGGGGCATAAATCGCTCCTACCCGGGCGCGAGGCGCGGCAGTTCGATTCTGGCGTGCGGTTAAACCCCTCAAAACCAACCTGAAATAATAATATGAACTCTGGCGTACTTCAATTTAGCCTCGGCCTGGCCACCGGCGGCTTCCTCAGCCCGCTCAACTCCACCATGGGCCGGCTCACGGGGTTTATCGGCTCCATGATCAGCCTGGGCGCCATCAGTGCCGGCGTCATGTCCGCCATCGAGCGCGGCGCCGCCCTCGAACACCTGAGCAAGCGCACCGACACCAGCGTGGCCGATTTGTTCAAACTGCAAAAAGGATTCAAGGCTGTGGGAATCGATGCCGATTCCCTGGGCGGCATCCTGTTCAAGATGCAAAAATCCCTCGGCGGCGTAAATGAGTACGGTGTGGACACGCGCAGCATTTTCCATCGCATGGGCCTGAGTATTGCCGACCTCAAGAAGATGAACGCGCCCCAGCAGCTCCAGGCCATCGCCGCCGGGCTGCGGGGGCTTAATACCCACGGCGCCGCCAATGCCGCCGGCGGCATCTTCGGCCGCGAAGGCGCGCAACAGATGGTGCAGCTCTCGCGCAGCACCGGCGAGTTCGGCGACGCCATGCGCAAGGCGCAGCGCGACGCCGACAATATGCAGCGCAACGCCGGCAGCTTTGCGCGCATCGAGCGCGGCTTGGTGGCCATCAAAGACAAGGCGCAAGGGATGTTTGCCGGCATCGCCGAGGGCCTGGCCCCGGCCATCCAGTTGATCGAGGATTCACTCAACGGCATTGACCTCACCGTTCTTGGCCAGAAGCTCGGCAAAATCATCACCGCTTTTGGCGAGGCGTTTCGCGAGGGCAAACTCACCGAGCTGATCGCGCTGGCCATTTCCACCGGCTTTAAGGCCGGCTTTACCATCGAGCCCGCGCTATACGAGCAGATTGGTTACGGTCTCCTGGAGGCTTTTAAAACACCGCTCATGTACCTGCAGGCCGGTCTGACCTGGATAGAGGAAAAATTTATCGAATGGGTGGTCTTTGTTGAAAGTCACATGCCCAAGCCCATGCGAAAGGCGCTCGGATACAACGAGGGCATGACCGGATTCAAGGCCGATTCCTTCAGCCAGATCCTCCAGGACCGCAAAGATCAGGGATTGGAAATTGGTTTGGTGCCGCTGAAGGAGATCGGAGATCAAGCTAACAAGGACCTTCAGAATGCGATTGGCAAGATGAAAACAATTTTTGCGCCGTTCAATTTGATGGTTGATGGATTGGCTGCCCGCGCGCCCAAACTCAAAGTCGCGGCCGCGGTTGCCGCGAAGACCGGCGCCGGACTGGATGCCGCCACCAGCCATTACAAACCGGAAGTGACGGCCTTTGAGAAAATGGGCTTTGTCATGGGCGGCGGCGCCAACCCAATGCTTGACCTGAACCGGCGCACGGCAACCGGCGTCGAGAAAACTGTTTCTCTATTGACTGGCATCACGGGGATACTCGGCGGCGCCGGCGCCGGCGCTGGTGGGGCTGTTAACCAGATTTGAACCAAATGAAACTTTTGCACCAACCCAACCTCAGCGACGGCTGAACTTGCTCCATGAACTCAGTGACGCGAACATTCACCGCCAGCGAGATAGGCAAATCCATCGGCCAATCACGGTTTGCTGTTCAGCGTGCATTGGCTGGCGTGACTCCATCGGCCTTTGTTATTCGTGGCGGCAATGAAGCCAAAGCCTGGACACTGGCGGACATGCCGCACGCCCTGCGCGACGCCTTCGCGTATGGTCCGCTCCCCGACGAAAAGCGGTTGCGCCGGCAACCGGAAACTCCGCACGCAGTTCCCGGCGATTTTGCCGTGTTAGAAGCTGAGTTCAACATGTGGGCAAACCCGTTGAAGCCGATGTACGCGGAAGAAAAGGCGCTTTATCTGGCAGCATTCGACTGGCTGGAAACGGCGATTGCAGACGGATGCACGGAAACCGACGCCAAACGGCCGTTAATTACCTGGCTGCAAAAGCGCGGACTTTCAACTTGCGAAAATACCATGCGCCGCGTGTTCAATGCGAAGCTCAAGGCGTGGCGGGATGGCGGTCCAAAAGCCTTGAACGACGGACGCAAGGAAGCGAACGCGGCGCGACGTGCGCCGGTGTTGTCAGAAGCCGACGAAAAGCTCCTGGTCGAATGCGCCGCCATGAAGTGCGACGGGCTTATTGCGCCTGCCTGGCGGCAATGTTACCCCCAACTCAGTTCTGAAATTCGCAACCGCTATTCGTGTTTCCTGGCTGGCACACGGCGCAAGGATTATGTGCCCAAGGCCATCGCCGGGGCGATTGCCCCAAAGGTTGAACTGGCATGGATTGAGCACCAGGGCGCTGGATATGCAAAGCTGCACGGGCCATTCATCCCGCGAACGTGGAAAGACCTGCACACTGGCGATATTATCAGCACTGACGACGCCACGTTGGAAGTGTATGGCGCGGCCTTGCTTCCGGGCGGTGGTTTCAAGTGCATCCGTGGCCAGTTTTTTCCATGGATTGACGAAAAATCGAAGTTCGTTTTTGCTTACTCATTGCTGGCCAAGGAGCATTTCAACGGGCGCGACATTCTTGACGGTCTATACGACGCCTTGGAGACCATCGGGATTCCGCGTAAAAAACTCAGAACGGAGAACGGCATCTTCAAGCGTTCGCGCTGGCTTGGTCGCGGTGAACAAATTCTCTGGTCTCAGAATCGGGAGCTTTTCACCGACCGCCTGGGGATCGAATGGAGTTTCACGCAGCCCAGGAACCCGCGTGGCAAGATCGTTGAAAACATCCTGCGCCTGATTATCAAACGGCTGTCGTGTCAGGTTATGTTTGTGGGCCGCCACGAGCAAGTGACCGCGCGTGAGGATGTGCAATGGGCAATCCGCGCAGTCAATGACGGGCGTAAGCATCCGCACGAAGTCGGGATGTTCACCTTCGATGAATGGGAGCAGGAGCTTGAAAATGTGATCGGTGAATATAACGCAGAAGTGCAGCAGAACGCCGTTGTCTATGACGGGGAAACACTGTCTCCGCTTCAAGCTTACGAAAAATTCCTCTTGCGCGACGCCACCAGCAAACCTATCCCGCTCGCGCCGTTCCCGCACGAACTGCGATTGATGTTGAGCCAGCCCCGGCCTTCAACCGTTGGCGGCAATGGAGTGCGCACGTTTTTACCTGGCACGAAAGTGCCGGTCTATTTTGATAGCGTGGAACTGAGCCGCCGGCGCTACCAGCAAGTGTTGGTTCGGATTGATCCGGGCAACTTGGATGAAATTCTTGTGACCGACCACCGGGGCGAAAATCCGTTGCTGGTGCCGCGCCTGGTTGAAGTGCCCGCAGACGGCGCAACGGCAGAGCAGATGCACGCCGCGATGGAGAGCATCAAGGCCCGCAGCGAATACGGGAAAACCTACTATCGTTCGTTGCGGCCCGACTCACACCCTGGATTCAGCCCGGTGATCCTCGATGCTGAGGCCCGCAACACCCTAGTTGAAATTAAAACTCAGCGCGGTGCGCAGAGTCACCAGCGCCGCGCCGAAACCGTCCACCAGCGGACCGTCGCAACCCACAAAAACCGCGCAATCGAAACCCTCCAAGCCTTCCTGAAATGAAAACACGAACCGCCCAACCTGGCAGCCCATTTCGACAAGAACGTTATGCGAGCAGCCCATGCTTTGAACAGGGATTGATGGCCAACCACGTCGCCCGTCGCGTCGCCCTGATTGATTCACCATCACAGCGGGCCGCCCTGTGGTTTGTCCAATGGCGAAGCTGGCAGCCAGGCGGCTTGGATTTATTGGTGAAGGAACTTTTGCAGAATTATCCGATCTCTAACAGTGGTTGCCTCATTTCGGGACCTGGTGAACGGAAAGCCCATCCGCAGTTTATGCGCGAAAATCTGGCTGAGTTTTGCCTTAACCCGATAGGAATGAATTTGGGCCTTTTGAATGTTATTGACGATTACCGGACCAGGTGGATCACGGCACGCAAGCAGGGCATCGTTCAAACCGAAATTGGGAAACGAATTGCCGACGCGCTGACGTATGCCCAAGAAGCCCGGACGATGGTTTTGATTGATGGTGCTGCCAGGATCGGTAAGACGTTTGAAGCGCAGCAGTTTTGCGAACAGAGCGGCGGATTGATGCGCTATGTTCAGGTGCCGAGTGCAACAGACTTCGCTTCATTTATAAGGGCCATCGCTGAAAGTCTGGGACTGGCAACCAATTTGAATTTGAAAGTCCAGTTGTTGCATGACCGTATCCGCGATGCGCTTGCTCCGGGGGACATTTCGATTCTTTTCGATGAAGCAATTTACGCATGGCCCCAAGGCCGACTGCGTTGTTCCGTGCCTGCCCGCGTGAACTGGATCATGACAACTTTATGTAACATGAATGTGCCTGTCGCTCTTGTTGCAACCCCCATGTTCTACACTGCCCAAGCGGCTCTTGAGAAACAGACTGCTTTCAATTCTGCACAATTTACAGGCCGCATTGGGCACGTTGAAAGATTGCCCGAAAAACTCAGTGACGCCGATCTGCGCAAAGTGGCCGCGTATATTTTGCCGGATGCCGACGCGCGGACAATTGCCGCGCTGGCAGCCTACGCCACAGTGAGCAAGAAACATCTCGCATCAATTGATGCCATCGCCAAGCGCGCCGAATGGCTCGCCCGGCATGATGGACGTGATAACGCCAGCGCAGACGATGTAAAGCGAGCGATGAAAGAAAGCGTGATTCCCTCTGACGCGGCTCTCGCAAAGTCCCTGTCTGAAGCGCCACAAGCCGCACCGCGAGTGCGTCGCGGTGGCTTTGCGGCTCGTCCGCGACCCCGTGGCGGAATCACCGCAGAAACATTTTCCCGATCCAGCGCCCCGGCGTTGGAATTGGCAGCGACATAGCCTGGCCATCGGGGTTGGGTGAAGATTTGCGCGAGGACTGGAAACAGCCCGCGCTATTTCCATGCCCGCTCATTTTTGACATCACGCGGACAAATCAGGAAAAGTCGCCAGCGGGGGTTACAAAAGCTTTCGGGGCTGGTGGGCGATGAGGGATTCGAACCCCCGACCGTCTCCGTGTAAAGGAGCTGCGCTACCACTGCGCCAACCGCCCGACCAAAACCACCTTATCAAAGCTGCGTCGGTTGGCAATGTTGGACGAGGCACTTCACTTTTCCGTAATCAACGTCCCATCCCGCCGCAGACGCATTTTCTGTCCCCGCCATTCAACGGTGTTTCCCAAAAACGCGCCGGCCCAAATCGCCGCCTGCTGCAAATCTTTCACCGGCGCCAGCCACGGCGGCGCGATGTGGTCGCGCGATTGCATGAATCGGCGCTGGAGATTTTGCGCCAGGACCATACGGATGAGCAAACAGCCGACAGCGATGAGCGGAGCGCAAAGGGTTTGTGACCAGACGAGCGACGCAATCAGCCACAGCAGCGGCCAGAGTGTGGCGTTGGACAGGATGCTGAAAAAATACGGCACGGGCTGGCAGACGCGGATGGTGCGCGCCCAGCGCAGTTGATGTTTCCAGACATCACACCAGTTCATTGGCGCGTCCCAACATTCCACAACGACGGGGCAAAGCGCGATGCGATGGCCGCGCCGCGCGATGCGATGGCCGAGTTGATAATCGTCCGCGAGGCAATTCACCAATGCGGCGAAGCCGCCGATTTCTTCGAGCAATTTGCGGCGCGTGAGCATCGCCGCGCCGAGGGCGAAGTCGAGCG
>Ga0182027_10015379_pt1 | contig 10520 bp, 9 predicted proteins | sample 712E1DmetaG_FD_121300 | JGI IMG/M metagenome (GOLD analysis project Ga0182027, IMG submission 121300) | Permafrost microbial communities from Stordalen Mire, Sweden - 712E1D metaG (Illumina Assembly) | ecosystem: Environmental > Terrestrial > Soil > Wetlands > Permafrost | place: Sweden... | reverse complement strand
GGCCGAGGACAAGTTTAAAGAAATAAACGAGGCGTATCAGGTGTTGAGCGATTCGAAGAAGAAGGCGCGCTACGATCAACTGGGAGGCGCATATTCCAACTGGCAGCAGCGCGGCGGCTCGCCTGGCGACTTCGACTGGAGTCAATGGTTTAGTGGACAACCCGGCGGCGGTAATGTGAATGTGCAATACGGTGACTTGAATGATCTGTTTGGCGAAGGAGGAGGGTTCTCCGATTTCTTCCAATCCATTTTCGGCGGCTTGGGCGGAATGCAAACCTCAGCGCGCACGCGTGCCATGCCGGGTTATCAACAACAAGTTGAGATCAGTTTGCAGGAAGCTTATAGCGGTGCGCGGCGTTCTTTACAAATGGATCATAAACGCGTCGAAGTCCGCATACCGGCTGGAGTGAAGACCGGCTCGAAGGTGCGCGTGGCGGGCGCGGCTCCGGATGGACGCGATTTATATCTCATCGTGGAAGTTGCGGATGACCCCCGCTTCGAACGCGACGGGGATGATTTGCGTACCTCCGCACTGATTGATGTGTTTACTGCATTGCTTGGCGGCGAGGCGGAAGTGGAAACGCTGGAAGGAAAGGTTAAGTTAAAGATTCCCGCCGGTACACAGCCCGAACAGGTTTTCCGATTGGCGGGGCGCGGCATGCCGCATTTGAAAAGCTCGCAGGGCAAGGGGGATTTGTTTGTGCGGGTCAAAGTAAGGATTCCAAAACAGTTATCATCCAAGCAAAAATCATTGTTGGAAGAAGCATCCCGTCATAATCATTGTAGGGTTATATCGTTGCGCGGCAATCCCGTTTAAGGATCGTTTGAATGTTATTTGTGGTTGCCGCGCAATGACCAGTTAAAGGAGAAATGGAAATAATGAAAACGAAACGCATTTGGACTGGATTTACTGTTCTTATCCTGGCCGCGCTGGCCTGTCAAGTTGGCAGCGCGCCGATTATTTCATCGCAACCCGGCGTATCACAATCGTCCGCACCGGCTCAACAGCCGCCGCTCCAGGTACAAGCGCCTAATAATCCCTCGGCGCAGCAGGACGCGTTTGTCGCGCTATACCAGCAATCCATTCCGGGTATTGTCACCATTGTGGTTAATCTCTCCCAGGGCAGCGCGCTTGGCTCCGGTTTTGTTTACGACACACAGGGACACATCGTAACCAACGATCACGTTGTGCAGGGCGCGCTGAACAATAAAGTGGAAGTGGATTTCAATTCCGGCCTCAAGGTATATGGGACTGTAATCGGCACCGACCCCGACTCCGATCTGGCGATTATCAAAGTGGGTGTACCTGCCTCCGAGCTTCACCCGATCCCCGTCGGCGATTCCGGCGCGCTTAAAGTGGGGCAGACGGTGGTTGCCATTGGCAATCCATTTGGTGAAAGCGGGACAATGACCGTTGGAATTGTTTCCGGATTGAGCCGCACGGTAAGCTCGCTTCATGTTGTCCCGGGAAGCAACGGCCAGACATTTACAGCCGGCGATTTCATCCAGACCGACGCCGCGATCAATGCCGGTAATTCAGGCGGGCCGCTGCTCAGCCTGAACGGCGAAGTGGTCGGGATTGTCGAATCGGATGTCACCAATAATTTTTCGCCGACCGGCGGCCCGATCAGCTCGGGTATCGGATTTTCCGTATCATCGAATATGCTCAAACGCGTTGCACCCTTGCTCATCAGTAACGGAAAAGTGGATTATCCCTATCTTGGTATTTCTTTCTATGCTCATTCCTCCTCCGATCTTGCGACCAGTACCTTCTCATCCAGTCTCACGCTGGATGTTATCCAGGCATTGGGCCTCACGCAGGATACAGGCGCATATGTTACAGACGTTGCGGTGGGTGGTCCCGCCGATCAAGCCGGGATCAAGGGCGGCACTCAGCCGACCAGCATTCAAGGCTTGAACGCAGGCGGCGATCTGGTGATTGCGATTGATGGCCATCCCGTGATGCAATACGATGACCTGATTGCCTATCTGATCGAGAACAAGTCGCCCGGTGATAAAGTGGTCTTGACGGTGTTGCGCGGCACTCAAAAGCTCGATATCACAGTAACGTTGGGCAAACGACCGTAGCCCGTAGGGGCGGGTCTCAGACCCGCCCTTTTTTTATCCGAAGACCCGCCCTTCTTTTTTTATCCAAATCGTTCTTCCCTCCAGACATCAGCGCGGTTGTGATAACCGGCCTGTTCCCAAAAGCCGCGGCGGTCACGCGGCATGAATTCCAGCGCTCTCAGCCATTTGGCGCCCTTCCAAAAATATGGGGTTTCCAATCCTTCACCCGCGGGGATGAACCCGACCACACCGCGCAACGGATAACCGTGATCGGCTGTGATGGGTTCACCGTTCAAGTGCGTTGCCATCAGGAAGTTATCCTGCAGGAGAACCCCCAGCGGCAGGTTGACCGTGAAACCGTATTCGGCATGTTGCATCACATGCGTGGCAGTTGGCTTGATCTTGAAGAAGCCTTCATTGACCAACGTCTTTACGGATACGCCTTCCCAAAGCGTATCGAACTTGCTCCAACGCGTCACACAGTGAATATCCATTTTGAGTTTCGTGCGCGGTAGTTTGTTGAACTCGTCCCACGACCAGCGTTTCTCTTCCTCAACTTCGCCCCATACGCGGAAGTCCCACGTGGCCGGATTGAAATGTGGAACCGGCCCGTAATGCAAAACGGGAAACTTCAACGTCAGCGATTGACCGGGCGGCAGACGGCCTTCACGCCGGACACGCTCTTCTTCCTTGCGACGATCGGGACCTTCAAATCCAAACATAATTTCTCTCCTCTCTAAAATCCGATGACAAATAATTACACAGGCTTAGACTCGCTGCATCCTTGCAGTGTTACCCCCTGAACATAATAACTGTATAAGAAAAATTCTCCATCGGTTGCCCATTGGCATTTTAATGGAAAGATTCTATAATCATTCTACCCTATGAGTCGGAGGAAGCATGTCTTTTAAACCCACCTGGCGCGAACGATTAAGGTATGCATTCGATAGAACGCTTTCACGCGGCCCCAGTGCGTTGATCGGTTGGCTGGCTTTGGCAACCGCCCTTCTGATCGGACTAGGCACGCTGGCAGTTTTACTTTTGCACGGGATTCCCGATCAATCCAATATATTCGCTGTATTTTGGAACATCATGTCGCAGGCGCTCACCCCCAATCCGGTTGACGCAGGTAATCCGTTGCAATATCTGGTTGTTATGTTCTTCGTGACGATCGGCAGCCTGTTCATGGTCAGCATCCTGATTGGTATTTTAAGCAACGAGATCGAAGCGCGCGTCGATGCTCTGCGCCGTGGCCATTCAAAGGTGCTGGAGGAGCAGCACGTGGTCATTTTGGGATGGTCGAATCAGATATTCACGATCATCTCCGAGTTGATCCTTGCCAACGAGAATCGCAGGAAGGGCGCCGTGATTGTCATCCTGTCTGAAAGGGATAAAGTTGAAATGGAGGATGATATTCGCGCCCGGGTTCCCAATGCCAAGAACACCTGTATCATCTGCCGCAGCGGCGATCCAATTGAATTATCCGATCTCGAAATTGTAAGCTTGCATGGAGCGCGTTCCATTATCATCCTGCCGCCGGATGAAGAGGATCCGGATATTTTTGTGATCAAAACGATTTTGGCAATCACCAATGATCCGCGGCGGCGCGCGGAAATATATCGTATCGTCACTCAGATCCATGATGCAAAGAATTTGGATGTGGTGCAGATGATCGGCAAAGACGATAGCGTTCAAGCTGTGCTGGTCGGCGATTTGATTGCGCGTGTGGTTGCTCAAACGTCGCGTCAATCCGGCCTTTCCTTGGTATATACGGAATTGATGAATTTCGAAGGTGATGAGATTTACTTTCAGGAAGAGCCGAGGTTGGTCGGAAAAACTTACGGCCAGGCCCTGCTTGCTTATGAAGACTCGGCAGTGATGGGATTGCGGCTTGCAAACGGCGGGATTTTGCTAAATCCGCCTGCCAAAACCATGATCTCTGTCGGAGATCAAGTCTTTGCCATTTCTGAGGATGATGATACGGTTATTGTTTCTGGGTTGGATGAGATTTCGGTGGACGAAAGTGCGATCCGAAAATCCGGGAAGAATGTCAAAGCTCCGCCGGAGAAGGCACTGATTTTAGGCTGGAACAAATGGGGCTCTGTGATCGCTCAAGAACTGGATTCTTATGTTCCAAAAGGCTCGCAGTTGACAATTGTGGCGGAGGAGCAGGTTGAGGTCGCGCACGAACTGAAGGTGGGCGGCGTTCATCTCGTCAATCAGAAGCTTGCCTTTCAATTTGGTGATACAACCGATCAGCGTTTTCTGCGAGACCTGGAAGTGGAACGTTATGACCACATTATAGTTTTGGCCGATTCAAACTTGACCGTGCAGGAAGCGGATGCCCGCACGCTCGTGACTTTATTGCATTTGCGCGATATCTCCGAGAAGACCGGCAAGCGCTTCTCAGTCGTCAGTGAAATGCGCGACCTGCGTAACCGTGAACTGGCAGAGGTCGCGCGCGTGGATGATTTTATTGTCAGCGAACATCTGGTAAGTTTGATGATGTCACAATTGGCCGAGACCCCTGAGCTTCACGCCATCTTTGCCAATATCTTCGATCCCGAAGGTTCCGAGATTTATCTCAAGCCCATCAGCAATTACGTTGAAACGGGAAAACCGATTAACTTTTATACAGTGGCTGAGTCTGCCAGCCGTCGCAGCGAAACCGCAATTGGTTATCGCATCCTTGCGGAAGCAGGAGATGCCAGTAAATCCTACGGCGTTCACACCAATCCAAAGAAATCGGAGATGGTGACATTCGCATCGGAGGATAGGATCATCGTTGTAGCAGAGAACTAACCCCTCGGTGCCTCTATATATGCGGGACGGGCTGACGCCTGTCCCGCTTTTTATTTACAGTGCTTTAACGAAAAGTCCCTGTTTGCCAAGAGTTTCTCGAATCAACTTTGCATTCTCCGCAGCATGAATGTTATCGCCGTGCAGGCAGAGTGTATTCACTTGAATGCGCCTGCCGGAGAAATCAATTCCATTCCGGGCCAGCGTGAGTGCATGAATCGCGACCTCCCCAGGTGATTCGATGGTCGCATTTGCCAGTTTGCGGGATATCAATGTTCCATCCGCGTTGTAGTTGCGATCGGGAAACCCTTCATTTGCGACGTGCAAGCCCATTTCGGCTCCTGCTTGGATCAAGCTTGAACCGGCCAGCCCGACCAAAATCAAATCCGCACTGAAGGCCTTGACCGCGCCGGCAATGGCTTCTGCGAGCACCATATCTTTGGCGGCTTGGTTATAAAGCGCGCCATGTGGCTTGATGTGCCGGAGTTCCGCACCTTCAACTTTTGCAAATGCGGCCAATGCTCCAATCTGATATAAGACCATGGCTTTTGTCTCTTCCGCGGAAAAATTCATCTCGCGCCGGCCAAATCCCTGTAGATCAGGCCAGCTTGGATGTGCGCCGATGGCAACCTTGTATTTCTTTGCGAGTCGAATTGTGGATTGCATGATGGTTGGATCGCTTGCATGGAATCCACAGGCGATATTCGCCGAAGTAATGAATGGCATGACGGCTTCATCGTCGCCAAGTTTGTATCGCCCGAAGCTTTCGCCCATATCACAGTTGAGATCAATTTTCATTTTGCCTCTATGTCATTGCGAGAGCGTTCTTCTCGAAGCTGTCTTTCTGCGAGAGCGTGGGTGGTTGAGTAGCCCGTGTACTTCGGGCGTATCGAAACCCGGCGCCCAAGCAATCTCCTCTATCAAGTATATGAATGTTACTGGAGATTTCTGCGCTTGCTTCTTCCACTTTCCATGACATCATGAATCTATAATTCCATTTTTCATTTTTTCCATCATCGTACGATACTTTTCCTGTGCGGCTTCGATGGTGGTCGCCCGGAACCGGACGGAATCTTTTCCCGGCCTGCACTGCGCCAGCAGGGAAAAGTCCGTGCGAATCACAGATGCAATATTGGGATATCCGCCGGTTGTCCCACAATCCGCCATCATGACGATGGGTTGCCCATCGGCAGGAACCTGGATTGAGCCAATGGTCATTCCTTCAGATATCAAATCTACGTCGCGCGAATGGGACAAGGCTGCGCCTTCCAGCCGATAGCCCATTCGATCGGAAGTTGCACTTACGCGGTACAAACTGGATAAAAATGTGTCAATGCTTTCATCTGTAAAGGATTTGACTTGTGGGCCGGGAATCACTTCTATGCTTGGCGATTCGACATAGGTGGGGCGCGCATCTTCAATCAATGTTCGTCCTGATAAATCCGCTAGGGGAAGTTTTACTGTTCCAACTCTCAGTGGGTCGCCGGCTTGTAATAGTCTTCCTTCGATTCCGCCAAAGTGACCGCGTAGGTACGTGGAACGCGAATTAAGAATTGGCAAGACATCGAAACCGCCAGCCACCGCGAGATATGCCCACATGCCGCCCCCTGTTGAGCCACCTTTCTTCAAACGGACTGTCCAGCCTGCGCGCGCCAAACAAGAATCCCAAAGTGGGAATTCCCATGTGTACACTGATAAGGAATATCCTGCGCCTGCTGTTGCAATGACGCAATCCTGATTCGTTTGCAGCTCGATCTCGCCTCCGCCAATTTCCAGCGTGGCCGTGTTTACAGGATTCCCAACCAAAAGATTCGCGGCTTGAAAGGCAAAGGCGTCCATTGGCCCCGAGAGCGGCACGCCAAATCTTCGCCAGCCGCTTCGCCCCAAATCTTGAATCGTTGCAATTCCACTTACTTCGATGACTTCAAACATCGATCCCCTCGTTGATGAAGCGCACTTCGTCACCGGGTGCAAACAAAAAGGGGGCATTACTTGAAGGCTCAAATAAACGCAGAGGCGTCCAACCGATCAACCTCCACCCGCCGGGCGAATCAATCGGATAGATGCCGGTTTGTTCTGCGGCAATTGCGACACTTCCGGCGCGCACCAGCGTACGCGGCGAATCCAGACGCGGCGTGACTAATGATGTGTGTAGTTTCCCCATGTAAGGGAAGCCCGGTGTGAAGCCCATCATATAAACGGTATAAGTTAGATCCGTGTGTAGGTGTACTACCTTGGGGATGCTTAATTTGTGATATGCGGCGGCCCATTCAAGGTCGGGGCCGGATGTGCCTCCGTATCGTACCGGGACCTCTATCAGGTGTGGCTTGCGAGATGCGCTCGATTCAACCCGATCCATTTCCGTATTGACCCACTTTGATAAGTTTTCGTACGTTAATTCGAGCGGATCATAATGAATGAGCAAAGTGGTATAAGCCGGAACTGCTTCGGTGATCCCCATGATTGCCTCCGCGCGCAACAACGCATCCAGCGCATGGACACGTTGATTGGTTTCCAAATTAATTTCATTGCCGAACTGAATTAGCAGCGCTGAATCGCCGAGCGGGAGGATCTTTGGTTTCATCGTTGTTCAAAGAAACTGATGCTTTCGATATGATAAGTTTGCGGAAAAAGATCGAAAGGCGTTGTTTCCAAAAGCTTATATCCACTGTCCATCAGTCGTTTCGCGTCGCGCGCCAGTGTGGATGGATCGCACGAAACATAAACGATCATGTTAGGATTCAATTTCACGATTGCGGCCAAGGCTTCTGTTTCAACCCCGGCCCGCGGAGGATCAACCAATACAGTATCCGGATTGGCAACCCGGCCTGCAAGATCGGGAAGAATATTTTCTGCGAGTCCTTCATAGAGTTCAACGTTGTCGAACTCATCGAGATTGACCGTGAAATCGTCGCAGGCGGATGGCGATAATTCGACTCCGATCAGTTGTTTGCATCTCGGCGCAAGGAACGCACTGAACAATCCAACGCCGCAATATAGGTCTAATATCGTGGATTGGGAAATGGCCAGGCGGTCAAGAAGATGCTTGACCATTTTCTCCGCCATGTCGGTATTGATTTGAAAAAACGACGTGGGCGAAACACGAAATTCGCGATCCAAAACTTGGATCATAATGGCATCATTGCCTGCAAGGACAAGGGCATTATCCTCAAAGACGTGAACTGCCGAAATGTCGGCCTCGACTTCCAGCTCTGGCATTTCGGGTGAGTCCGATTCGAGCACGAGCATCAATTCATCGCTTATTCCTTTGCGAATCGAGGCGCGTTCGATTCCGCAGTTCGGTTCAAATTCAAGTTGTGGCCAAAACGAATTAATGGATGACTCCGGAAGATGACATTCCGAGATTGCAATCACTTGATTGGATGCAGATGCTTGGAAACCGGGTTTTCCATGGTCATCCAAATGAAATTGGATGTGATTGCGATAGTTCCACTCGTTTGGGCTTGCTACTATCTCTAGAACTGGTGGATTCTCAATCTTGCTAATCCGCTGCAGTTGATCGCGCAGAATATCGGTCTTGGCCGTCAATTGCATTTCATAAGACATGTGCTGGTAATGGCATCCGCCGCATTGGCCGAAATGTTTGCAGCGCGGTGTGATCCGCTCAGGTGCAGCTTGCAAAATTTCAACAATTTCACCGCGCGCAAAACCGCGCTTTTCTTCTGCCAGCCGGATGCGTACGCGCTCACCCGGCAATCCAAATGGCACAAATACTGCGCGGCCGCCATCCAGGCGTCCCATGGCCTTGCCTCCATAAGTCAGAGCGGTGAGAGTGAGTTCGTAAAGTTGATCAGCCATAAACAAATGACAATGCGTAATTCGTGACCGTAATGTACGCGTCACGAATTACGCATTGTCCACTGTCGAGGTACGGGATTGGGCGTCGTCTTATCGCAAAAAGAACGAGAGGGCAATCAGGATTACGAAGAACGATGCGGCTAAAATTCCAATACGACCGAGATCGCGCTTGATGTGAGTGTAGTCGGGATTGAACTCCGCTGTTTTCTGCGGCGCAATGAACGCCGCCGATTTACTCACCTGTCGTCTATTTTTCCTGGGCATTTAAATCTCCTTTTATTATTTCATCCACAAGCGTAACAAAAAATCTGCGAAATGCTCTGCAAGGTTGATCTCTGTCTAATCTGTGGATTAGTTTTGTAACCGCGCAAATACCACGATGCGCTGTTTATCAACAAGATAAGGATAACACGAAATCAGGGTAACGCTTGGCGTGCCTGTTGATGCCATTACTTCTACGGCGGTCGGTGCGACGATCTCGGTGCGCTCGACAATATAAACATACTGCTTCTGTTCGCTATACAGGATTACTTGGTCGCCAGGCTGGAGTTTATCCAGGTTGCGGAATAGTTCACCGTATACATCGTTATGCGCCGATAGCACCACGTTGCCGGATTGACCCGGGTTTGCGGAACCGATATGTTGGGCGACTCCCTTCTTCAACTGATCCCAGCCATCACCCTGTACAACGGGCGCGTCAAGTGTCAATGCAGGAATTTCGATGCGGATCGCCTGGTCCAGCCCCGGAGTGGGCACCGGTAAGTTCGCCAGCGATTGTACAATCGGCAGGAGATTTGGCGGGATCTCGGCCTCATTAGGTTGTGTATTGCCTTGCGCATCGGGAGGCGTATGTCCTTCCGGCAGAACAACCGCCATAATTAACGGGGTCGGCGTTGCAGTGGATGGATTAAGCGCGGAAGCAACTTCTCGATTCAAGTCGCGCAACATGCCAAGTCCGCTCAACAATACGCCAATCAACCCGGCCACCGCCAATATTTCAACACCCAATAGAATTCGATCTGTGATCCGGTGCCTGCCACGCAATAGGGTCTCGGATCCAGCGTTCTCTTCGGGCGTATCCACTACTGGCGCAGAGGGCGATTTGTCGAACGGAGCGGAGGAAACATCCGGTGCGATTGCCACCACACGACCTGTATTTTTATAATGTTCGATCCGCTCGCGCCGCGCACTTCGCCGCTTTTCGATCAGCAATTGGCGCAGTTCATCGGCAGACAGATCCTCGGGTGTTTTCCTTCTCGGCATGGCGAAGGGATTATACCGCAAGGAATTCATCGTTTGGCATTGTCAAATCCATTACTCCTCGTTATAATGTTCGTCTCTCGGGCGGGTAGCTCAGTTGGTTAGAGCACTGCTTTGACATAGCAGAGGTCGTAGGTTCGAGCCCTATTCCGCCCACAGATAAAAACCCCCAGGTGGGGGATTTTTTATTTCAATAATCCCATTAAAACCGTGACAAAAGAGAGTAACGATAATTAACGACAAATGTTATGTTATTTGTTATAATCAGTACGAAACTAATCAAAACTTTTCTAAATAAGGAGATATTACAATGTTCGTTGATTTTCTTACGCTCGTTATGATTAACCTCGTGGCGGGTTCCGTCTTGTTGGCCTATTATCTATGGAAAGGCATGGATGAGAAGGATCAACGCCCCTATGCTGCCGCGTTTTTCGTAACAGGCTTGGTCGGTATGATTACCGGTTTACAGCTCTCTTTTACATGGCCTTTGCCGGGCAGTTTTAATGTGGGTTATGGCGATGCCTCTACCCTTTTTGGAGTGGTCTTTATGGCAACAGCCATTGCCTTATGGCAGG
>Ga0182027_10015377_pt1 | contig 10521 bp, 11 predicted proteins | sample 712E1DmetaG_FD_121300 | JGI IMG/M metagenome (GOLD analysis project Ga0182027, IMG submission 121300) | Permafrost microbial communities from Stordalen Mire, Sweden - 712E1D metaG (Illumina Assembly) | ecosystem: Environmental > Terrestrial > Soil > Wetlands > Permafrost | place: Sweden... | reverse complement strand
GCATGCCTCCCAGCCGCGCCATACCGATTACGGCGTTGCCGGCAAAGGTGGGCTACAACTCCAGGAAAGAAGCGTGGTCGACCACGTGCTCGATCAGTTCGTGCATGCTGTAAGCGCTGGTATTGTCGAGCGGGACGATCGAGTTCAAGGCTTCGTCCATGCGCATCATGTCGTCGGCGCTGTCCACACAGGGCGGAGTGTCCAGGTGGTTGGAGGGCAGGTAGGCCAGCATATCGCGGCACAGCAAAATCGCACCCTGTTCGGTGGGACTGGTCAGCGAAGCCAGACCGCTGATCGAGAGATGAGTTTCTGCCCCGCCCAGGGTTTCAAAGTCCACCTCTTCGCCGGTGACCGATTTGATCACTTCCGGGCCGGTCAGGAACATATAGGCCTGTTTTTCGACCATGATGATAATGTCGGTCAAGGCCGGGGAATAGGAAGCACCGCCCGCGCAGGGTCCGAACACCAGGCTGATCTGCGGGATGATGCCTGAGTATTGGGCGTTGCGGCGGAAGATCTCAGCATAGCCCGACAGGCTGTGGATACCTTCCTGGATGCGCGCCCCACCTGAATCGATCAACCCTACAATTGGAGCGCCTGAGCGCACCGCCAGGTCCATCACCTGGCAAATCTTGCGCCCCTGCATTTCTCCTAATGCGCCGCCCAGAACAGTAAAGTCCTGCGCATATACGTAAACCGGCCGGTTGTTGACCAAACCATAACCGGTTACCACCCCATCCCCCGCATATTTTTCCACGTCTTCGACACGCGCTACAACAAAAGTGTCAATTTCCTGGAAAGATCCGGGATCCAATAGCAGGTCGATGCGCTCGCGAGCGGTCAGTTTGCCCTTGGCATGCTGCCTGGCAACTCGCTCCTCACCCCCACCCTGCATGGCTTTTGCACGCCTCTGGCGCAGTTCAAGTATTCGGGGATCTTCTTGTGGCATAGACAACCTCTTATGAAACAAATTGGAATTTAAAATAAATCCTTCTGGCAAATGTCGCCAGAAGGTAATAGCTTTGGATAGCTCCGCGCGGGGAGTATAATCTTGCTGATGGAACCGGAAAGAAACCACAGAATAGTCACAAAATGGTATGCTCCCAATCTGGTTTTCAATTGCCGGAATTAATAACTGGGGATTACACGATTACAATTTTAGCATAGAATTATGTTAAATGTCTGACAAGTGCAAGTTGTCACGGGCACTCAGGCCAAATGTCACCGGGCAAAAATGGATAAAAATTCGCTCCCCATCCACCCACCTTATCACCTGCCGGCGCGGTATGCCGGGGAAACGGCCTTCCTGGAACTCTCCAGGCAACAGTCAGGCCAGGTTTTTGGGGTGACCTCGCGGGGGATTTTTATCCGTCTCGAGCCGGGTGGGCTGATATTCCTGTCATTCGAGATATTCCGCGGGCCGCTGACACTCAACCTAGCCGAACCGTTTGCCCTCTTCCGGGCCCTGCAAAATGGGGAAGGCGTCTCGACCGGCGAGAATCGCCTGGTAATCCCGGGCGCTGGCATCCAGGTCATGGCAGAGCCTGAAATAATCTGGCACATCCCACCCGCCAACCTGCCCGAGGCCGCCCCGATTCCGAACAGGTTGGAAAGATGTGGCGGCCTGGCCGGCCGGTTGATTGCGGAAAAAGGCAATGGCGGTTTCAGCCCGATCCTGTACCACCTGCTCTCCCTGCCGGGAGGTGTGCCGGGGATCCAAATCGAACCGGCTCTGCAAGCTCTGTTCGCCCAGGCACAGCGCCTGCCTGCCAGGCTGAAAGACAAAGACCTGCCCTCTGTGACGGAAATATTGGCGGCCTTCCTCGGCTGCGGGCGAGGGCTGACGCCTTCCGGCGACGATTTTGTCCTGGGGCTGTTGTTGATGCTGAACCGCTGGCCGCGCCCTGGTTGGGGCGGCGAACTGTTGGCGACTTTAAACGCCCAGGTAATCGCCGCAGCGCGGCAGCGCACCACCTCTCTCAGCGCGGCTTTGCTGGCCTGCGCGGCCAGGGGGGCAGCCGACGAACGCCTCATCGCCGCCCTGGATTTTATCTGCACCGGGCGGGGAGATGAAGCCAGGCAGGCTGCGGGCCTGGCAGGTTGGGGAGCTTCGTCCGGGTTGGATGCATTGGCCGGGATGGCAGCCGGGCTAACTTGAAATAAATAATTGGCGATAATCAGGTAAACAGGTACAATTAGAAAATGAATTCTATCATCCGCGAAATGTCTGATTTGGTCGCTCAACAAGAGCCGTTCGCTCTGGCCACTGTAGTAACCCGCAACGGGTCGGCGCCGCGCTCCGCCGGGGCAAAAATGCTGGTGCGCGCTGACGGCTCGATCGCCGGAACAGTGGGCGGCGGCAAGCTGGAAGCCCAGGTGTTGGAGTTGGCCGCGGAAGTGATGAAAACTCACACCGCCCGGGTAAACGAATTCCATTTCACCGGCAAAGACGCTTCAACCATGGATATGATCTGCGGCGGACGGGTGGAAGTGCTGGTCGAATGGCTGGATGCCCGGGCGCTGGCCGTGATCGCGCTGGTGCAGGCTTTACAGGCGCTGGCCGATTCCCACCAAAAAGGCTGGCTGATCACCCGGCTGCCGGGCACCCCGAGCGACGAGGGCCATGCGTTGGTCTCCCCAGAGCAGGTCCTGGCAGGAGAATTGCCCGAGGGTTTGGAGTTGAAATCCGTGCGGATCTCCCGCCAACCGGCCCTGTTCAAATCTCGCCAGCAGGACTGCCTGGTTGAACCGGTCAACATCTCCGGCTCGGTATTTATTTTTGGCGCCGGGCACGTGTCGCGGAGCCTGGCAGATTTTACCCGGGCAGTCGGTTTCTGGACGGTGGTGGTGGATGATCGCCCCGAGTTTGCCAACCGCCAACGTTTCCCTTGCGCGGACCAGATCGTCGTACCCAAAAATTACTCCGTCTCCCTGGAAGGGCTTGAAATTGACCAGGACAGTTACGTCGTCATTGTCACGCGCGGTCACCTGCACGACCAGACTGTATTGGCCCAGGTGCTCAGGACAAAAGCCGGCTATATTGGCATGATCGGCAGCCGCCGCAAATGTAAATTGATCTTCGATGACCTGCTTAAAAACGGCTTTACGCCTGAAGATATTCAACGCGTGTACGCCCCGATCGGACTGCCGATCGAGGCCGAAACGCCGGAAGAAATTGGAATTAGCATCACCGCCGAGCTGATCAAGGCGAGGGCGCAAATAGTCAGCCAGGGATAGGGACCAACGATCATCAAGGAAATGGATACTTTCGAGGAAATCCTGGCTGCCATTCACGCCGGAATCCCGCCCAAGGAGATCGCCGTCCAGATCGCCTGGGAAGACGTATCCGAGGATGACCGCGAACAGCTTTTGATCGCGGCGCGGGAACTGGGGGATGACCAGGCCGGTTACCAGTTGTTCCTGTTGTTAAACGCTCTTTCGCAGGACGAATGGTACACCCTGCGCGTCCTGGGATATGCCATCCAGCATCCCCTTCTGATCCTGGCTGACCGGCAAAATACACTGCGCACCATGCGGCGCATCCTGGATAGAGTGCGTTTAAAGGTCGAAAAAGAAACAAAAACGCAAGAAAAACCTGGTTGGGAGCGCCTTTTTGAAGCGGCCTATTTCGTGTTGAGCGCCCAGGTTTGCGAGGAAGCTGGAAACCTCAAAGAGGCTTTGCGCAACTACCGGCTGGCGCAGACCATTTACCAGGAACTTGGCTTCAGCCAGCCGCTGCAGAAAATTTCAACCGAAGTCAAAAGATTGCAGCCTGTCGCTCCCCCGGCGAAAGCTCCTTCTCCACCCGTATCCCAACCGGCCAAACCGGTTACCCCGTCTGCCACGCTGACCCAGAAAATTGCTCCTGCGCCTGCCTCTCCTCCCCAAAATATATCCAGGACGGATCCTCCACCAACCACTCCGCCACCGGCGGCGGCTTCGCTTAAAGTGGAGCACGCTCCGGCGCCTGCACCGGCGGCCTCTCAACAGGCTGAAACGGAGCGTCTGGCTGCCCAGATTCAAGCTCAGAACCGGGCTTTGAGTGACTTGCAGTCCAGAATCCGCCAGCTCCAGGAGCAGCGCGAGCGCCTGGCCAAAGAAATCGCCGCACAGGAAGAACGCTTGAAAGCCAGTCGCCAGCCGGCTCCTCCCGCACTGGCAGCTTCAAGCGCCCTTTCCCAAAATAAAGCCACTGCGCCACCTGACCAGGAACACACCGACCAAATTACGGCGCTTTCCCGCCAGATCAGGCATTTACAGGAAGAGCTGCGCATCGAAAAAGAGAATAACCAACGCTTATTACAGCAAGATCGCCAGGCCGCCAGCCAATCCAAACCGGCCGGGGCAGGCACGCCCCCGCTGCCAGCCCAGGAGCTCGAAGAACTGTGCCAAAAAATCGCTGAAGCCCAGGCCGAAGATGAGCGCCTGAAAGAACAAATCCAGCAAAAGCAAGCCCGCCTGGAAAAGCTCGAACAACTGGGACAGCAAAAAGAAGCTCTGCTGCAGGAAATCGCCGAGCTAAAACGCAAGGTCAAAGATATGCTGCGTGACCAGGAGAACCTGAGCACGCAGCAGGATGAGTTGGAAGAACGGCGGCGTAAACGCGCCAGCGAGCTGGAAAAACTGGACAGCGAGATCCACGCCCGCACTATCGAAAAACAAAAGTTGGAAGAGCAGATCCAACTGGGGACGCGCAAGAAAGATAATTGAAAAATTAAGATATCACTTTTTTTATGTACAAAAAACCTGCGGTTTTTTGCACATAAAAAAAGTGAATATGAATATAGGATCAGGAGACGGCCATGGATTATAACGAACTCAATAACGAAGACCAGAAAGTGATTACCGCCGCCATCGAGGTCATCCGCGGCAATTATGATGGCATCCACCATTCCGTCGGCGCAGCAGTCCTGTGCAAATCCGGAAAAATATTCAGTGGGGTCAACGTCGAATCTTGTGGCTATGGACCCTGCGCCGAACCAATCGCCCTGGGCGCAGCCCTCAGCAGCGGGGAACGTGATTTCTTAACCATTGTGGCTATCGATGGCGGGCATCCCGGCTATCCGCCCATGCCCCCCTGTGGCAACTGCCGCCAGTTGCTGCTCGATTATTGCCCGGATGCCATGGTGATCTTGAACTATAAAAACAAACTGGTAAAGGTGAAAGTAACTGACCTGTTGCCGTCCCCTTATCGGAATTTTCCTGCTTAAGAAAATCATTTTTAGGTGAGAAAAGCTGCACTTTTCTCACCTAAAAAGTGAACTTGTGCTTCAGGCGACAGGCGGTTCGGGAACAACCGGTAAAGCAGGCGGTTCGGCAGTCTTTTCACCGCCGAACAGGCTGAGTACGAAAGCCCCAAACCCCAGCAGTGAGACAAAGGGGAAAAATCCGAACCAGCCGACAAAAGGCAAAGCGCAGGCCAGGGTCAGTGGAATGGCACCCCAGGCTACGCGCAACACCCCGTGGGATTGCGGCGCTAAGCGTTCCCCGACCAGGTGAGAGACGCCGGCTAATCCAAAGACCAGCACAATGGCCAGGACGACCAAAATTATCGCGCCGATCACTGCAAGGGCCGGAACCTGGCTATTTTTGGTCAAAGCAATCAACACCCCCACGATCGCCCCAAAGAAAATCAAATTGACCAGGCCGATCAAAAAGGATCGCCCTGGAGCAGCCTGTGCCAGATGCTCTACCTTGCGAAGGCGGTTGGAAAAGAATATATCCAGCATGGCAAACAAAGCCGCCAGGCAGATGCTGACGAAAATCACGAACAGGATCAGGTCAAATATATTATTGTTGTTCATTATTTCCTCCAAGGATTTGATTGGGTCTCGATCTGAGCAGCAGTGAGTTTCCGGCAACCCACACAGCCGCTCCGATCGGGATTAAGATAACCAGCCAACGTTCGGGTAAATCAAGCGCCGGCACCTGGCGGTAAAGGCCGGTTGCAGTAAGATAAAGCTGCCCAAGTGATTGCTGGAAAACAAGCCATTCAGTATCCAGGGTTTGCAAGAAATTCAACGAACTCGCGAAGACCCTTATAAAAGGTTGCCAGGTTATGGTTGGGATCTGCACGTCTAGGAAAGACCCTACCCACATCATGCAGGCTATCCCGATTAAAGCCTCGGCGCAGAAAAGCGCCCCCCACCGGCGTGAAAAAGGATGAGATGGCTCAGACCGATAAACTATGTCCAGACGGTCCAGCACTTCCGGAACCAGATCGTGCGGGGCAGGCTTATCTGGCAGGTCCGCTAAGGCGACAAACAACTGTTGCATCTCAACCAGGCGGGCGGAGCAATCCGGACAAATGGCCAGGTGTGCTTCTACCCCTTTCTCCTGGCCAGCCGGCAGAGCTCCATCCAGGTATTCATTCAAAACTTCGTCGTCAAGATGACTAAGGACCATACGACCTCATGATTTTGGCCAGGCGCTTGCGCGCCCGGAACAGGTGACTTTTTACATCGCTAAGCGGCAGGTCAAGCGTCTGGGCCATCTCGGCATAACTCAACCCTTCAAAATGGCTCAGTTCGATCACCACACGATAGGCGGGTGGTAAAGAGTGGATGGCCGACCAAACCGCCTCGGCCATTTCTCCTTGCACTCGCACAGCCTCCGGGTTTTGCTCGGCCGGTGCGGGCGGGTCGTAGACTTCGTCCTCCGCTGGCATTTGCAGCTCCTGGCGGGCATGCAGGCGGTTGATACACAGGTTGGCGGCAATGCGGCGCACCCACGGCCCAAACGGCAGGCGCGGGTCGTAACTGGCCAGATGCTGGTAAGCCCGGATGAAAGCATCCTGGGCCAGGTCTTCCGCCTCGGCGCGTTCGCCCACCAGGCGGTAACACACGCTGAACACCGCCGACTGAAAGCGCTGCACCAGTTCACCATACGCCTGGGCGCTGACCTCATTTTGTACACCTTCGGCGCCGCAGGCCATTACAGCCAGATCTGAATCAGAGAGTGCAGTCATTTCTACTTATTGTACAGGTGAGCCAGGTAGAAAGTTGCACTTCCCAGGTAATTCGTCGCATATAATTACATAGGGGAAACCACTTTTTTTGTTGTCAAAAACTATGTTTTTTTAAACAAAAAAAGTGAACCTTTCCGATAAAGGTGGAAATCAACTATGTCTGATCCAATCCAGGCAGTTTTGATCGGGGCCGGCCAGCGCGGCAGCGATGCCTACGCTCCATACGCATTGCTGCACCCTGAGCAGATCCGCTTCGTGGCGGTGGCCGAACCAAACGAGAAACGACGGCAGGCCTTCGCCAGGCGCCACCACATTGCACCCGAAAATCAATTTGCGTCCTGGCAAGAACTGCTGGCCCGACCCACCCTGGGAGAGGCGGCCCTGGTATGCACCCAAGACTGGCAGCACGTCCAGCCCGCCCTGGCCGCCTTGCAGGCCGGTTATCACGTGCTGCTCGAAAAACCTATGGCTACCACAGAGGCCGACTGCCGGCGCCTGGTGCAGGCCAGCCGGGAAACCGGCCGGCAGCTGCACATCTGCCACGTATTGCGCTATACCCGCCACTTCAAGCAGATGCGCGAAATCGTCCAATCTGGCCAGTTAGGTGAGGTGATCGACGTGGACCATCGCGAGAACGCGGCTTTCTGGCACATGGCCCACAGCTACGTGCGCGGCAACTGGCGCAACAGCCTCCAATCCAGCCCGATGATCCTGGCCAAATGCTGCCACGATCTGGATATCTTGCCCTGGGTGCTCGGCCGGCGCTGCGAACGTTTGAGCAGTATGGGCTGCCTGTCCCATTTCAGGGCCGAAAATGCCCCGGCCGGGGCTCCGCCGCGCTGCCTGGATGGCTGCCCGGCCGGCCAGACCTGCCCCTATTTTGCCCCATGGCTGTATCTGCGCCTGACCCCTCTGTGGCTCAGCTTTATCGACACGGCCCGCGGCCCGGAAAAGACAGCCATGCAGCTATACCTGAAAGCGCCCTGGCTGATCAGGCTCCTCAGCCCGCTTTCGGCAGATCTGAGGACCCTCACCAACTATCACAGCTGGCCGGTATCGGTTCTGTCTGACGATCCGACGCCTGAAAATGTGCTCGAAGCGCTGCGCAGCGGACCGTATGGGCGCTGTGTTTACCACTGCGACAACGACGTGGTCGACCACCAGGTGGTATCGATGGAGTTCACCGGCGGGGTGAGCGTCTCGCTGACCATGCACGGCCATTCCCACAACGAATACCGCACCACGCGCATCGAGGGCACTCGCGGCCGTCTGCTGGCCGAATTTGGGCTGGGCGGTTCGTGGATCCAGGTTGATGAGCACCGCAGCGACCGGCGTACCCGTTATAACACCAGCGCGGCGGCCGGTTCGGGGCATGGCGGGGGCGATTTTGAGCTGATGGCGGCTTTCATCGAAAGCCTGCGCAGCGGCAGCGCCACGGTGGCCCGCACCACCGCCGAGCAAGCCCTGGAAAGCCACCTGCTGGCCTTCGCCGCCGAGCAAGCCAGGCTTGAAGGCGGGGTAATCTCACTTTGACTTTGGCCTTTACTTTTTTAGGTTTGAATCGTTCCCATCAACCCTCCCCACGGCGTCCCGCCGTGGGTGACCAGCAAAGGATCGCAATTTTTCAGCGTCTTTTTCCTCCGGACCGCCTGCGGGACGCAGGCTGGAGGGCTTTATAAATTGTTTTAAGAAAAAGGCCTGACTCCAGGTGAATTTCTTGGTTAGCTGCTGGCGCTGCTGTAGCTCTTCAGACCCTGCTTCCACAACAAACGCGCCAGCGTGAAGAGAACCAGGGGCACCAATAAAACCCAGACCTGGTAGAAGGGCGGCATTTTGTGCAGTAAAAACAGGGGTGGGAAATTGGTGATCACAAAAATGGGCACGACAAACACGCCAATCTGCTGAATCCAGCGGTTGTATATATCCATGGGCATGCTGTTGAAATCCCAAAACATATCGGTGGTCTCAGCGATGGCGCTGGTATTCATAAACCAGAAAGACAGGATCTGCGGCATCAAAAACAGGCTGTAAGTTACCACCGAACTTAAAAATATCAGGCCAATAAAACCGCCTACCGTTACGAACGTCACTGGAATACCAAGCCTTCGCCAGGCGATCACGATAATGATCGATCCGGCGATGGCATCCACGCTGAAAATGGTCACGTCGGCCTGGCGCAGGGTGGCCATAAATTGCAGCGAGACCGGTTTGGTCAGGTAGATATCCAGGTCGCCATCCTTAATCTTCGTGCGCAGGCCAAAGTTGTTGATCATGAACACGCCGGCGTAGACACCGGTCAGGGCGATGAAAGTGCCGATAAATAGCAAAATTTCATCCGGCGAAAGCCCGTTGATCTTCACCCCCGAACGGAAAACCACCACCACGTAGGAGAGCTTGACGCACAAATAACCGGCCTCCATGGAGAAGTTGCCGATGAAGTTGAAACGGTATTCCATCTGGGCCATGACGCTGTTTTTGACGAACAGGCCATAAATGATCAGGTGTTTTCTGATTTCACGCAGCACGTTATTCACGTCAGCCTCCTACCGCTACAAAGCGCCGGCTGCCCACCCGCCACAACAAATTGGACACGCCCAGGAAAATGACGATCCACAGGCACTGCACCAGGATACCCAGCAGAATTCCGGGCGGGTCGGTCTTGCCATTCAACACGTTGATCGGAAAGCTCACCGTATATTCAAAGGGTAAAAAGTTGACAATCTGCAGGAAACGCTCGCCGAACACCTCCAATGGGAAAATGCCCCCGCTGAGCAGGACGATGACGATGCGGATACCTTCAAACAAGAAGCCAACTTCGACGATCCAGAACGAGATGGCGGAAATGCTGTAAAAGATCAAGAAATTCAACATGATCGCTAAAACGATGGTAACCAGGAAGACCAGGATGCGTGAAAACAGGATTGGTACTCCCCAAAAGATATTCAGTCCGGCCAGCACGAACACCAGCAGGCCCAGGATCATCGACAGGCCGGGCAGTTTATTGCCAAAGAAGCTGCACAGGCGGTATTGGAAATAACCGACCGGCTGCACCAGGAAGCGGCTGAATTTGCCCGTTTTTACGTCATCCATGATCTCATATTCAAAGCCGGTGCGCACAATCCGTGCTACCAGGCCGGCCAGAAAAGTGTAAGCGATCATCTGCCGGAAAGTGTACCCATACACAACGGTTTCCGCCGAGGCCTGGAAAATCGCCGTCCACAGGAAAGTTTGGATCAAGATCGGGAAGGCGGCGCTGACCAGCGAGATGGCAAAATTCAAACGGTATTCGAGGGCGGTTTGAAAACCCAGCTCGAAGGCCTTGGAATATTTTTTAAGCAACAGCATCGGACACCCCCTGTTTTTGGAACAGCAGGGCAATCCCATCTTCAACCGGGATATCCTCGATATTGAAATCGACCACCGGCAAACGGTCGAGGATGGCCTTGGAACGTTCTTTCAGCTCGACCCGCGGTACCTCGAGGGTCACGGTCAGCCCATCCGATTGCTCGCGCACGTGCCCGAAAGTCTTCAGGATTTGCTGGCTGACCGGCACG
>Ga0182027_10015376_pt1 | contig 10522 bp, 5 predicted proteins | sample 712E1DmetaG_FD_121300 | JGI IMG/M metagenome (GOLD analysis project Ga0182027, IMG submission 121300) | Permafrost microbial communities from Stordalen Mire, Sweden - 712E1D metaG (Illumina Assembly) | ecosystem: Environmental > Terrestrial > Soil > Wetlands > Permafrost | place: Sweden... | reverse complement strand
GCCATTGACTAAAAAAGGCAATGAGGGAGTAGGCGGAAATTTTAATGATGATCCTTTGTGGCTGATTCTTTCCACTTCATCATACATAAAAGAAACCGGCGACTGGTCGATTCTTGATGAACAGGTACCATTCGATAGTGACGCAACAAAAGCAAAATCATTATTCGAACATTTAAAACGCTCATTCTATCATGTCGTAAATAATCTCGGACCGCACAAACTTCCGCTGATCGGAAGAGCCGATTGGAATGACTGTCTTAACTTGAACTGTTTTTCTAATAATCCGGATGAATCTTTCCAAACTACGGAAAATAAAAAAGGCGGGGTCGCCGAATCGGTAATGATTGCCGGTTTATTTGTCGCTTATGGTACAGAGTTTGTAACTATCTGTAAGCAACTTAATAAAAATGAAGAAGCTTCTGAATGCCAGACTCATGTTGATGCAATGACTAAAGCGATTAAAGAATTTGGCTGGGATGGCGAATGGTTTCTCCGCGCTTATGATTATTTCGGCAAAAAAATCGGGAGCAATGAAAACGAAGAAGGAAAAATATTTATTGAATCACAGGGTTATTGCATTATGGCCGGAGTTGGTGTTGACGACGGTAAGGCCAAACAAGCATTGGAATCGGTCAAAAAATATCTCGATTGCGATTATGGGATTGTGTTAAATAATCCTGCTTTCACAAAGTATTTTATAAATATGGGAGAAATTTCTACATATCCTCAAGGATATAAAGAAAATGCCGGAATATTCTGCCACAATAATCCATGGATCATAATTTCCGAAACTATGGTTGGAAACGGCAAAAGAGCTTTCGAATACTATAGAAAAATTACACCCTCTTACTTAGAAGAAATAAGCGATCTTCATAAAACCGAAGCTTATGTTTATTCACAAATGATAGCAGGAAAAGATGCGTTCGTACCCGGTGAATCTAAAAATTCCTGGCTTTCAGGCACTGCTTCATGGACATTCTATACAGTCTCTCAATATATTTTAGGTATTCAGCCTCAATACAATGGTTTGAAAATTGACCCCTGTATACCAAACGATTGGAATGGTTTCGAGATTAACAGAAAATTCAGAAATGCTGTTTATAAGATCAAAGTTTCAAATCCGAATAATGTCTCTAAAGGAATTGCAAAACTTATTGTAAACGGAAAAGAAGTTAAAGGTAATCTTATACCTGTAGCCGCAGCCGGGACAGAAAACATTGTAGAAGCTATACTAGGTTAAAAAGAATGTGATTTCGGATTTTTATTCGTAACTTACTCATATTAACGGGTCATTTGATAATCAAATGACCCTTTTTTATATAGTAACAATGTTATGTAATATTAAGTCGACATACCTTAGGACATATCAGATGTCATATATGTTTACCTGCCCCAAAGCATCTCCATGTGCATTCATACGTATTAATTTTGCGGTGGAATATGTTGTTTTCTTGAAAGATTCATATTACTTATTCCTTGCTTAGTTGTTTCATATTTCTCCATTGTAGCTCCTTAGTAGCGTCATAGTCTCGCCCGCTGCCGGGCCGGATATATGCACGATACATAGTTTTTAGTAAGGAGAAAGCATTAAGGATGCAGCAATGAATAACTAACAAGTAAACAATGTTGTGATAATTTTGAAAATTGAATTTCCCCGCTCCAAATAATTATTGTATTTTCCTAATTAGAAGAAAAAAGATATGGTAACACATACGATTTAAAAATCTCTATTTAGGAGCCCAAATGAAAAACTTATTTCTATTTTTATTTGTTTCAATGATTTGTTTAGCACAGGAAAAAATTCCCTATAAGGATAAGACATTACCGGTCGAATCCCGGGTTGAAGATTTGTTAAAAAGAATGACTCTTGATGAAAAAATCGATTTACTCGGAGGAACAGGTTTCGCTACAAAAAAAATTGACCGCCTCGGAATTCCTGAATTAAGAATGACCGACGGACCGGTAGGCGCACGTTGGGGAAATTCAACGGCATTCCCTGCATCAATTGCTTCTGCCGCTACATGGAATCCTAAATACGCCGGTGAAGTAGGAAGCGGAATCGGCAGAGAGACAAAAGGTCATGGAAGACACGTAATTCTCGGACCTTGCGTAAATATTGCCCGTTTACCAATGGGAGGAAGAAATTTTGAAAGTTACGGTGAAGATCCATATTTAGCTTCACGAATGGCAGTCGCATATATAAAAGGAGTTCAGAAAGAAGATGTGGCAGCAACAGTAAAACATTTTGCAGTTAATAATCAGGAATATGAAAGAGGTTTCACGGATGTAATGATTAGCAATCGTGCGTTAAATGAAATTTATTTACCAACCTTCAAAGCCGCAGTTACAGAGGCTGACGTTTTATGTGTAATGTGTTCTTATAATAAAGTAAATCTGCATCATGCAAGCGAAAATGACTATCTGTTAATCGATAAATTAAAAAAAGAATGGGGTTTTAAAAATCTTGTTATGAGCGACTGGGGAGCTGTTCATTCTTCAATTCCGGTAGCCAACGGAGGTTTGGATCTTGAAATGCCCGACGGCAGATTCCTGAACAAAGGAGCGCTTCAAGGAGCTTTGGATTCGGGAATAATTCCTTTATCAACTATTGACGATAAAGTAAAAAGAATATTAACTGTGATTTTCAAACTCGGATTATTCGATAAGCCGGTACTTGAAGAAAATAGCTCACTTATAAATTCAACCGAAAACAGAAAGGTTGCATTAGAAACATCGGAAGCATCCATAGTTCTACTTAAAAATGATCAAAATATTTTACCTTTGGATAAAGAAAAAATAAAATCAATCGCAGTTATTGGACCAGCCGCAGCAGATGCTAAAACCGGCGGGGGCGGCAGCGCATTTGTTTCCGCAATTAATCCAATAGCCCCGCTCGCGGGTCTAAAAGGTAAAATACCTTCGAACATAAAAATTGAATTCGCAAAAGGTGTCGAATTTGACGAACATATAAAACAAATCGAATCCAAGTACCTGTTTACTGATTCAACTCAAAAAAATAACGGATTAAAAGCTGAATATTTCGGAAATATGAATCTCAGCGGAACTCCTAAATTCAATCAGATAGATAAAGAAATTAATTTCAGATGGGACGAAAACGGTCCGACAAACGGAATTGGTAAAGCTAAGTTTTCCGTTAGATGGACAGGATTCTTGAAAGCTCCTGCATCGGGCGAATCTGTCATTAATATTATGACGGACGATGGTGCGCGCTTATGGATCGACGGTAAATTGGTTTACCAGGAATGGAGTAACCATGCTGCAAGTAAACAACCGGTTGCTTTTAAAATGGAGGAAGGTAAGCTTTATAAAATTAAAATGGAGTATTATCAGGACATGGGCGGCGCAACAGCAATTATGGGTTGGGAATCAGGGAAAGAAGATTTATCGGCAGAAGCTATTGAGTTGGCAAAGAAATCCGATTGTGTTTTACTTTTTGTAGGCAATTCAAATAATGTTGAAACAGAAGGAAAAGACCGAGATAACCTTATTCTTCCGGGAAGTCAGGATGAATTGATTTCCAAAATTGCTGAAGTAAACAAAAATGTGGTTGTTGTTCTTACAACAGGATCACCTGTTTTGATGAATGACTGGATTAATAAAGTTAAAGGGGTTGTAGAAATGTGGTTCGCCGGAAGCGAAGGCGGCAATGCAATTGCCGATGTTCTTCTCGGCAACTATAATCCATCCGGCAAACTGCCTGTTACTTTTCCGAAAAGATGGGAAGATTGTTCGGCATATCCTACCTATAAAAAACTTGAAGCCCGGGAATATTATTCGGATGATATTTATGTTGGATACCGATACTTTGATAAAAATAATATTGAACCGCTATTTCCTTTCGGTTACGGTTTATCATACACTACTTTCGAATATTCTAAATTAAATGTCTCTAAAACCGGAGATGGTTTTGAAGTTAAATGTGAAATAAAAAATACAGGAAAAGTTAAAGGTATTGAAGCTGTTCAGCTTTACGTTGGATCTCAAAACACAACAGTCGATCGACCTGTAAAAGAACTTAAAGGATTTTCAAGAGCAATTCTTAATCCCGGTGAATCATCCGAAATCAAATTAAAACTGACTCGTAATGATTTTGCATACTTTAGTGAGGAATTAAATGCATGGAAAGTTGATGAAGGGACTTATGGAATCTTAATTGGTTCTTCTTCAAGAGATATAAAATTGAATACAACTGTTACGGTAAAATAATTATCACAAAGGGACAAAATGAACAAATTATATTTTTTCTTTTTTATATATGTGAGTATTATGGCGCAAAACGGTTTAATTATAAACAGTCAGGAATATTTTGAAACTCCGGGTCTGAATGTTATGCTCTTTCATGATTACTATCCCGACGGACATCAAACGGGACTGACTATTATACAAAACGGAACGCGTGTTGCCGCAAACGGTGATGTTCGTTTTGATCCTACTCCCAATCAATGGTCGCCTATTCCAGTTGTGGGGAAAAGAATTGTTGATAAGGACAAAAATGAAATTACAGTTCCATTAAGTTTTCCCGACCCGAGCAGAGACCGGAAAGGATTTAACCCGATTATTTATCCCGACTTAAATCTGAAATACTCCATTAAAGTTAAGGCGGAGGGAAAATCATTTAAGATTTCTGTCGATCTTGATAAACCTCTTCCTTCCGAGTGGGTCGGGAAAGTTGGATTTAATTTCGAATTATTTCCCGGACTACTTTTCGGAAAATCATATTTGATGGATAGTAAACCTGGTTTATTCCCCCGACAGGCGAACGGTTCTATGGAGAAAGATTCCGATGGCGAATTCCAGGCTGTTCCTATGTCTGAAGGAATCAAACTTTTAGTTGCTCCTGAATCAGATGAACAAAGAATGATTATAGAATCATTGAATGGCGGAAAATTACTTTTGATCGACGGGCGCTGTAAATATAATAACGGCTGGTATGTTGTAAGAACTTTAATCCCGGCAGGAAAAAGCACAAATGCTATAGAATGGCAAATCACACCAAATGTAATTGAAAACTGGAAGTCAAAACCTGTCGTTCAGATTTCTCAGGTTGGATATCATCCCAAACAAACTAAAATTGCTGTGTTAGAATTAGATAAAACTGATGAACTGATTAATTCGGTAAATTTAATTAAATATGGAAACGACGGGAAACAGGAAAATGTTCTTGCGGCAAAACCCGAATTATGGGGCAACTTCCTGCGTTATAAATATTACCGTTTTGATTTTTCAAAAATCACTGCTGAAGGATTATACCAAATTCAGTATGGGGATGTAAAAACAAATACTTTTAAAATATCTAATAATGTATACACCGATAATGTCTGGCAGCCGACACTTGAATATTTTCTTCCGGTTCAAATGTGTCATATGAAAGTCAGCGAAGGTTACCGGGTATGGCATGGTCTGTGTCATGACGACGACGCAATGATGGCTCCTGTGAGTTACAACCACTTTGACGGTTATTTTCAGGGACCTTCGACTCTGACTAAATTCAAACCGTATGAGCATGTTCCTAATTTAAACAGCGGAGGATGGCATGATGCTGGTGATTACGATTTAAGAGTTGAATCACAAGCCGGTACAGTTCAAATTCTTGCTTATGCATTTGAAGAATTTAAGGTAACATATGATCAGACATCGATTGATCAGAAAACCAAGACAGTTGAAATACATAAACCGGACGGTCAGCCGGATATTATTCAGCAAATCGAACATGGCGTTCTTACAATAATTAACGGATATCATTCATTAGGCAGATTGTACCGCGGGATTATTAGTCCTACGCTAGAACAATATACTTTGCTGGGTGACGCATCCAATATGACCGACCATAAAATATACAATCCAGACTTTAAAGAAAATGAAAGCGATAAGACCTTTTCCGGTTTGAAAGATGATAATTTTGTTTTCACTGAAGATAATCCCGAACGTGAATTATATGTTTCCGGTTGTTTGGCAACAGCATCACGTGTATTAAAAAACTATAAACCGGAAATGTCGAAAGAATGTATAACAGTTGCGGAAGAGCTTTGGCAAAAGGCTGTAAATGCAAAGATGGGTGCTAAAATATTAGCCGCGTCGGAATTATTAAATACCACGGGCAAGGATGAGTATAAAAACTTTCTTCTACTCAATTCTGATTTTATTGCCGGAAATGTTTTCAGATTCGCATGGGGAATTGGGAGCGTCATTGAAAAGATAAATGATAAAGAGTTTACAAATAAAATCAGTAAAGCAGTAGCAGGTTTTAAATCAAAAATAGATGAACTCCAAAAAGAAAATCCTTACGGTGTTCCTTATCATCCGGATATCTGGGGTGCAGGATGGAACATTCAGGAATTCGGTGTCGAACAATACTTCCTGCACAAGCATTTTCCTGAAATATTTACTAATGAATATATGCTCAATGCATTAAATTTTGTACTCGGCTGCCACCCGGGTTCCAACACTGCATCTTTTGTATCAGGAGTTGGTGCAAATTCTACAACGGTAGCTTATGGCGTAAATCGTGTAGACTGGTCATATATTCCCGGAGGAGTAGTTTCCGGAACAGCTCTTATCAGACCCGATTTCCCTGAATTGAAAGTATGGCCTTACTTCTGGCAACAAACAGAATATGTTATGGGCGGAGGCGCTACAAACTTTATGTTTCTTGCTTTAGCGGCAGATAAATTATTAAATAAATAAATTATTGACTAAACTTGTTTAACGGCTATGCATTTTAACAACTAATATTTTTTATTATGGAGAAAGGAAATGAAACATATTTCAGGACGAATTCTTCTTTTAGTTATTGTGCTTTATTTCTTACCAATAATTACTAAAGGAGGCAATACAATGTTTGAAGGAAAAACAGCAATTGGCAATGTTAAATTGCCCTGTTCAGTTGAATTCAATTCGGCGGATAACACTTATAAGATTACCGGAAGCGGACTAAATATGTGGACTACCGTTGATGCGTTTTATTATGTATGGAATAAAGTTGAAGGAGACCTATCATTAAAAATGAAGTATTCCTGGATTGGAGAAGGAAAACAACTTCATCGAAAAGCAGGTTGGATGATTCGCGAGGGTCTTGATGCGGATGCTCCATATGTAGATGCCGTTATTCACGGGGATGGATTAATTTCAATGCAGTATAGAATAACCAAGGGAGGCGAAACATTTGAAGTGCAGTCTCCGATTAAAGGCCCTGCGGCATTAGTTTTTGAACGTACCGGAAATCAGTTCACAGCCTATGTCGACAAGAACGACGGAAAACTTCATCCGATAGGGACTATTACAGTTGAAATGAGCGGACAAATTTATGCCGGACTCGCTGTATGTTCACACGATTCAACGACACAGGAAACTGCCGTTTTTTCAAATGTTGAGATGAAAAAACTCGGCACTGCCGCATATGACAAACGTGTAGTTGAAAGTACTCTTGAAACATTTGATGTTGAAACCGGAATTAGAACCATAGTAAGAAAAGCAAAAGAACATTTTGAAGCTCCTAATTGGAGCCCTGACGGAAAACATTTCTATTATAACACCGGCGGTAAAATTTATTTTATTCCAGTTGAAGGCGGATCACCCAAACTACTGTATACCGAATTTGCTCTTCAATGTAATAATGATCACGGTATCTCTCCCGACGGGAAACAATTTGTGATTAGTAATCACATCGGAACGGAACATAAATCTATGATTTACATTTTACCAATTAAAGGCGGTGAACCGAAACTTATTACTAAAAACGGTCCTTCATATTGGCATGGATGGTCTCCCGACGGAAAAACTTTAGCATATTGTGCCGAACGTAATGGCGATTTTGATGTTTACACAATTCCTGTTACCGGCGGAGAGGAAACACGTCTAACAACCACAAAAGGATTGGACGATGGCCCTGAATATTCCCCCGACGGACAATATATTTATTTTAATTCGGTCCGAACCGGACAGATGAAAATATGGAGAATGAAAAACAACGGATCCGAACAAACACAAATTACTCCAGCCGATACATACGGAGATTGGTTTGCGCATATTTCGCCGGATAATAAATGGATGGTGTTTGTTTCTTATGATAAAAGTGTTGACGGTCATCCGGCAAACCAAAATGTTTTATTGAGAATGATGCCGGTTGGCGGAAATGAAATTAAAGTTATTGCTAAGCTTTTCGGCGGACAGGGAACAATTAATGTTCCTTCATGGTCGCCTGATTCGAAAAAATTCGCATTTGTAAGTTACAGATTGGTAACCCCGTAATTTGAAAAGAGGCTATATGGAATCGCAAGATTATACACGCAGAAAATTTTTAAAGACACTCGGACTTGGCGCAGCAGCGCTAAGTCTTCCGGGTTTTAAATTATTCGGAAATCATGTAAGTGATACCTATGAAGCTAATATCGGCCTGCAACTTTTTACCATCCGGAAACAGATTGAAAAGGATCTGACAGGAACTATAAGTCAAATTGCTAAAATGGGATTTATAGGAATCGAAACATGTCCTTTACCTGAAAATATTGAAATGAAAAATGCCGCAAAAACTTACAAAGATAACGGATTAAAAATTATTGCAATGCACAATCCACTGCCGGTAGGAGATGAAAAAGATAAAGCATTAAAAATGGCGGACACTTATCAATGTGATCGTTTAATATTTGCCGGTTGGCCGGAAAATGAAAAATACAAAGATTTAGATACTATCAAAAGGACAGCAAATACTTACAATGAAGCAGCCGCATTTTTGAAAAGTTATAATATTAAATTCGGTCTCCACAATCATTGGTGGGAGTTTGAATTGCATCATGATTATTACCCGTTTTACTATTTGCTTGAGCATCTAGATAAAGAAATATTTTTTGAGATTGATACCTATTGGGCTAAATGTGCAGGAAAGGATCCTGCAAAAGTTGTTGCTGATTTTGGGAAAAGAGCGCCGCAGTTGCATATTAAAGACGGATCAGCAATTAAAGGTGATCAAGCTAATGCACAAGTTCCTGTTGGTCAAGGATCTTTGGATTTCCCTGCAATTGTAAAAGCAGGAGGTAAAAATATTAAATGGATGATTGTTGAGTTTGATGATTATAACGGCAATATTTTTGATGGAGTTAAAAGCAGTTATGATTTCCTTATAAAAAATAAGCTGGCAAAAGGAAACGTATAAGAAAAAAATATTATTAAGTAATGGAGTTTAAAAATGAAAGTATTATTTATCGGCGGAACAGGGAATATCAGTACTTCAACGAGCAAACTGTGTGTTGAACGCGGAATAAATTTATATTTGCTGAATCGGTGTAATAGAAATGTGGTAATTCCCGGTTCAAATATCATTAGAGCTGATATTTCACAAACAAAAGATATTGCTTCTGCCTTACAGGATCATAAATGGGATGTTGTAGTAAACTGGATTGCATTCAATACAGACGATATCAAAAGAGATTATAATTTATTCAAGGGTAAAACGAAACAATATATTTTTATAAGCTCAGCTTCAGCTTATCAAAAACCTGCGTCGCATCCTATAATTACCGAATCTACCCCGCTGAAAAATCCATATTGGAAATACTCTCAAAATAAAATCGCTTGCGAAGAAATGCTAAATACGTTTTACCGGAATGAAGATTTCCCGATTACCATAGTCCGTCCCTCTTATACTTATGATACGGTTATACCTGTTGCAATCGGCGGGTTTAATGAATTTACAATTATCGACAGAATGAAGAAAGGACAAAAAATAATCGTTCATGGTGACGGTACTTCATTATGGACAAATACTCACGCTAATGATTTCGCAATAGGTTTTACGGGACTTATAGGGAATAGTCAGGCGATCGGTCATTCATTTCATATTACATCGGATGAAATTTTAACTTGGGACCAAATCTACACTATGGTGGCAAATGGTGCCGGTGTTGAACCAAACATTGTGCATATACCTTCGGATTTTATCTCCGGATTTAATGAAGATCTGCGCTGTACTTTATTGGGGGATAAATCTTATAGCGTAATATTTGATAATTCTAAAATAAAAATGTTTGTGCCTGAATTTAAGGCAATCATTCCGTTTAGTGAAGGGATTAAAAAAACTCTTTTATGGTTTGAAAAAGATCCTGCCAGACAAATTGTTCTAAAAGAAACTAATGAATTGATGGATAAGATAATCAGTCAATATGAAAGAGCTAATTAAACGGAAGGCAGATCTTAATATGGTGCATTGACATAGCTAAGGTAAGTGTATGGTAGGTATTTTGAATTTAGAAGGCAGTGTAAAATAAAATGTGCTGCCTTCATTTTCTTTGGTCTTGACCCATAATTTACCGCCATGCTTTTCTATAAATTCTTTACAAAGTAATAATCCAAGACCCGTACTCTCTTCTCCTTCTGTTCCTTTTCGTCCGACTTGCTCTTCCATCTTAAATAACCTTTCAGATAAGGATTCCGGCATTCCTCTTCCTGTATCCTGTACTGATATTTCAATCGTATTATTTTCTGTTTCTTTTGCGCTTACTATTATCTT
>Ga0182027_10015375_pt1 | contig 10523 bp, 14 predicted proteins | sample 712E1DmetaG_FD_121300 | JGI IMG/M metagenome (GOLD analysis project Ga0182027, IMG submission 121300) | Permafrost microbial communities from Stordalen Mire, Sweden - 712E1D metaG (Illumina Assembly) | ecosystem: Environmental > Terrestrial > Soil > Wetlands > Permafrost | place: Sweden... | reverse complement strand
GCCTGAAATCGCGGAAATCGCTCCTTTTACGAAGTTCCAGACGTGCATCGACGGGAAGCCCACCGCGTACGTCTGTCAGAATTACGCGTGCAGCGTGCCAACGACGGATACTGCTGAAATGCTGCGCATGTTGGAAAAAGGGCGTCGTGGCAATCGCTGATAAGTTTCGTGAAATTAGTCAAAGTGAGCAGATCTGGAACTGCAGACCCAAATTCTGGAGACGTGTACTCTTTACGGCTTCGTTCAGGGTTCGAAACGCCATATGTATACCTGGTCATCAGTACTCTGCCTTCTTTTTCCCCGCTCCACTTTACGGGATATCCGCGAGCTGTTGCACGAAGCTATCGGCGAGGGGCAACTCATCGGCGGCTATTTCTGCATAAACTGCGCCGATGAGTAATCCACAGCGCCACATAGCCTTTTTGCACAGTTATCAAAAAAATAAATTGGACCGGTGAAAGACGGTAATATAACTTGAGCGTTGTCGTTTCGCTGTGGCCCAGCTTTTGTCGTGTAATGAAAACAGGTTGTTTCTTGGAAACGACGCTAAACCACTAAGTGCGGGAGGTTACGTTACACAGGGGCCTTGCCGAACACTGCGTCAAAGACTTCGCCCATCAACGATCTGGTCATTCGGCTCTCGCGCTCGTGGAGCCCTGCAGCAGACATCAAGGCGCGGACTTCAGCTGTCGGTGTGCCGTGCTCCGCTCGAGTCGGCTCGCGAATATATGTCTGCCGTGCAGCTTTATTTCGGCCCTTGGAGCTCACTACGTCGTTCTTCTTTGAGCTTCGACAGCCTCTGAGTAATCACACGAACTGCAGCGCGAACGCTGCAACTTTTTAGTCATTTTGCAGCGCCTCGCCGCACATCGTTTATACCACTTCGGGGAATTAATAAAACTGTTGCCAGCACGCAACTCTGTAGGTGTTTGTGCTGCAATTTAAGTCACACTTGCAGCGACTTTGCACCAGATTGAAAGAGCAAACGAGGGGAGTGCATGGCGCAAGAAAGCGGAAAAATTCGTTATTCGGTTGCATTGGCGTCCGACTTGGCGTCGCGTCACAAAGAGCAGGCCGCAACTGAGGGTAAATCGCTCTCGGCGTTCCTGGCTCAGATAGTCGAAGAGCGCTACGCAGAGAAAAAAACACTGGCCGATTACGGACGTGAAATGGAAGTACTGCAATCCAATTCTGAGAAAGCGTTGCAGCTACAACGCGCGGAATACGAAAAACAAGTCCAAAATCAGCGTGCGGAACGCGCAATTATAGTGCAACGCGTTCGCGCCGAACACGAGAAAAAGATTGAGAAACTTATCGCTGAGCATGATACTGAGACACAGCAAATCCGCGCCGACGGCGAGAAACAAATGCGACAGCTTACGGCAGACCGTTCTGCGAGTATCCAACAGCTGGAGAACTCGCTCGAAGAACTTGAAAGTGTTACGCAGAAGCTCGATGCTAATCTGAAAGAATCTGGAGAGCGCAACCGCGCGATGATGGAACAGCTACGGGAATCAGAAGCCGCGCACCAAACGGTTGTGATTGACCTGCAGCACCGCGTTGAACTCATAGAAAAAGACAAAGCAGGCCTCGAAGCGGCACTACAAGTTGAGAAGGGCCACTCGCTCGAATTGAAAGCCGATAAGGAGACCCTGCAGAAGCAAGTTGAATTGCTGACGGTGCGATTACCCACCCAGGGTCGGTTTTTGGTCTCGGATATTCGGCCCGAAAAAGACAACCGTTAAGCCGAAAATAATCCACAGGATCTGGTAACATGGAAGAAGCAGACCGCATGATGTGTGAAAAATGCATGGCCATTAACGACGCAAACGCTGAATTTTGCAGACGATGTGGCGAACCACTACCACAGAATGCGCCAATGCCTGAACCTCAGCAGCAAGACATCACGCACTACAGGCCAAGCGCCGAGCTGCCTGAGCCACCCCGTAACGCACTCGATGAGTTGATGCACCTTGGCATTGGGAGGCTCATCGAATTTGGCATACGGTTTGGATTCGTTCTCGCAATCGCTGAAGTTATCGCGCTTGTAGTCATCGTCATCATCGTCATCGTGGTTACAGTTGTATTGACGCTGCTCGGCATTGGCATAGGAAACCTCTTGTTAGGGAACTTAACGTCTTTGGGGCGAGTGTGAGGCTTCACAGCGTCAAATTGATGACTTATTTGCAATGTCGAAGCGATGGCCAAAGGTGGCCCATTAATTGGGACCATAAAAAGTGGTAACCTGGGGGTGTCAGATCGCCCTAGGCAGGGCAGCGCCCTCGTACGAGATCTCCTAGGTGGCGGGTTATCGCCAGCAGCAGAGGGGTCACTAACCAGCCCGTCACATTCTGCGCGTGGAACGGGGCGTGCCTTGACACAACGCGACGGCGAAGAGGCCCCGGCCAACACCCACCACGAGTCGCACGATGAGCAGTGCCTGTCTCCGCTGCTGGCACAGAGCAGGCCTACACGCTAATGACACCGCAAAAACTAGGGAGTCACGCGTGCCCCCGCACCTCATATGACTCGTGGTTGCGGCGATATTCACCGTGACACGAACGTTTTGGAACTCGTTATTCGCTCAGGCTCTTTCGTGCGTCGGTCGAAGCACGCTGTTCACGGCGTTGGCGAGGCGCTCTGCACACGTGTTGCAGTTCGGATCGTTGGTCGTGTTCACGCAGCCGAAGTGAGTCCATACAGACGGCGCCGTTTTTTATGCTCGTTACGTTCGTTGCCATAAGGTTCATCTCCGAGCTACCGTGCTCAGAATAGTTTCATAAGGCCGCGTGAGACAGGGATTGTGTGGGAAAGCGTGACAGCACGTTTGTGTCACACCAGCGTGCAAAAGCCGGAGAGTATAAGCGATACCCAGAAGACCACTTCCGCCCCGCGCTCCGCGGGTCAGTATCCTTAAGGCAAGCTACTCAAATACCACCGAAAAGAGGAGATAGGCAGACTATGGCGAGTATTCTTATAACCGGATGCAAAGGGGGCATCGGACTCGATGTAGCGTGCAGGCTGCTCAAGAGAGGACATAGAGTCTATGCAACCGTTCATAGAGAGAGCTCAGTCGATGAATTGCGAACTGTTTTGACGTCGTTTGGCGAGAACTTTGTGGTAGAAAAACTCGACGTCACTGCAGTGACCGACGTCAACAAAGTCGATGAGTGGGATATCGATGTCTTAATCAACAACGCCGCTATCGGCGATTCCGGGCCTCTAGCAGAAATAGACCCTCAAAGAGTTAGCGCGGTGTTTGAGACAAACGTGTTTTCAGCGCTGCGACTGACGCAGAAAGTACTGCCCAAGATGATCACAACCGGTGAGGGGCGAATTGTGTTCATGGGCTCAATGGCAGGCCTTATTCCCATGCCATTTTACGCACCATATGCCATGACAAAATCTGCCCTAGAAAGTGTCGCCTCCTCGTTGCGAACGGAACTGAAACCATTTGGAATCAAAGTGGTTCTCATCAACCCCGGGGGCTATAACACAGGCTTCAATCAGAAAAACCTGGCGAAAAAATACGAGTGGATGGACGCAAATGGTCTGTATAAAGATCACATGGAATACGTCCGCGAAGCGGGAGAGCGACTCATAAAGCGCGAGGTACAAGACACGGGCAGCATTGCAAAACAAGTTGTTAAGGCGGTCGAATCCCGGCGGCCAAAGCGGAGATACGTTGCTCCTAAATGGGAATGGATCTTTCTTCCACTCGTGCGCAGGTTTGGCTAAGTTCCATATCACGTGGCACTCTGGTGCGCTGTCTGCGATGCTCCCTCGCATGACAGAGGGCCCCCATCGGTGGCAAAGACGACGTTGCGGTGCGCGTGCTAACCGGCGATAAGAAATAGTTAATACTCCTGACGGCAGTTTCTATCACGCAATGGGCATACTATCAGACCTTCTCGTACTAGCCCTGATCCTTATTATCGTGTTCCTAGCGATCACTATAGTCATCCACTTGCTTCCCTTGTTGATACTTGTCGCGCTGGTGTTCTTTGTGGTGTGGCTCTTGTTTTTCCGAAGTCCCCGAAGACCGGTTGCGTATTAATTTCGCGCTTTGTTTCTTGGAGCTGAAAAGGAGACCCCGTAACGGACTTAGCGCAGGCTAGCATAAAGATTCCACGAACGGGCTGAAGGTGGTGGGGCGCCCAAGCTACTCGCTATGGCGATAAAGGCATATTGAAGAAGAACAAGACAGCCCAGCAGAGATGGTCTATCAAACGGAACTATTCACGACGACGACTGCAGCCTCAATATTCTTTGTCGTGTACGCGCTGTGGCTGTTGAGCGAACTCGTGGTCGGGGGCATTATCCCGCGCTCGCGCCGCCGCGGCGCTCCGATCAGATACGAAGACAAGAGTTCCCGCCTACTGATATCACTGAGCATGTTTGTGTCCCTTGTGATCGCCTTCCTCTTTGCCTCGGCTGGTATTGCGTCGTTGCCAAGCTGGGCTTTCTATCTCGGTATCGGTCTGATGATCGCAGGTATTGTGCTTCGACAGTGGTCGATTGCCGTGTTGGGGCGTTATTTCTCGCGGACGGTCGGCGTTCAGGAAGGTCAGGCGGTGGTTGACCGCGGGCCGTATCGATTAGTCCGCCATCCCGCGTATACGGGATCGCTCCTCACCATGGTCGGGCTGGGGTTTGTGCTGCAGTCGTGGGGGGCCGTGCTCGTGCTCATAGCTTTTTTCGGGGTGGCCTTCGGCTACCGGATTCATGTGGAGGAAGGGGTTTTAGCATCGAAGCTAGGCGATGGATACGTCGCGTACGCGAAGAGGACGAAGCGGCTTATTCCGTTCGTTCTCTGAACCCTTGTGCGCAGCCACCATTCTTTTTTTGAACAATCGCTGGGCGCCGCCGAGCGGCATCTCGGATTATCGCCGCGGCGCACATTGACTTGTTTATGCTGCGAGTCCTCGGGGGGGCACTAATACCGTACCGAACCGCAGCGCGTGCCAGGTGGTCAGCATTTCGCGAGTTTGAGCCCAATGCCGGTTCCCGTCTTCAGGCGTATCCCAACCCGTGAACGAGGTTCGCACAGGCTCACGATAGCGTGCCTTTAATCAGCGCGCCGATCAAGAACACGGGCGTCAACAAAAAGATCGGGTAGGCGATCATGCGCTCCGTCCCGCCTTTACCTATTCCCAGCCAATGACCCGTGACGAGTAGGACAGTAGCAACGAGCGCGATGATCCCGAGGCCCACGCCCAAGTTGCTTAGGGCGTTGGTCGCCACGCTATACCCCCCAGGATACCGCGCTTCGGCGATGACTATCACGAGAATGAACTGCGCGGCACCTACAAAAAAGAGCGCCCCGAGGAGGGAGCGATTATCGATGCTCATTAGTACTCACCCAACGGTCACTGTTGCTTATTATCATAGGCAGTTCAGCCCATCACTATATGCCTTCGCATTTTGCACGGCGAAGCTAGCATTCGATAATAAGAACGTGCCGTGAAAGAAACTTCATTAGGCAAGGTCAGAATCTGTTAGTCAGCGAACTGGAATTAATTCAACGACTCGTGCTAATAAACTATTAATACGAGGGCAGGGCCTGTACGGTTATAGTAGATGATAGGATGCACGAACCTGTTACTCAGAACCGCTAGTGTAGACTCATCACGTCCAATCGAAGCAAGTGGAAGGCTCCATTATGCCGGGAACCACGGACCGGTCATCGTGTGGAGCGTTACAAAAAAGTGCAACCTCGCGTGCTCGCACTGCTATATTGATGCGGCGGATGCGGCTGCTTCCGATGAGCTGAACACCGATGAAGCGCACAAGCTCATAGATGATGCGGTGACCTTGCACCCCCCCGTCATGCTTTTTTCCGGGGGCGAGCCGCTCATAAGACGTGATACCGTTGAGCTCTGCACATATGCTGTCTCGAAAGGATTGCGAGTTGGCCTCTCTACCAATGGAACCCTTATCACACAAGATTACGCTCGAAGGATCGCAGAAGCGGGCGTTTCTTATGTCGGCGTCAGTATTGACGGGGTTGAAGCGACGCACGACAGGTTTAGAAACGAGAGAGGATCGTTTAGGAAAGCACTTGAAGGACTGAAAAACGCGAAAGATGCGGGCATAAAAACGGGCATACGGTTCACGGTCAACCGGCACAACGCCCCCGACCTGCCAGCAGTTACCGATCTTCTTATTAGGCACCAGATCCCCCGCTTTTGCCTGTATCATCTCGTGTACGCAGGGAGAGCAAGCGCCGAGATGGATATCACCAACGAGAAGCGAGTTGAGATGATGGACTACCTCATTCAACGAACTAAAACGCTTGCAGACCACGGAATCGAGGTACTCACCACCGACAATCACGCAGATGGCATTTATATACTGAATTCGATGGAAAGTGCCGATAAGAGCGCTGTGATGTCCCTCCTTGCAGCGCACGGGGGCTGCTCTGCAGGCCAGAAGATCGTCAACATCGATCCAAATGGAAACGTGCGGCCCTGCCAGTTCTGGGAGGGCGCAGTGGGCAACGTACGACAGAGCAGCTTGAGCACTATATGGAACAGCCAGAATGAACTCCTTTCGATGTTACGTGACAAAAAATCGCACCTTAGGGGGCGTTGCAGCACGTGTAGATATGTAGAGGTCTGCGGTGGCTGCAGGGTGCGGGCATCCAGAATGGGCGACCTCTGGGGAGCGGATCCAAGCTGCTACCTGAGCAATGAGATGATGCGAGGTGGCAGCACGTGAAGATGCCCGCCGTCGTGGCGTGGGAAGTCGCACGAGAATGTAACCTTGCGTGTGGCCACTGCAAGGCAGATGCAGGAGGAACCGGAAGAAGCGAACGAAGTGGCAGGAGAGAGCTTACCACTGATGAAGCGTGCACGTTTATCGACGAACTTTCAACGTTTCACCCGCTCCTCATCCTTACTGGCGGAGAACCGCTTTTACGAAAGGATATTGACATCGTGATCGAGCACGCTGCGACTTCTGGCGTGAGAGCCGCGCTTGCAACAAACGGGACGTTAGTCAACGAAAAAAGGGCGAAAATGCTTAGAGACGCGGGACTCACTATAGCCTCGATTAGCATTGACGGCGCAGATGCTCAGTCCCACGATTCGTTACGAGGTGTGAGTGGGGCGTATCACGACGCACTTAACGGGGCTAAAGCATTGAAAGAGGCGGGGATTACAGTTCAGATCAATACGACTGTCACAAACGCTAACGTGGCGTCGCTCCCTCGTATCTATGACATAGTGCGTGAATCCGGCGCATCGGCGTGGCACGTCTTTGCCCTTGTGCCTACCGGTAGAGGCCGTGTGACCGATCTCGTCTCAACGTCTGACTATTATGAGACACTCAGATGGCTTGATGAACGTGACAGGAATGGGGCTCTTCCCATACGACCAACGTGCGCCCCGCAGTACCGGCTAAAAGAGAGCCGTAAAGGATGCCTGGCGGGTTTGAGTTACGTCTTCGTTACGAGCAGCGGGACGGTCCAACCCTGCGGGTATTTTCCGGTACCGGTAGGAGACATACGACGGACGAACTTAAGCGAGATATGGAAGACCTCCGCCATTTTAGCGTCGCTGCGCGAACCTGCAGCATTTGCGGGAGCGTGCAAAACGTGCTGTTATTCAGACACGTGTAGGGGCTGCCGGGCACGGGCGCTCGCAATGAACGGTGATTACCTTGGTGACGACCCGTATTGTAGCGGTGTGTGGCAATGAGAACCTTTGATGCGATTGACTCACGACTGATAAATTTACTTCAGTACGAGTTCCCGCTAGCAAAAGAACCATTTAAAGAACTCGCGACGAGGCTCGACACTCCTGAAGACGAAATCCTTGCCAAAATTCGAAGGCTAAAGGCCGAGGGGGTGATAAGGGAGATCGGCCCAATCTTCAATTCAAAAATGATCGGGCTCGTAAGCACGCTTGTTGCCCTACGAGTTCCGGAAAACGCAGTCGATATGGCTGCTCAAATCATCAACTCGTATGCGGGGGTAACGCACAATTATGAGCGAGAAGGCGAGTACAACATCTGGTTTACCCTTGCCGCGGCATCAGACGAAGCGCTTGCCTCGACACTTGAAGAAATAAAAGGAAAAATACACCCCCTAAGTTCGCTTGTAGTCCCAGTCAAGCGAATTCTCAAGCTAAAAACGAATTTCAAGCTATAAGACGTGCACGCAAAGAGCAATTACGAAGCTGACAATCGAATAATACGGTGTTTGCACCGCGGTTTGGCAATTGAGAGTAGGCCGTTCCTCACACTTGCACAAGAGCTCGGAACAACAGAAGATGAGCTGTTAGAGGTCATACGTTCATTAATTGCTGATGGCGTCATTAGGCGGTATGGCGCGGTAGTGAGGCATGATCAGGTAGGATACTCGTCAAACGTCCTCGTTGCGTGGAAAATTCCCGAAGAGCGAATTGATGAATTTGAAGCGGTAATACAGGATCTAACCGAGGTAAGTCACGGGTATGAGCGAGTGAGCTACCCTGAATGGCGGTATAATGTCTACACAATGATCCACGGTCATTCAAAAGACGAATGCCTCAGTGTGGTAGAGCGTATCTCTAGCGCCATTAGGATAAAAGAGTACACATTACTTTTTACTAAAAGGGAATTTAAGAAGCGTAAACTCGATTTAGAGGGACTTTAGATCCAGTTAGAGTGTACGGCATCGAGAAGCATGGTGAAGTACAAGTCCCAGCCCTATATATAGGACCTCGCAAGGCCTTGCAGATGTGTCGAGATAACCAATAATTCCATTTTTGCTGTTTGTGCAATCTATTACGCAAATCGCTAGACGCTGATGGAAGACGAGATAAGTTATCAACAGTTAGCAGTTGGCTGATCCTGATACGACTGATTCCACCGCAGAGCCTTAATCATTTTAAGGACGCCTACGAAAAACGAATAGACCAGTTAATAGCCCGTAGGAAAGCGAGGGGACGAACAATGAATACCTTCTGTCTCTTCGTTCCTGATGAGATTACTTAAGCTGCCGCGACCGCTCGCGGTGGACGGCGTCGGAAAAAAAGAAGCCACACCACAAGGAGGAGGAACGCGACCACGATCAACAGCGGGATCAAGTGGATGATGATGATGATAGCGAAAAGCACGATCACCAAGACAAGTGCTATGAGCGCGAGGTCTGTCAGTGTGCCCATACGCTATTAGAGGCGCCCGCTCGGTATAAACTATCGTGCCCACCACTTTCGGTTTTTGAGGCTCTCTCATTTGGCCACTATTAGACAGGAACGTTTTTTGTGGTTGGCAACCTCACATATGCGTGATGCAGCAGGTCACATGATGACACTTTCTATGACTCTAACAGGGGTGCAGGTATGAGCGACGAGCGGATAGCCACCTTAGAAAGACGCGTGAAAGAATTAGAGACGTGTTGTGAGAAGCTCAAAGCCTATGTGGACGACTTAGACAAGCGGAAGGCGGATCGAACGGCTGATCGACCGCTTGTGTACTTTCAACCAGCAGAGGTCCCGCATTTTGAAGGCAGCCAAGGCGAGCTCACGAGGCAGCAAAGACTATAGTGGTTTCGCATGCGCCGTGTTGCGTTACGGCTGTTGCCTGTCGCACGTAATCTTTCGAAGCGAGAACGCTAGCGGGCTTCAACCGTCCATCAGATCTTGAAAGGGTGCTTGAAATGACGAAACAGCAAAAGTCGGATTGGCGAAAGGAAATGTTATTACCTCGTGTCACGAATAAAAAGCCCAACTGTTCTTCGTCACATGTTGGAAGATATTAGCAACTGGGTAACTGTCGTCAGCTGGATTGTCACCTTATTCGAGGTCGTAGGCGCCGTCATCATCTTCTACGCAAGTGCACGCGTCGTAGTGGAGCTCGTGAGGCCTGCACTTCGCCGACACCCCCCTAACTACACCGCCATCCGAATGGACTACACGTCGAAAATCGTTCTAGCCTTGGAGCTTTTTGTCGCGAATGACCTCGTAAGGACGATCCTCAGTCCTACGTTGGATCAGGCGGTTATTCTCGCATTCATCGTCGGCATCAGAACGGTAGTAGGCCTCTCCCTAAATAAGGAGTTGCGAGACATTGCCAAATGACCAAGACTGCAGATCAAAGGTGACGCGCTCCGTCAGCAAGATTCACAGATTCCAGCCCAATGATCGACAACAAAAGCGATGCACGGGAATTGGGGAAACAACTTGAGCAACGAAGCCGTTTAAACCCCCCTCTGCGCGTGGTCAGATAGTTATGAAACGCCCTCTATTACTTTGTCGAAAAAAAAGGTGATTTTTTCAAACCTTTCTTTGTTGCGTTTCGCAAAATCGAGAAGGGCCGCCCCCCCAGCAGGTGTAATTTCAATGAGGATTTTCCTGCGGCCTCCTGGCTCTGTACCGGCAGCCTTGGACTTTTTTGCTTTTACGAATCCACTTTGTTCTAGGCTCCCCAGCACGGGGTAGATGTTTCCTGGTGTCGGGGAAAAGTAACCCTCGGTTATCTCGGTGATGATCTTGGCGATCCTATATCCGCTGAGTTCCCCCTGCTCGTTTAGAACGTAT
>Ga0182027_10015374_pt1 | contig 10523 bp, 8 predicted proteins | sample 712E1DmetaG_FD_121300 | JGI IMG/M metagenome (GOLD analysis project Ga0182027, IMG submission 121300) | Permafrost microbial communities from Stordalen Mire, Sweden - 712E1D metaG (Illumina Assembly) | ecosystem: Environmental > Terrestrial > Soil > Wetlands > Permafrost | place: Sweden... | reverse complement strand
TTTAAGGGGAAAAACAATGATGAAGAATTTTCCCAATACAAAAGTTGTGTCAGTCACTACCCGAAATCCAGTATAATTTTTGATGGATTATAAACGTAATTTATTGCCCTTATAGACTCTTTGGCTCCAGGTCTTGAAGTTTTTGTCGTTTGCCATTTTTTGTTTAATTTTCAAGCGCATAAAATGTTATTAGTAATCAGATTATCAGGAAATGAAAAAAATTGTATTGATACTTCTCTCATTGTTTTTTGGGATTAGCTTATTTTCTCAGACTGACCAGAAAGTTGAAAAGGGGTTTCCAACCGAAATGGAATGTTTAGTGCAGCCATACTATCTTTATCGACAGGATGGGAAGCCCGGGCGTGCAATCATTCTTAAGTTCGCGGGATCAAAACTTATTGGCAAAGCGCAGGTAGAAGCGGCTTATAAGGGAAAAAAGGAGGTTACAGATATTCCTTCTGCAGATACTGCCTGTTCCTTTTGCACCGTTTTGCTTCCTTCGGATATAGGATTGAAAGATGAAGCTAATGTTACACTGACATTAACCCAGGGTTCCGGTAAACTGAAAAAGCTCGTTAAGGTTCCACCTTTGCGGCACTGGACAGTTTATATTTACCCGCATTCCCATGTTGATATCGGCTATACAAATACCCAGGCTAATGTTGAAATACTGCATAAACGGAATATCGATGAGGGTATAAAGCTTGCGGAGAAGACAAAAGACTACCCTGAAGGTTCCCGCTTCAGGTGGAATCCGGAAGTCACCTGGCCGCTTGAACGCTACTGGCGTAATGCCTCCGATGAACAGAAAGAGCGTATTGTAAATGCTATAAAGAACAAATACCTCTGTATTGACGCGAGCTATCTGAATCTGAACACAAGCGCCTGCAGTGATGAGGAACTTTTCCAGGTATTCCGGTTCAGCCGTGAAATACAACGGCTTACAGGTGTGCCGATTACTACATTCCAGCAAATGGATATTCCGGGAATGTCATGGGGATTGGTGCCGGTAATGGCAAAAGTAGGGATAAAATATATAATGGCCTGGCCAAATTCATGCAGGGCCGGTTATGCCCGCACTCTTGATGAAAAACCTTTCTGGTGGATCGGACCCGATGGAAAATCAAAGGTTCTTTTCTTTCAGCCCGGCGGCTATGGCAACAGCGGCAGCATGACCAAGGGAGGAACTACCGGACGTCCCTGGTTCGGTCAGCGTGACCCTTCAAAGATGCCTGCTGTGATAAAAACAGGGAGTGCAAATGTGAATTTTCTGGAGGCTCTATCAAAAAGAGAACAGCCTGATAATCCTTATGATTTCTATGTTGTTTCATGGTCTCTCTGGGATAATACTCCAATTGATGCAGATCTGCCTGATGCAGTCAGGGAATGGAATGAGAAATATGCTTTTCCGCACCTTGTAATATCCGGAGCAGATGAGATAATGGGAATGATTGATACTAAATATGGGAAAATCCTGCCTGAAGTTAAGGGTGATTTTACAGAATACTGGACTGATGGTCTGGGGACGGCTGCAGGGCTGATTGCTATTAACCGTAATGCCAAGGAAAGACTGGTACAGGCTGAAACACTGTGGTCGATGCTTCATCCGGAGCAGGTTTCACCCCGGAATGATTTTGATGAGGCATGGAGGTATATAGCACTTGGCACTGAGCATACCTGGTGTGCTGAAAATCCAACCGAACCGTTTTTTCAGGATGCCATATGGAAGGTTAAGCAGAGCTATTTTCGCGAGGCAGATGATCGTACCCGTGATATGCTGGAAGTTGCCATCTCCCCGGCCACCGATAAGTCGGATGGTGCCCTTGGCCCGCCGGAAGGCCCATCAAACGGAGGGATAACAGTTTTCAACACACAATCATGGCAACATGGAGGATTGATAACACTTTCAGTTGCTGAGAGTCTGAAGGGTGACCGCGTCACTGATGATAATGGAAATGAAGTACCATCTCAACGATTAACTACCGGGGAACTGGTTTTACTTGCCTCAGAAGTTCCCCCGTTAGGTTCACGTCACTATAGCGTTGTTGCGGGAAAACCTTCAATTATAGACGGCTGCCACATTACCGGGACTATGCTTTCCAACAAGCAACTGGAGGTAACGATAGATCCCTCAACCGGTAATATAACAAGACTTGCCACTCTTCCTGCGGGGCGTGACTTTGCAGATGTTAAGGTTAACGGAGGATTAAATGCTTTTCGTTGGATGCCGGGAGACAATGATAATGCACAGAAGGATAGTGTAATATCTGTATCTGTTAGTGAGTCGGGCCCTCTTCTGGTAGAATTGAGTGTAAAATCAAAAGGACCGGGTTGCAGGAATATCACCCGTTCGGTTCGTCTTGTTTATGGCCAGCCATGGATTGAGATATCCAACATTGTGGATAAGCTGCCGCTGACGGCAAAGGATGGAGTGCACTTTGGATTTGGATTTGATATTCCTGAGTCTGTAACACGCATGGATATTCCCTGGGGAATTGTTCACCTTGAGGAGGATCAATGGAAAACAGCCAACCGGAATTGGCTCACCATGCAGCGATGGGTCGATATCTCGAATAAAAATGATGGAATAACATGGTGTTCACTTGATGCTCCTCTGATTGAAAGTGGAGCAATGACGGCCAATCAGGCCGGAACATGGAGCGGGGAGAGGAAGCCCTGGCTGAAAAAGACAGAACCTGGCAGCATAATTTACTCATGGGTAATGAATAATCACTGGTTTACTAACTTCCCGCTAACCCAGGATGGACCGGTTACATTCCGGTATCGTATATTGCCTCATGGAATATATGATGCCGCCATAGCTAACCGGTTTGGACTTGAACAAGCCCAGCCACTTGTACATATAGCAGCTAAAAATAATGCTATTTCAAAACAACTGGTGGCGATTGAAGGTTCTCCAAATGTAACTGTCTCGATCCTTAAATCGACAGCAGAAGCAGGGACTGTTATAATAAGGCTCAGATCAGTTTCTCAGACCGACGAGGCTATAAGGTTATCATGGCCGGACGGTAATCCAAAAAATTTAAATATATGTGAGAAGGAAGAAGAACCCGGAATGAAAATCACTAATGAAGTAACTGTTCCTGCAAATGGTATAATTACGCTGAGAGCCAGATGGTGAGGATTTGAATAAAATATTCCATACAACTTGAACTAAATACTTATAAAGAATTGAAAACGAACGTCTTATTTTATACCCTGATAGCAGCTATCGGCGGACTTTTATTCGGGTTTGACACAGCAGTTATAAATGGTGCATTGCCCTTTTTCAGCCATCATTTTGCTCTTGACAGCGCTATGCATGGATGGGCAGTAAGTTCCGGATTAATAGGATGTGTTATTGGGGCGATCTTTATAGGAAAACCTGCAGACATTTTCGGAAGCAGATCGATGCTGAAATTTCTGGCAGTTTTGTTTATTGTTACAGCCATGGGAACAGGTATGGCCAGTAATTTCACTATATTCATAATAGCAAGAATAATAGGAGGAATAGCAATTGGAGGAGCATCTGTTCTTTCTCCAATCTATATTTCAGAGATATCTCCTGCAGAATCCAGAGGAAGATTAGGTTCCGTGTTTCAACTGGCTATTGTAATTGGAATTCTTGTTGCATTCGCCTCCGACCTGGCTCTGATTCATACCGGTGATAACAATTGGCGTTATATGTTTTTAACTGGAGGAATACCGGCATTTGCTTTTTTTGCAATGTTGTTTTTTGTTCCCAGCAGTCCAAGGTGGCTTGTTAAAGTTGATAAAACAGAGGAAGCCAGGAGAGTTTTAAATAAACTGAACGTATCTGATATTGAGAAATTATTGGGAGAGATTAAGAAATCACTGATATCGGAAGGAGGTGTCAAAAAGGGAGATTTATTGAAAGGAAGGAATCTGCAACTGGTTTTGATCGGAATTGCAGTGGGAATATTCAACCAGCTTACCGGGATAAACACTGTGATGTATTTCAGTGCAGATATTTTCCGATCGGTTGGTTTTACAACTGACTCTGCAATATGGCAAACGGTAATTATTGGGGCTACCAATTTAATAGCCACAATTATCGGGATGTCTTTAATCGATAAAGTTGGAAGAAGAAAATTATTGCTAATAGGTTCTCTCGGTATGTCATTATTCTTAGCTCTTTTCGGAATACTTACTCTTACCGGGTATAAGGGATTTGGCCTGTTATTTATGATGATCGGATTTGCATTTACATTTTGTGCATCATCGGGAGTTACCATTTGGGTATTATTGGCAGAGCTTTTCCCAAATACAATCAGAGCAAGAGCATCTTCAATCGGCTCCTTTTCGAATTGGCTTTCAAACGCTGCCTTCTCTTTCCTGTTCCCGGTTGTAGCTGCTGCCTTTCCGCAAAATAATGGCCTTGGCTATACATTTATTTTTTATAGCATATCAACCCTGGTTGCATTCTTTTTCTATAAACGATTTCTTCTTGAAACTTCAGGCAGGACACTCGAAGAGATGGAGAGTTACTGACCTATAGGGCAGGCAGCAACGCACATTCCACAGATCCTTGCGTCTGTTCCCAGGTTGACTCTTCCAAATTCTGCACATTGATCACGGCATTTAAACACATCAAAAAACTTTTCTCTTTCGATAGTAATATCCCAGAGTTTTCCGTTAGAAGCTTTTGCAGGACAAATTTCAACACAAATATTGCAGGTTCCGCACCGGCTTTTATCGATGGGTTTAAATTTTGCTTGTACCGGAGTTTTAAGAAGAATAGAAACCAGACGTAATCGTGGTCCGAATTCCTTTGAGATAAACAAATCGGTTTTTCCAATCCATCCCAATCCTGCCCGCGTTGCTATCATTTTATGTGAAAGATCTGTCCGCAGGGTTTTAGAATATGTGGTGTCGAGATCAGATGTTGATACGGTTGGTGAAATGTTTATTGTTTCAATACTATTCCTGTTCAGATCGTCTGATATTCTTTTGGTCAGTGAAGCCAGATCTTCATTCATCTGCCTGTAATGTGATAAGTATTCTAAGGTAGGTCCGTTTTTTATTTTATTAACTATATTGTTATCGAGTTTTCGGCCAATTGAAATTCCATAATTAAAACCCTCGAATTTCTTATCGAGCAGCCAGGTCAGATTTGCAAATCCATAAATAAAATTTTCAGCTGGAAGAAGATATGATTTAAGGATATTTTCTAACATAGCAGTTTATTTTTCCCCCTTCAGGGTTGTTATGAGCCATTTCTCCGCAAGTACAGGCCATGTTTCAGCAGCTTGTTTTCCCTGCCGAAGGCCATATCCGTGTCCCCCTGTTGGTAAAAGATGCAGCTCAACCGGTGTTTTGTTATCTCTCAAAGCTCCAGCCATAACCAGGGCACTATTCCCATACTGGTCATCAGCTGTCTGGAAGATATATATTGGAGGTACATCCTTACTCAACTTCAGCTCAGGAGTAAGTGTAAGGTTGGGTCCCTGATCGAGATATGCAGGGTAAATAAGCATTGTGAATGAAGGCCTGCATGAAAGACTGTCTGCCTTATCGACAGGTGAATAGGTTCTTTTACTGAAAAGAGTACTTGCCCTGGCACTCAGGCTGCCTCCTGCTGAGAAGCCCATTATACCTATCTTGTCAGGGTCAATGTTCCACTTTTGTGCATTCTCCTGTACAATTCTTATTGCACGCTGGACATCCTGTAATGCACCTTCCTTTTTATCCGGAACTCTATATTGAAGAACAAAGGCTGCAAATCCAATTTTATTGAGCCATGCTGCAATTTCAGTTCCTTCCAGATCATAAGCGAGTATTTTGTATCCTCCCCCGGGACAAACTATTACAGCAGGAATGTTTTTGCCAGCGTGGTCAGGAAGCCATACTTCAATTGCGGGATTGGTAACTTCATTATATCGTATAATATTGTCTTTTTGAGTTTTATCTACGGAAGGAGTCTGTTTTTCTTTGACTTCTCCGGGTACTTTTCCAGGCCATAAATAGATAATATCTTTTTTCTGTGAAAATGAGTTAATTGAAATTGCAACCAGTAGAATGGTAAGTAAGTGTTTCATTGTACAGTAGTATTTTAATTTAGTTTTTGATCCTTTTTTTATTCTATTATCTCAGCCTTATCAAATCTCTGTGACTGGAAGTTTCCCCGTTTCACCCATACTTTATTAGCCCCCTTACTGCTGAAGAATCCCCAGCCACCACTGCCCATTAAAAACCCAAGAGCATAAAGGCCTCCGTTATTATTCTGGGCATACATTGTAATTTTCTCGTTAAAAAGCATACCAATAAAATCGAACGGAGCTATAAATCCGTGCCATAAACCACCAAAAAAGCCATATGTATGTCCGGTAAGACAAAGTTTAACTGATTCATTATTAGCGCATCCCGAAAGAATGATTATCGAGAGGAAAATAATTCCTAATAGGAACCTTTTCCTGGAAAAGATTGTTTTCATTATTTAACGTGTTGATTAATAATTAACTTATTTATTTTAAAATAATAAAAGGTCAACAGGTTTTCCTGAATGTTTTTTTTCGTGGTCGAGTAACCACTTTTTCCTTTTAAGACCTCCTCCATATCCCGTCAACTGGCCATCTGACCCAATTACCCTGTGACAGGGAATGATTATTGAAACCCTGTTCATCCCATTGGCATTTGCAACAGCCCTGATTGATTCCGGGATTCCGAGTGCAACAGATTGTTCCATATAAGAACGGGTGGTGCCATATGGAATATTCATGAGTTCTTTCCAAACTCTCTTTTGAAAGTCGGTACCTGGTGTACTTAGCGGGACTGAAAACTCTTTACGCTTTCCTTCAAAGTATTCTTTTAATTGTTTCCTGAGCGAATTGAAATGTTTGTTCTCACCCTCTTCGATCGTTGTCTTAAAATATCTTGCAAGATCCTTATATTCAGTATTTAGCATTCTTCGGTCGCTGAACTCCAGAAGGCATAAACCTTCCTCAACTGCTCCTGCAATCATAACTCCGAGTTCCGTTTCTATTTTAATTGTGAAGATCATTTATTGAACGCCGATGCGGAAGTTACTTTTTTTTGTCAGGAAAAAATGCTGCTATCATTCCGGCAAGGAAAACTATTGTCCCACTGACAATCATAACTTTTTTCTTTTCCTGTTCTTGTTCCGTCATCTCATTTCATGGTTTTTGCCTTTTGCTGAAAAGCAGGTAAAGAACAAAAATCAAAGCTACAAATGCAATGCAAATAACTGTTATTCTGACCATTCTACCTAGAAAATATAATTACTTATCTCTTGATTAATGAGTAAATCGCTTCTTAGTTGATTTTATAAACTTAGCATTTCTGAATCTGAGTGCTGACCAGTCATCATCAATTGAAACCAATCTGATACCATAAAGTCCCGAATCATTTAAAACTTTCCATCCATGGTCGCGATCAATATCTGAGTTGTATTTTTTTGATGTTTTTTTCGGATAGCAAAACCATAGAACTCCGTCAGCAAGCAGATTGTGAGTAGCGACAGGAGTTATAGATTCAACTTCAGAAACACTCTTTACAAAAACAATAATGAAATCATAAGGATAACGGGGATCAATTTCCCTGTCGATTATTATATCAGGGAGATCGTCGGATATTGCTTTGAGGAAACTCTCTTCAGCGTTAATAATTGCTATTCTTTCCTTTCCCCGGTAATTAAGCTTCTCAAGTAGCTTCTTCATATTATTTCCCTAATTTGATCGCTAAATTAGCAATAAATTGAAATATTCGCTAAAAGATTTTAACTTTGCATTGTCAACAAATGGGGTGCCTTATAACTACGGGCTGAGATCATACCCTTAAACCTGATCCGGGTAATGCCGGCGGAGGAAAGAAAGAGTATCACATCAATCCGCTTAACATAACGACTTCATATTCTTGACTTTATCAGAGTATTATCTATTGAGGTATGAAGAAATTATCATTTCTTGTGTTTTTTATTGGTTTGCAGGGGATTTTGAACGCTACCGTTTTTCAGGCAATCGGATCGGTTATAAAGGGTAAAGTAACCGATCATAATGGGAGTGCTTTACCAGGGACAGGGGTGACTGTAGAGAATCTAATCCTTGGCACTCATACAGATAAGGATGGGATATTTTCAATTACAGGGCTCAAGGATGGTGAATACAAAGTGAAATTCTCCTTTGTTGGTTTTGAGACTCAGCTTCAGGATGTTGTGCTTAAAGGAGAATCGGTCCTGAATATTGTTCTTTTGGAAAAACCGTTTATAACAGAGGAGGTTCTTGTAAGTGCCACCAGGGCTGGAGAACACGCTCCGCTGGCTTATTCTTCTGTCACCAAAGAGACAATTTCAAAAAACAATAGTGCTCAGGATATACCTTATCTATTAAGTTATACACCCTCAGTAGTTGTATCATCCGATGCAGGAACCGGGGTAGGTTATACAAACATAAATATAAGGGGCACTGATGTAAAAAGAATTAATGTGACAATTGACGGAATCCCGGTTAATGATGCCGAATCTCACGGAGTCTGGTGGGTTGATTTGCCCGATTTGGCATCATCAGCCGATAATGTGCAGATTCAACGTGGTGTTGGTACATCGACAAATGGGGCAGGAGCTTTTGGGGCTACTGTAAATTTCCAGACAACCAGCCTGAATCGTGAACCCTATGCTGAATTCAATTCATCATATGGGTCGTTCAATACTTCTAAAAACACCCTGAATATTGGTACCGGGTTAATTAAGAATAAGTTCGCTTTTGATGCCCGTCTGTCAAAAATCTGGTCCGATGGGTACATCGACCGGGCTTTCAGCGATTTAAAATCATTTTATGTTTCAGGAACATGGTATGGAGAATCAAGTATTTTGAAGCTGATGATCTTCTCAGGAGTAGAACATACTTATCAGGCATGGGATGGAGTTCCTAAAGATTCTTTAAAGACCCATAGGACATTTAATCCATATAGCTATGAGAATGAAACTGATAATTACTGGCAGGATAATTACCAGATTCATTATTCGAAAAAGATAAGCAGTAATTTTAATGCTAATGTGGCTCTTCATTATACTAAGGGAAAAGGTTACTACGAAAATCTTTTAACAAACTCAAAATTCAGTTCATATAATTTACCGGATGCAATTTTTAAAACAGATACCATTACTTCAACTGATTTTATTATACAAAAGTGGCTGGACAATGATTTTTTTGGATTTACTTATTCACTGAATTACAATAAAAACAAACTTAGTACTATACTTGGCGGGGGATGGAATCATTATATCGGGAGTCATTTCGGAGATATTATTTGGGCTAAGATTGTAACATTTGATGGCGAAAGATATCGCTGGTATAATGGTACCGGCAATAAAAAAGATTTCAATACTTTCCTGAAAATAAACTATTTGCTGACAGATAATTTAAACCTCTACGGTGATTTACAACTACGGAATATTAGTTACTCAATTGGAGGATTTGATGATAATCTGAAAGATGTGACCCAGTCGCATAAATACAACTTTTTTAATCCCAAAGCCGGGTTGTTCTATAATTTAAGCGAGAAGCAAAAGATATATAGTTCTTTTGGAATTTCTCAAAGGGAGCCAGATCGTGGAAATTTTACAGATGCCGACCCGGGTAAAACACCCGTACCTGAAAAACTATTCGATTACGAAGCCGGTTATGAATTCCGTGCATCAAAACTTATGCTCAAGGCGAATCTGTTTTATATGAATTATTTTGATCAGTTAATCCTGACCGGCAAGATTAATAATGTTGGGACTCCTATATTGACCAATGTATCGAAAAGTTACAGACAGGGTATTGAAATCGAGTCAGGTATTCAGATTCTTAAGAAATTGAAATGGTATGGAAATTTAACATTGAGCAGGAATATTATCCCGGTTTATATAGACTTTACCGATAATTGGGATACTGGTGGGCAGGATAATGCAACCTTGAAGAATAAAACAATTTCCTTTTCACCATCAGTAATTTCAGGCTCAGTTATAGATTATGATCCGTTTAAAAATTTTCACCTTGGTTTTAGTACGAAATATGTCGGGAAACAATATATCGATAACACCCAAAACTCAGAGAGAATGTTAAATGCATATCTGGTTCAAAATCTGACTTTTTCGTATGTAATTAAAAGTAAGACGTTTAAAGAAGTCACATGTCAGTTCGCAGTTAATAATCTGTTTGATAAAAAATATGAAACCAATGCATGGGTTTATAAATATATTGAAGATGGTACACAGCATATTATGGACGGATATTTTCCGCAGGCAGGGATAAACTGGATGTTTAAAATTGATGTAAAAATTTGATAATCAAATTGTTAAAATGATAATAACTAATTGGATATCAAATAATTATATTGAAGTTTTTGGTGCAGTTACCGGGATACTTTATGTAATCCTCGAGATCAGGCAAAACATCTGGCTATGGCCGGTCGGAATTGTGACGTCTGCAGTTTATATCTGGGTCTTTTTCACGAGCAGATTTTATGCAGATATGAGCCTTCAGGGATATTACCTGGTAATA
>Ga0182027_10015373_pt1 | contig 10524 bp, 1 predicted proteins | sample 712E1DmetaG_FD_121300 | JGI IMG/M metagenome (GOLD analysis project Ga0182027, IMG submission 121300) | Permafrost microbial communities from Stordalen Mire, Sweden - 712E1D metaG (Illumina Assembly) | ecosystem: Environmental > Terrestrial > Soil > Wetlands > Permafrost | place: Sweden... | reverse complement strand
TTCGTGGATTCAACCACCCTTCAGACAACCCTTCCCGCCTCCTACTGGACCAATGCCGGGACGATCGCCATCGTCGTGAGCACCCCTCCGCCCGCAACAGCGGTCTCCACGGCAACCACGCTTACGGTGACCAACCCAGCCCCCACGATCACCAACGTCTCCCCTGCCAGCGCCACCATGGGAAGCGGGGATCTTACGGTCACGATCACCGGCGCCGGCTTCGTGAATAACAACACACCCCCTGTGGCTCAGTGGAACGGAACGTCTCTGGTCACCATCGTGGCGAACGACACGACCCTTACGGCCGTAATCCCCGCCGCCTTCCTGGCTTCTCAGGGCTCGGCCGCCCTCACCGTCGCCACCCCGGGACCCGGCGGCGGCGTCTCCGCCAGCCGCACCTTCGACGTCCTGGCACCCGTCCCCGTCCTCAGCAGCGTCTCCCCGACCAGCGTCATGGCGGATAGCGCCAGCCTGACCCTCGAGGTCCAGGGAACGGGGTTCGTCCCGAGTTCCACCATCCACTGGGACACCCAAGGATTCGGCACGACCTATGTTGATAGCACCACCCTTCGAACGACCATCAGCGGATCCTACTATGCTCTCCGCACGGCCGGCTACGTCGCCCCGATCAGCGTGGTCACTCCGGGACCGGGTGGAGGCACCAGCAACACCATCTCGGTCGGCGTCCTCTACCCAACGGTTTCGGTGACCACCGTCTCCCCCTCGCTCATCCCGGTTGGCGGCAGCGGGACTATCACCCTCACAGGCAGCGGCTTCCGCTGTGTGTACAACGGCGGACCCTGTTACTGGGACAGCGCGCTCGGGACCGCCCAGACGACCGTGCAGGTCAACGGCACCGCCATTCCCGCCGCATGGCTCTCCGAGACACAGATGACCGCCACCATTCCGAGTGCTTTCCTGGCGACCGCCGGCACCCTGACGATCAGCGTCCAGAACCCCGACACGCCCGGATTCGGCGGCAAGAGCACCGACACCATTACGCTCACCGTCCAGAACCAACTTCCCACCCTCTCCTCCCTTGCCCCCACGACCGTCCAGGCCGGGAGCCCAGACACCGTTCTGACGGCAACGGGCACCCACTTCGTCAGCGGCAGCACCGTGCAATGGAATGGTCAGGGCCTTCCCACGGTATTCGTCAACGAGACGACGCTCCGGGCGACGATCGCCGCGGCGCTCCTCTCGGAGGGCACCGCGACCATCACGGTCAGCAATCCCGCGCCTGGCGGCGGAATCTCCACCGGGCTGCCGTTCCTGATCAGCAACCCGCAGGTTCCGGTCATCACCGCGATCACCCCCGCCAGCGTTCCCGTCGGAAGCAATACCGTCACCCTCACCCTCACCGGGACTGGTTTCCGCTCCACCTCGAGCATCGCGGTGAACGGGACGCTGGTGCCCACGCAGTTGCTCGATTCCGCCACGCTCAGCGCGATCCTGGACGCCTCCACCTGGGTCAACGCCGCCACCCTCAGCATCACGGTGAGCAACCCGGCCCCGGCGACGGCCACCTCCGACCCGGTCAGCCTCCCCGTCACCAATCCCACCCCCACGCTGACCGCTTTCAGCCCGACGTCGGTCGTGATGGGAAGCGGCGATCTCACGATCACCCTTACCGGAAGCGGCTTCGTGGCGAACAGCACTCCCTCCACGGTCCAGTGGAACGGGGCCGCCCTGTCGACTACACTCACCGACGGCCAGACGCTCACGGCCGTCATCCCGGCGAACCTTCTTCGCTCCCCGACCACGGCCACCCTCACTGTGAGCACCCCCGGGCCCGGTGGAGGCCTCACCGCCGGTCAACCCTTCATGGTCCTGGCGGTCACCCCAATCCTCACCAGCGTATCCCCCGCCAGCCTGGTCGCCCAGGCCGGGAGCGCCCAGCTCACGATCTCTGGCGCCAACTTCGTTTCCTCCACAACCGTCATCTGGCAGAACACCCCCCTCACCACCACCGTCATCGATGCGGGAACGCTCCAGGCGAGGATCCCCGCGGGCACCCTGGCCGTCGGCGGCTATGTCGCGTCCGTGCAGGCGGTGACCCCCGCCCCTGGCGGCGGCACGAGCAATGCCCAACTGGTCGGCGTCACCTTGCCCGGTGTGACCCTCACCGGGATCAGCCCGTCCACCACGCTCGTAGGGAGCACCCCGACGCTCACGCTCACCGGCACAAACTTCCGGTGCGTCGACAACGGAACCACCTGCACCGGCGGGAACGCCGCCATGACGTCCGGGACCAGCGTGCAGGTCAACGGCACCGCCGTCCCGGCAACGTGGACCTCGAGCACCCAACTCGTGGCCACGCCGCCCGCGTCGCTGCTCGCCACGGCCGCCACGCTCACTGTCAGCGTCAGCAACCCCGCCGTCAGCGGGTTTGGCGGCGACAGCAGCGCCAGCCTGCTTTTCGATGTCCAGAACCCTGTGCCCACCCTCCAGGCCATCAGCCCCACCACGATGCCGGCGGGGAGCGATGCCTTCCAGCTCACGGTGACGGAGTCGAATTTCGCAGGTACGTCGAGCCTCACCTGGAGCGGAACCGCTCTCGCGACCGTGTATGACAGCGCCACCCAACTCCACGCGACCGTCCCGGCCACGCTGCTCACCATCGGCACCGCTGCCGTCGCCGTGACGAGCCCCGGGCCCGGCGGGGGGACCAGTGAAACGGTCGCCTTCACCGTCAGCCCGCCCGTCGTACTGAATCTCACCCAGGTGTCGCCAGCCATCGTCCCCGTGGGGAGTGGCACCCGCACGCTCACCCTCCAGGGGAGCGGCTTCTTGCCCACGTCGAGCATCCAGTGGGACGGAACCCCCGTGCCCACCGAGTCCGTCGACGCCAATACGCTCCGGAGCACGCTCGATGGGAGCTACTGGGTGAACGCCCGGACGGTGAGCGTGACCGTCGTCAATCCAGCCCCCAACGCCGGCACCTCTCTGCCGTTCTCCCTCAGCATCCCCAATCCGGCGCCCACGCTCACCACCCTCTCCCCGACCTCGGTCCAGATGGGCAGCCCGGACCTTACCGTGACGCTTACCGGAACGAACTTTGTCAGCAACAACAGTCCCTCGGTGGTCCAGTGGAACGGAAGCCCCGTTGCCACCACGGTCGTCAGCGATGCCGTGCTCACGGCCGTCCTCCCGCGCGCGCAGCTCACGGCGCCCGGGACTGGAACCCTCACCGTCGTCACGGGGGTCCCGGGCGGCGGGACCTCCGCCCCCCAGACCTTCCTGGTCACCGCGCCCGTGCCGACGATCAGCACCGTTTCCCCGTCCGCAACCCAGGTCGGGAGCAGCACGACCCTGGTGACCATCACCGGCACGGGACTCCTGTCCACGTCCGTCGTCGACTGGAACGACCTGCCTCTGACCACCCTCTGGGTTGACAGTGCCCACCTCCACGCCTACATCCCGACCGCGCAGCTGGCAAGCGTGGGCGTCGCCAGCATCACCGTCTCCACCCCCGCTCCGGGCGGCGGGGTCTCGAATGCCCTTCCCTTCACCGTCGGGAGTCCGGTCCCGACGCTCAGCACGATCATCCCAAACACCATCCCCGTGGGCACCGGCACCACGACCCTCACCGTCTTCGGAACGGGCTTCACGCCCACGTCCCAGGTTCTCTGGGGAGGGAGTCCGGTCGCCACCGGCTACGGGAGCCCCACGCTCCTCCAGATCACCCTCGGCCCCAGCGCCTGGGCCGCTGCCGCGTCCGTGCCGGTGGCGGTCAGCACGCCTGCCCCGGGCGGGGGAACGTCTCCGAGCCTCACGGTGACGATCTCCAACCCCCTCCCGACACTCGCCAGCGTGACCCCCACTAGTGCCCTGGCCGGCAGTGGGAGCCTCACCCTCACCGTCACGGGATCCGGATTCCTCGGCGGGACCACCCCGAGTAGCGTGCGGTGGAACGGGACGCCGATCGCCACCACCCTGGTGGATGCGACCACGCTCACCGCCATCGTGCCGGCAAGCCAGACGGCGACCCCTGGAACCGCCACCGTGACCGTCGCGAACGGCAGCCCCGGTGGCGGCACCTCCCATGGCCTCCAGGTCACCCTCCAGGCACCGCCGCCGACCCTCTCCTTAGTCAGCCCCAGCGCCCTCGCAGTCGGGATGCCCGACACGACCGTCGCCTTCCTTGGCGGAAACTTCGTGACCACGTCGGTGGTCCTTTTGAACGGGACCCCGATGCCCACGACCTATGTGTCCGGCACCGAGCTTCATGCGACCATCCCGGCTGCGGACATGACCACCGCCGGGCTCCTGACCGTGAGCGTCTCGACCCCGGCCCCCGGCGGCGGCACCTCAGCGAGCCTCCAGCTCGGCGTGATCGCCGCTCCAACGCTCAGCACGGGGCAACTCGTACAAAGCGGAGCCCAGGTGGCTGTCCCGTTCACCTGGTCCGACGGGGCCGACAACCCGACCGTGGACTGCGGAACTCCCGTCACCCAGACCATCGCCGGCCTCTCCGGCCAGTGCCTGTACAGTGCCCCCGGGTCCTACACGATCAGCGGGCGTGTCGGGCAGTACCCCAACACGACGGCCGTCCTCCCCAGCACGGTGACCATCCCGGTGGTCGCACCAGGCGGCGCCCAGCTCCAGGTGCTCCAGGCAGGGCGCGCCAGCCTCACCACCAATACCAACCTTTCGATCCCTGTCGTCGGCATGGGTGCCCCGGTCGCCTACCCGGTCGCGGTCCAACTGCAGGTCACGCTCCTCCGGCCGACACCGGACCAGATCGGGATCCTCGATACCTTGAACCTCCAGACCTCCAAGCTCTCCTACCGCCAGGTCGCGCAAGACGCCGACCTCTCGAACCCCATGACGGCGGCCGATCCGGCCCTCAGTCTCCAGCCCGGCACCAGTCCCGGAACCAACCTGGCCACCGGCTCGCTCACCGGATACACGGCCAATCCCCTCGCGCCGGACACCCTCATCACGCGGTTTGTCCTCCAGGCCACCACCTCCCAGGGGGTGCCGCTGAGCGCAGAGCTCTACCTCGAAGCCCCGGTGGCGTCGGGCGCGAACATCGTCTACGCCCCCACCCGGACCGACCCCGCCTTCCCGTACGCCCCTGCCCAGTACCGCTACACGGTGCCCACCGTCAGCACGCCCACCGCGAACGAACCCCTCACGTACACGTGGGCAGCCACCCAGGGCGGCGCCATCGTGGCCACGAGCACCAGCGGACCAACCTTCATCCCCACCATCCCCGGCGCCGGACCAGCCGTGGTCACCCTGACGGTGTCCGGCCCCTTCGCCGGCTTCAGCACCTGGACCGACACGGTGACTGTCCTCCCGCCTCCCTCGGGAGACACCGTCACCTTCGGGATCGTGCCGCCCCCCTACAACAGCCCGCCCGCCGAGTACAAGATCACCCCGATCTGGCCGGCGCTCCTGGCCGGCGAACAGATTCCGGGCGCTCCGACCTGGACCATCAACGGCGTCCCGATGGGCGCGGCCACAACCCTCGACTACGTCTTCACGGCCGCGGGGACGTATGCGGTCACCGTCACGACGACGACCTCCACCGGCCGCGAGCTCGGCGGCAGCACCAGCATCACGGTGGATCCCCCGGATACGTTCAGCACCGGTGCCCTCATCCAGCGCGGGGCGGCCGTCGGCGTCCCCGTCACCTGGGACGGCACCCCGGTCGCACCCCAGATCGACTGCGGCACGATCCCGGCCCAAGTTCTCTTCGGTCCGGCCGTCGAATGCCAGTACACCGCGGCCGGCTCGTACGCGATCGTCGGCCTCAGTGGCCAGGCCCCGAACCTCCTGCGCACGCCCCCGACCACCGTCACGGTGCCCCATGTAGCCCCGAGCGCCGTGGTCCTCGAAGTCACCCAGGCGGCAGGGCAAGCCCTGACACCCGACCTGAGCGGGACCGTTCCGGTGAGCCGCATGGCCTCGCCGAACACCTATCCGGTCCCCGTCCGCCTCCAGGTTACCACCCTCCGATCGCCCGACAGCGGGGTCGGCATCCTCGATACCTTGGATCCCCTCGCCTCCCGCGTGCAATGGCGGCAGGTCGCGCAGGCCCAGGACCTCACCGCCGAGCCCGGAAGCTCGCCGTACCTCATCCTGGATGCCGGCGCGACCGCGGATGTGCTGGTGGCCACCGGAAGCCTGTTCGCCTACGTGCCCAACGCGATGGATCCCACGACCCTGCGGACCCGGTTCATGCTCACCGGGACCACCCTCAGCGGACAGATCCTCCACGCCGACACCTACCTCGACCTTCCGGTGGCCGACGGCAGCGGGATCGCCCCGAGCACCCACCGCGTCGATCCCGACTTCCCGTACGCCCCGGCAGCCTACCAGTACCAGGTCACCTCCCTGTCCTCCGCAACCAGCCGGGAGCCTCTCCAGTACACCTGGACGGCCCAGCAGGACGGAACGGCCCTGATCCCACCGATCGCCAACGGGCCAGCCACGGTCACGGCCCCAGCCCCGGGCACCGCCACGGTCACCCTCACGGTCAGCGGGCCGTTCGCCGGCACGACGACCTGGACCGACACCATCACCGTCCCCGACATGCCAGCCCCCGGCCCCGTCAGCATCACCGCCCAGCCGCCGACCCAGAATCGCCCGCCAGCCCTCTATCGATTCACACCAGCCTGGCCGACACTCCTCCCCGGAGAACGCCTCACGACGGACGGTGCCTGGACGGTCGACGGCCAGGATGCCGGGACGCGGCCGACCCTCCAATACACCCTGACGACCCCCGGCCCTCACATCATCGGCGTCCAGGCCGGCACAACCGCAGGGCGCCAGCTCACGGGAACCACGACGGTGGACGTCCCCGCGGACCAACCGCCAACCGCCGGCATCGACTGCAGCAAGTCGTACACCGATCGGACGGTCGACCCCCCGCGCTACATCATCCGCTGCAGTGCCGTAAATGTGAGCGACCCCGATGGCAAGGTGGTGGCGATGTCCTGGAGCGTGCCAGGCGGCGCGCAGATCCTCAACGGCGGGACGAACTCCTTCGTCACCTACAGCAGCCCCGTGCCGGTCGATCTCCTGGCCAGCACGCAGGACGGAACGGCCATCGGCGTGCCCGACAGCCTCAACCTCGCATCCACCCAGTTCCTGGCCACGCCCGAGTCTGGAGCGGCCCAGACCGCCCCCGTCCAGGGCGCCGACCCCAGCTACACCGGCCGGGTCCACCTGAACTCGTCCCTCTACACCATCGCCCTCACCGGTCAGACCCTCACCGGTCAGCCCATCTTCGCTAGCACCAATCTAACGATCATCCAAGAGACGCTCGCCCTGCACGTCGGCCAGCAGGTCCCGCAGGGCAATACCATGGCCGTCCCCGTCGATTGGCCCGCCGTTCCCGACATCTCGAACCAGGTCGTCGACTGCGGCACGATCCCCACGCAGAGCTTCCCGGGCCCAAGCGGCCAGTGCATCTACAACGCCTCCGGGCCCTACACCATTACCGGCCGCTTCACGGACGGCCTCGGCACCAGCGGCATCCGCACCGCGCCAGCCCCCGTCACCATCACCGGTCTCGACCTGGAGCCCGAGGGCATCGTCAGCACGATCGCTGGACACGCGGTGACAACCTTCACCAGCTATTCCTTCCCGGTCCCCGTATCGCTCGCCGCACGGGTCAACCCAGGAAGCGCCATCGCCGCAGGGGATTCCCTGGCACCCGGCACGGCCACCTTCACCCTGACCGCCGACGATGGGACGACGATTCAGGCGCCCGCCACGACGGAGACCGCCTACACTGCAGCGACCAGCCTCTCCGCGGCCCAGCCCGGCGCCTACACCATCACCCTGGTCGCCCAGACGCTTGCCAGCCAGACCGCGACCCTCACCGCTCCCCTCACCCTGACTCAGGGCTCCGTGCAGCTGAACGCCGACGCCCTCAACCAGCGTGGCACCGCCGTCGCCCTCCCCGTCTCCTGGCCAGAGGCAGCCGGCGTCACCCCCCAGTCGGTCGATTGCGGCACCGGCGCCACACAGACCTTTGCCGGCTCCACGGGCGAGTGCGTGTACCAGCGGCCCGGGACCTATACCGTGCTCGGCCGGTTCACGGATCCCCTTGGTGTTCCGAACGTCCACACGGTCCCGACTGTCATCGCTGTCCCGACCGTGGCCCCCGGCCCCCCGGCTCTTCGGGCCGCGCCCGCGGATGGCGTCCAGCCCACCCACGATCTGTCCCAGCCGATTCCGGCGGCGACCTATGGCACCCCGACGGTGTACCCGGTCCCGGTGGGCTTCCGCCTCACCTTCGACCCGCCCGCGGGATCCCAGGCGGGGATCCCCGACACCCTCGACGTGAGCCGGAGCGTCCTCTACGTGAAGCCCGTCGCAACGGATGCGGACCTCACGGCTCCCATTGTATCGGGCGACCAGGTCCTCACCCTCCAGGACAACGGGGACGGCACATACCAGGGGACGGGGACCCTCGGCACCTTCGCTCGCAATAGTGCCCAACCCACCACCTGGCAAAACCGGATCATCCTCCGGGGACAGACCCTCACCGGGATCCCGGTCACCGCCGAGCTCCGCCTCCAGGGGTCCCGGGGGGATGCGAACCAGATTACGTACGCCCAGCAGCGGATCGATCCCATCTATCCGTACCCACCGACGGTCTACCGCTACGTGACCACCAACCTTCGCAGCCCCATCACCGGGGAACCCATGACGCAGACCTGGAGCTCCTCGGACGGCCAGAGCCGCGTGGTGGCCGGGAATGGGTACGTGGACATCACCTTCACGGCCAGCGGCAACAAGAGCGTCACGATGAACGCCGCCGGCCCCCTCACCGGGCCGAAGACCACGGTCGACGCCTCCATCGTGATCCCGCCAGCCCCCGCGGCCGCCATTGCCTTCACCACCACCGTGCCCACGTATAATCGCCCGCCCGCGACCTACCGGTTCGCCCCGAACTACCCGCCCCTCCAATCCGGGGAAAAGCTTATCGGGAACCCGACCTGGAGCGTCACCCGGCACAGCGATCCCCTCACGCTCCTGGGGAGCTTCAGTGGGACCCCGTCCTACTACACGTTCACGGCCGCCGACAGCTACGATGTGGTGATCAGCCAGGCAACCTCCCTGCGCACGCTCTACGGCCGCACCGCCGTCACCGTGAACCCGGACCAGCCCCCGACCGCGACCCTGGACTGCAGCGGCTCGTATATCTCCAAGACCACGAACCCCTGGACGTACGTGCTCTCCTGCAAGGCCGTCAACGCGGTGGATCCCGACGGGACGATCAAGACCTACATCTGGAGCCTCCCCGACCTCGGGATCTCCGTCGCCGGCACGAGCACGTGGCACTACACGTTCAGCGCGCCCCAAGCAGTGAACGTCACCCTGACGCTGCAGGACAATTCGTACGCCACCTGTGCCCCCTGCGGCCAGACGGTGCTGCGGACGTCATTTGACCTTCGCACACTCCACTAAAGCAGAACAGGGGCAAGCCGGGTGTCGTAGTCCTGCCGGACGGTCTCCAGCACACAATCCTGACCGAGGGCAAAGGAAAGACCCCGACCGACACCGACAGCGTTCTCGTCACCTTCCGCGGGACACCGCTCGACGGCAAAGAGTTCGACTCCTCGTGCATGTGCGGCCAGCTGGCGACGCTCGCTCTGACCGGTGGCATCCCTGGCTGGCGCGAGGCCCTCAAGCTGATGCCGGGAGGGTCCAAATGGCAGCACTTCGTGCCACCCGCTCTCGCGTATGGCAACCGCGGTGCCGGCGACCAGATCGGACCGAACGCACCGCTCATCTTTGAATCCGACCCGAGCACTCCCGGCTCCGGCCGTGATCGCCTGGCTGGCGATGATATTGGGCTTCGCCGCCGCCAGCTTGCCCAGCAGGTCGGCCCCGACGCCCACCGTGGCCCCCACCTCCCCGCGCAATCCCTTCGAGAGGGGACACCCCAATGACGCCGAGACAACGGGTGACAGCAGACCCATGGCGAAGGGGCGCACCGCGCATCGGGCCCTCCCCTTCCGCTGGGTCTTGCCAATGTGTAATGACGGCAAGAGGGCGACTGGCGCCCTATGAATGCGCAGCCAGGGCAACAAGAAAGGCACGGGCCACATTGGCTCATCACGCGCGGGAGGAATAGGATGGGCGAGCCCTCCCGAGAGGCCGAGGATGGGCCGGGAGGCCCACACGGGAGCGTGTCTGTCACCATCTGTCATGTCAAGAGTCGGCGTATCTGGACAGCGCATCGAGCCGTCCTCGCTACAGGAGCAGCTCCACGCACTCGGGTGAATCATTCGCAGGATTATTGACCCGCGTACTGACGGGGTAGGCCATCATCTCGTCGGCAGGATAGGGCCGGAGGAGGGGCTTGAGCACCTCCGGCTCCTGGATGCTCGGATCAAGCCAGCGGTCATAATCCGTGGGGTTGAGGATCACCGGCATGCGATCGTGGATCCTGCCCACGACTTCGTTCGAGGTTGTCGTGAGGATGGTGCAGGATTGGATGGCCATCCCCTCGGATCCCTCCCAGTGCTCCCAGAGCCCAGCAAAGGCGAAGGGGCG
>Ga0182027_10015372_pt1 | contig 10524 bp, 12 predicted proteins | sample 712E1DmetaG_FD_121300 | JGI IMG/M metagenome (GOLD analysis project Ga0182027, IMG submission 121300) | Permafrost microbial communities from Stordalen Mire, Sweden - 712E1D metaG (Illumina Assembly) | ecosystem: Environmental > Terrestrial > Soil > Wetlands > Permafrost | place: Sweden... | reverse complement strand
TGCTTGCCCCAGACGCTTCCAACGAAATAGGCCATGGTATCGCACAGGAGCACGGAACCGATCACCACGGCGAACCCGATCCGTGAAAGCATCTCGTGGGAATAGGACCTGAAAAACGACTGGAAATCCGCATCGAACAAGTACAGGATGGAGACTCCTGCAATGTAAAGAAACACGGTGGCCGAAAACGACAGACTCGCCCGCCGCCATCTGCCCGAATTTCTTTTCCCCCAGAAGATTGCCTCGAACGCCACGATGAGCAGCAGAACGAAGATAGAGTACCGCAGCGGTATCGACAGACCGAAAAGGCCGAGAAAGAGCTCGGCCGAAAGCCACACCAGGGACAGCCAGAACGCATTTCTCGGAAAGAAGACCGAAAGCATCCTGTTATATTCCAGCCCGCCCAAAATAATGAGCCCGATTGTGATAATCATACCGGGAACGACATGATACGGGGTGCCGGGCATGAGAGAGAAATTCGAATTGATTCCCCACCAGCCTAAGGGAATCGCGGGCACGGCGAACAGAAGGCGGCGGCGCAAATTGGCGGCCTCGATCATCAGCTTTCCTTTACCTTGCCGAACCGCCGTTCGCGTTTGTTAAAGTCTTCGATGGCATGCACCAGGCACTCTTTGTCGAAATCGGGCCAGAGCACGTCGGTGAAATACAATTCCGAGTACGCCGATTGCCAGAGGAGAAAATTGCTGGTCCGGTTTTCCCCTCCCGGGCGTATGATGAGGTCGGGGTCGGGGAACGCCGCGGTGTAGAGATAGTTCCTGAACGATTCTTCGGAAAGATCGCTGATAATGGATGGATTTGCGAGCGCATCGCGCGCGAATTTCCTGATGCCTTCGATGATCTCGGCCCTGCCGCCGTAGCTTACGGCAAGCACAAGATTGAGCCCGGTATTATCCCTTGTCGCCTCGATGCCGATCAGGAATTCCTTGCGGGTCTTGGGCGGCAACTTAGATAGATCGCCGATCGCATGCAGCCGTACGTTGTTCTTATTGAGCTCCCGTATCTCGCGCCGCGTCATCTCCACGAGCAGGTCCATGAGCAGGGCAACTTCCTGACGCGGACGACCCCAGTTCTCCGCCGAAAAAACGTAGATGGTCAGATACCGTACGCCCAATTCGCCGCAAGCGCGCACGATGTTGCGCGTGGCATCCGTACCGGCCCGGTGGCCCGCCGCACGAGGCAGTCCTCGCGACTTTGCCCAGCGGCCGTTGCCGTCCATGATAATACCGATATGCGCAGGAACGTTCATACCCATTATCGTAACGCGGAAGATGTTGCCCGGAAAGAACTTGCTCGGGGATTGCAGTCACCAAAATATATATCCCGATTGACGGCTTGTGAATCAAAAATCACCCTGCGCAGTTTGATAATCCGGGATTTGGGCGGGGAAAAACGTATATTATTGCATATTCTAAAGGAGCATTCCATGACAATAGAAATAACCAAACCAAAGAAGACCGAAGTGCGCAAAAAGGGCTATTTGTCCTGGCCCCTGTGGGAAAAGGAAGCGTCCCGTTTCGACTGGTTCTACGAGCAGACCGAAGAATGTTATGTCATAGAAGGAAAAGCGGTTGTCAAAACCAAGGATGGCAAGCAATTCGAATTCGGCAAGGGAGATTTCGTACGGTTCCCAAAGGGACTCGAATGCGAGTGGGACATCAAAGAGCCGATGAAGAAGCACTATCAGTTCACGGACAAATAACCGCGGACGAATTGCTGGTTGCGGGACACAACGAAATGCAGCCGGTCAATGCGCAATCGTCAATTTGAGGCCATCCTCTGCCGACCGTTTACGGCCGGATACTCAAGCGGTGAAAATAGGGCGATCATTTTGTGCAGCGTGAGCAAGCACAAGAAAAAAGCCGACGGCATTTTCTCGAATAGACACCACGCCCTTTGGGCGTGGTGCACAATGTTACGCTAAAGCGCAGTCGCGCTTTTCTTTGATTTCGCGGGTTCCACCCGCTCATCAAAGCCGCGGCCTATGGCCGTGGTTCTTTACTCCTCATCACCAGAATTTTAGTCCATGTTTCCGATACGCGACGAAAACCCCACCCTGCACAAGGCTGTTGTCACCTTCCTCATCATTGCGATCAACGCGTTGGTGTGGATTTTCGTTCAGGGCGCCGGCTTTAATCCGACCCTGGCAAAATCGGTATGCACCTACGGCCTTATTCCCGGCGAGTTGCTGGGCCTTGTGCCGGCCGGCACTCACGTGCCCATGGGCAACGGCCTTATCTGCGTAATTGACAATTCGCACAACTGGTATACGCTCGTCACCTCTATGTTCATGCACGGCGGATGGTTTCACATCATTGGCAACATGTGGTTTCTTGCGATATTCGGCGATAACGTCGAAGATTCCATGGGATCGGTCCGGTTCGCCCTTTTCTACCTCTTGTGCGGACTGGCTGCCGCAGGCACGCAGATGGTGCTCGACCCGCACAGTGTGGCGCCCATGGTCGGCGCGTCCGGCGCCATTGGCGGAGTGATGGGCGCCTATGTTGTTTTGTATCCGCGCGCGCCCATTCACATGCTCGTGTTTCTCGGTTTCTTCATAACCAGAATAGTAGTGCCGGCCTATTTCATGCTGGGATATTGGTTCCTTCTCCAGCTTCTGGGCGTGCTTCCGGCACTGGGGGGCAATTCAAGCGGCGTGGCAGTAGGCGCACACGTCGGCGGATTTCTCGCAGGCGTTGTCCTGATCTTCTTCTTCAAGCGCATGGACCGGGTCAGAGAAAAACGCGCCTTGCGAACCTGGCGGGGATGGAGAAGAAGTTGACAGTTGAAGGCTCGACAAAAGCCGGAGTTGCCCCATGGTTTGCGAGGAAAAGACCGATGCTCCCCGGCCCCAACCAAGAAAAGCCCGGAAGCATCGGCACCCGATATATGGAACAACGGCGACCCGAAACGAGGCGCCGGAATTCCCTCCTACCGCCACATATCCAGGAACCGGTCAAGTTCCGACATGTGAACTGTCTTCTGCACGGTAACCTCCGTTGAACCCGCCTTCGCCTTTGCCGCCCCGTTACCCGCCGTGTCCTTCCGGATCGCCGCGGCCGGATGGCCGGGCCCGCTGCCCGAGGAGTCTGCGGATGCCGCGGATCGCTCGCCGGGCAGCCGAGCCGTGTCGGCATTCTGTGCCGAAGCAACGGCAAACGCTCCCAGCAGAACAACGCCTGTTAGCAACACTCTCATTCCCGTCTCCGGCGGATAATTCCCCTTCCCTTCATCAATATACCGGATCAACCTTGCATTTTCAATGATGCGGGAATCTTTCCGTTTTCTGCAGGAAAACACTTTATCGATGCCTGCGACGTCGTGGATCACGGCTGCGCAACATTCGGTGAGCATATCGGCGTACACTGTCGACGGGCGCTTGGTAATGGAAAATCGCGGCGTGGAACTCGACAAGGGTACAATCTTGCTGGCTGCATGGACCGCGCAATCGGCGGGAACCTGATAATTGTATCGGTCAAGTCCGCGAATGCGGCTTTGCGCACCATGGTGCGCGTCGCGAAGTAGTCCGGGCTACCTGCTTGCCTGCGAGGCAAAAATCGTTCCGAGATCCGACACGACCACGAAAAGTCCGTTGCCATAAGCCACGGAAAAGAGATGATTGGCCAAACCAGTACTCGAATCGTTTGTCCAGGTCAGGCCGTTAGTTGAAACGAAAATTGAATCTCCCCGCCACTCGGGATTGCTGGAAGGCATCGGTGACTGTCCCCCCAAGGCCACGAACTGGCCGTTGCCATAGGCAACAGAATTGTATCCGCCTATTGTCCCAAGCAAGGTTGGTGTCCATGTAATGCCATCGGAGGATATCAGAGTAATAGCAACGTTAGGTCCATTGTCCATTCCCACGACCACGAAAAGGCCGTTGCCATAGGTCACGGAATAGAATTGGCCCGTTGTTCCAAATGGTCTTGGTGTCCACGTCCTGCCATCGGGAGAGGTTGCAATCGTGCCGCTCTGCCCAACCGCCACGAACTGCCCATTGCCATAGGCAACGCATTCAAACACACCAAGTCCAATTGTCGGCGGCATCGTTGTGCTAGGAATGCCGAGCGTCCTTGCTGTCCAGCTCACACCGTCAGGGGAGGTCAAAATCAGTCCCGAATCAGCCCACCCACCCCCGCCCACAGCTACGAACTGGTCATTGCCATAGGCGACTGAATTGAGAAGAGCGACGGAATCGAGAATAGGGGTATGAATTGAAAAACTTCTTGTTGTCCAATCGTGCCATCGGGAGAAGTAAGAATCGCGACAACACCATTGATCATTCGATAGCCGACTGCAACAAACTGGCCGTTGCCATACGTCACGGACATGAGACATTCAGCCGTACCCGAATACTTTTGCGTCCAGGTGATACCATCGGGAGAAGCTACAATCGCGCCGGAATCCCCCACAGCAACGAACTGGCCATTGCCATAGGTAACGGAAAAGAGGGCTTGGTTTGTACCTGCGTCACTTATTCTCCACACCGTGCCATTTTTGGGGTTCGTAGGTGTTGTGGGAATAGCAGAATTTGGGCCGTTACATGCAAAAAACAACAAGATGGCACCCAATGTGAAGGCCGATCTCTGTTTGTGAGCTTGCCCCATAGTAATTTTCTCCTTCTGCGCGCGTTTTACATAACAAAGCAAAAAAGGACGCGACAATCAATCGTCCCGTCCTGAGGTACTGGTATACCTATCCGACAAGACAGAAGAAAGCGTGCCCCATACGGGACGCACGTTTCTACCTGCTCGTCGGATCGAAAATTACCAGTTTTCAGAACGAAGCCAAAGAACAAAATGCGTAGACTATTCAACTTTTTTCCTGCTTTATCTTCCCAAATCATCTATCCTTTGCAAAAGCGCTTAATTCCCGTCATTGTCAAAATATATTTCCCTCTTTCCGCACCCAAATTTCACCAGTTATTTCTTGTCCTTCCCGAACCCCATCTTTTTCCCGTCCTCCGGGGAATAGTGCTTCGCTGGTGCAATCTGCGGCACGGGTTTCGGCTGCAAAAGGCTTTTCAGCGCGTCAAAGGCAATCTGTATCTGCCGATCATGGATATTGAGCCGCTTTTCGATATTCACAATAGCCTTCCGTACTTCCGAATTATCCGCCACAAGGTTCCGTAGCCGCGTGAAGGCTCGCATAATTTGGATGTTGACCATGACTGCGGTCTCTGAATTCAACACGCTCGAAAGCATTGCCACGCCGTTTTCGGTAAAGGCATAGGGACACGACCGGGTATGTTTCAACTTTGTAAACCGGTCACAATTTGTGACCAGTTGATTTTTCTCAGTATTATCAAGTTGAAACATGAAATCCTCGGGGAAACGGTTCATGTTGCGTTTCACCGCTTGGTTCAACGCTTTTGTCGTTACGCTGTATAGAGCGGCCAAATCAAGGTCGATCATGACCTTTTTTCCCCTGATAATAAAAATTCTGTTTTCGATTATTTCCTGTGGTACTATATCGGGCATGATTTCTCCTTTCAAAATAAGAATATATAACCTTCACCTTTGTTTTCCAAGGTCCGGCAGTGCGTGAGCCGGGAAAGTCCGCAAACCGTTGCGCCATTCATCAAGAGCGCCCCTTGTTCAAACGCACGAAAACGGCCTCAGAACCGCGCCGGACCGCCAAAGTGTGTGTTGGTCATCCGTGCCGCCGGTCCTCTGCCAAGCACGCGCCGGGCGCGCCGCATTCCTCACAAAAATGGAAACCTAAATTGTCTTTGTGTCGTGTCCATGCCGTTAAAGTGTCGGGGGCGAGTCGGGTTTTGTCGGGTTTGGGGTGTATTTCAGCGTATTTGGCCGGAGAAGTACGGAGAAATAGAAAAGCCCCGAATCCCGTAGAAATCATAGGTATCCGAGGCTTATTTGTAAAGTACCCCAGACCGGAATTGAACCAGTGACACCAGGTTTAGGAAACCTGTGCTCTATCCAACTGAGCTACTGGGGCGTTGCAATCGTGGCGGCCGCGGTTGTTAAAATAGTTGTTGTTTTGGAGTAATCGTAAGACTTTTGCAGCAGTTTTTGCGCTGCGATTTTACACGGGGAAAGCCTCTTTCTTCGGGGGATCTTTCCATTGCCCTCAGGATTTCCCGCTGTTCCGTTCTGCAGCATTATATTCCCATTCTCCAGAGGGTTTGGCCGATATTGTTGATGACGCCCACGAGCCTCGGGTGGGACACTTCGAATCTACGAACGGACAGGGACATTCCGTCAAGAGAATGCCTGAGCAATTCGCGATTGACCTCCCGCCTGGTGGCTTCATGCACCGAGGCTTCCGCAAACCCGGCTACGCTCCTGGCGGCGTCGCCGTGCGTTTCCTCAAGCGTCGACACTTCGTTTCTCAATTTCGAAATGAGTGTGAGAAGCTCCTGCTTCTTTTCCGCGTTCATGCTCTCGTTGGCGTCAATGCTTGCCTGTATTCGTTCGATCGTTTCGTTGACCACGCATGCTCCCTTCTGCTGGTGTGCCGTCGGTATGCGAATCCCGTTGAAAATAATTGAAGGACCCCGCAGCAACCTGCGGGGAGTCCTTCCATCCCTATGAAAGAAGAAATATTTGTAATCGCTCGCTAACCCCGAAGCACCACGACTACGACTGCATGCAACACTACAGGAGTAGACGCGACAGCGAACCTTCGGGGACCGCGATTACGACCGGATGTACGCCCCAGTGAGCAGCCTGCAATCCGCTCGCTGTGGGATTGATTAGGAAACTCGCGGCGGGTAATCGAGGACTTCCCCGGGGCCGCTCCCGTTTTGCAGGCCCGCTTTATCCGGTGAGCGTACCGGGATAGCCGGGAAATAAGGCAACGCCGCCGAATAGATCATCGCCTATTCCATCTGGCCGCCCTGCCCGTGATTCGCGGGTACCTGACGGAGGAGGGTGGTGCGCAGCACATTCTAGAACGAGATCTCAAACTCCGGGCCGGCACCGCTCTCGGTGGGCATTTCGTGAATGAAGAAATCGCTGATCCGCGATAGCGGCGGTCCTTCCCGGAGCCGCGAGCAGAATTGTTCCACGTCGGCTTCCTCGCCCTGGACCTCGCATTCCACCGAACGATCGAAACTGTTTCTCACCCAGCCGAGAAGGCCGAGCGAATCGGCCGCATCCTTGGCAAAGTAGCGGAACCCAACCCCCTGCACGCGGCCGGTAACGGTAATGGCGAAGCGTTTGACGGCCATGTCATTTACTTACGGGAAAAGAAATTGACCACAAGGGTAATAACGATGCTGAGAAGGATGCAGGTTGCGATGGGAACATAGATCTTTATGCGCCCTGCCCCGAAGTGAATGTCGCCGGGCAGCCTGCCGACTGGAAATTTGTCGGCCATGAGAAACAGCACTCCCACCACGATAACAACCGTACCCGCGATAATGAGGAATCTGCCGACATCCATCCAGTTCACGATTGCCTCCCCATAAGTCTAAATATTGGAAGGTCGAAATGTCTAAAAAGTCTGGAGCCTGAAAAGTCAAACGTCAAGTTGGATCAGCGACTTTCGGACCTTCAGACTTTTCGACTCTTTCTTCATCCTTCCACAAACAGGTTGCCCTGCGCGCTTGCGTACTTCTTCGGGTCAAGGTTGAAATAGGAGTACACCCGCGACGTGACTTCCCTTCCGCGCGACGTTCTCTTGAGAAACCCGTTCTGAATGAGAAACGGCTCGTACACCTCTTCGATGGTTTCCGGCTCCTCGCCCACCACCACCGCCACGGTATTGAGGCCTACCGGACCGCCGCCGTAATGCTCCACGATGGATAGTAATATTTTCCTGTCGATGTCGTCAAGTCCTTCCGGGTCGATGCCCAGCATCGAAAGCGTCTTTCCCACCACCTCTTTGTTGACCCGGCCGACGCCCTTTACTTCCGCGACGTCGCGGCAGCGGCGCAGCAGCCGGTTCACGATGCGGGGTGTACCGCGGGCACGCCGGCCCAGCTCCAGGGCTGCATCTTCGTCGCATTGTATGCCGAGAATTCCCGCGGATCGAAGCGCGATTGTCTGCAGTTCCTTCGCGCTGTAATAGCCGAGGTGGCACACGTACCCGAATCGCCCGAGCATCGGCGCGGTAAGCATCCCCTGACGCGTTGTGGCGCCCACCAGCGTAAAGTGCTTGAGATTGAGCCTTACCGATTGCGCCGACGGCCCTTCTCCCAGCATGATGTCGAACACGAAGTCTTCCATTGCCGGGTACAGAAACTCTTCCACCACCCGCGACAGCCTGTGAATTTCGTCAATAAAGAGCAGGTCGCGCTCTTCCAGATTGGTAAGGTTTGTGGCAAGATCGCCGGGTTTTTCCAGCACCGGTCCCGAAGTGGTGAGGATCTTTACGCCAAGCTCGTTTGCAAGGATACGGCACAGCGTGGTCTTGCCCAGGCCGGGCGGGCCGGTAAAGAGAATGTGATCGAGCGCCTCCCCGCGCTTCCTGGCGGCCTCTACGAACAGCGCGATGTTCTCCTTTTCCTTTTCCTGGCCCACAAAATCGGAGAATCGCTGCGGACGCAGCGTGGCATCACCCGACTCGTCGTCATCGCGCGGGGTGCCGCCTACAATGCGGTTGTTGTCACCAACGCCCTGTTGTTTTTCCATACGTCTACCCTGCTCACCTCACCCTAACTCCCCTGCCCCCTCTTCCCCTCTCCTTGACAAGGAGAGGGGAAGAGGGGTGCCCAAAAGGCGGGGCGATGGAGTGAGGTCTATATCACCTGCAGTGCCTTCTTGATCCATTCCTCCACGGGCGCACGCCGGTCGATAACCGTCTCGACCCGGGAGAGCGCGGCCTGCACCTGTTTCTCGCCATATCCCAGAGAAATCATGGCATCGTATGCCTGGGCCCGCTCGTTTCCGCCTTTGTCAACTGAGCCCGCCTGACCGGGCGTCTTCGGCGCTTCGGCCGAGGAAACGCCGAGTTTCCCTTTGAGTTCCACAATAAGCCGTGATGCGGTCTTGTCGCCGACGCCGGGGATCCTGCGCAGCCGCGTGGCGTCCCCGCCGTTGACACATGAGACAAGGTCCTGCGGCGACATGCCCGAAAGAACGTTCATGGCCGTCTTGGGGCCAATGTTGCTGACTGCGATAAGTTGGCGAAAGATCTCCCGCTCGGCCTTGGAGGAGAAACCGAACAGTTTCTCCGCGTCCTCGCGGACGTAGTGATGCGTAAACAGTTTTACCGGGGACCCTTCCACGCCGAGCGCCTCAAACGTCGACAGCGGGATCGCAAGCTCATATCCAACGCCCGCGGTTTCCACCACTGCCACGGCCACGGTTTTTTCCGCGAGAATGCCCTTTACATAATCGAACATACACTATCGCCTCATCGCGTTCATTCTTGTACGGGCGGCACAGGTACGGAAATCGCACAAGGCCGCGGCCAGAGCATCGTAGGCATCGGCACATTGGTTGCCGGACGGGACGCAAAGCAGCATCTTCACCATGTACTCCACCTGGTTCTTTGCCGCGTTGCCGTTGCCGACCACAGTCTTCTTGATTTCCCGGGGAGAATATTCGGCAACCTCGGCGCCAAACTGTTTGGCGGCCAGCAGCGCGACGCCGCGCGCCTGGCCGAGCACGAGCGTGGTATGGACATTCTTGGCGTAAAACGCCTCTTCAACCGAAACCCGCTGCGGGCAGTGCTCGCGTATCTTCTGCGAAAGGCCGTTATACATGCACAGCAGCTTTCCCGGCATGTCGAGACTGTCGGCCGCCTTCACCACGCCGAAATCGACAAAGGCGACACAGTTTCCCTCAACGCGTATCACGCCATAGCCTGCGATAGACGAGCCCGGATCTATGCCCAGAATTATCATAGCAACGTCACATCGGCACAAAGAAGGAGTTACAAGTTCCAGGTTCCGGGTTGCAGGTTCAACAGAAAGAAGTAGTTCCTTTTCCTAGCCTGGAGCCTGGAACTTGTAACCTGCAGCCAAGGAAATCAAGGGCGTATTATTCCTTGGCATATTTTTCGAGCACTTCTTCGCTCACGTCAAGGTTCGAGTACACGTGCTGCACATCGTCGAGTTCATCGAGTTCGTCGATGAGCCGGAGGACTTTGATCGCCTTGTCGCCATCGAGCTTTACCATATTTTCGGACACTTTGGCGAGTTCCGCGCTCGAAGGCGTAATGCCGGCTTTTTCCAGCGCAGCGCGCACGTTCTCGAATGCCTCGATCTGGGTGGTGATCTCGTACTCGTCGCCGTCCGACGACATGTCGTCGGCGCCCGCGTTGAGCACCACTTCCATCAGCGCGTCTTCGTCCTTGGCGCTCTTGTCAACAAGAATGTTGCCCTGGGGCTTGAACATCCAGGAGACGGAATTCACGGCAGCAAGGCTGCCGCCGCCCATGGTCATAGCGTGTCGCACCTCGGACACGGTGCGGTTGCGGTTGTCCGACATGCATTCGACAAGCACGGCGACGCCGCCCGGCGCGTATCCCTCCAGCGAAAATTCCTCATACGTGGCGCCGTCGAGCGTGCCCGTGCCCTTGGCAATGGCATTGTCG
>Ga0182027_10015371_pt1 | contig 10525 bp, 6 predicted proteins | sample 712E1DmetaG_FD_121300 | JGI IMG/M metagenome (GOLD analysis project Ga0182027, IMG submission 121300) | Permafrost microbial communities from Stordalen Mire, Sweden - 712E1D metaG (Illumina Assembly) | ecosystem: Environmental > Terrestrial > Soil > Wetlands > Permafrost | place: Sweden... | reverse complement strand
TGCGCGTGATGGTGTTCGATCCATTCCTCAGCTTGAGCCGCGCGAAAGCATTGCAAGTTGAAGTCAGTGAGCTCGATGAAATTTACCGGCAGGCGGATTTCATCACCGTTCACGTGCCGATCACCGATCAGACCCGCGGCATGATCAACAAGACTACCATCGCCAAGATGAAAAAAGGCGTCCGCCTCATCAACTGCGCCCGTGGCGGCATCATCGTCGAAGCCGACGCGCTCGAAGCCATCAAATCCGGGCAAGTGGCCGGCGTGGCGATTGACGTGTACGATTCCGAGCCGCCTAAGGATTTACCGTTGCGCGACGTTGACCAGGCCGTGCTCACTCCGCACCTCGGAGCTTCGACGCGCGAAGCACAGGAAAGCTGCGGCATCGAAATCGCCGATCAGATTGCCGAGGCATTGGCCGGCGGCACGATCCGCAATGCCGTAAACATGCCGAGCATTGACGCCAAAGTATTGGCGGCGCTCCAGCCGTACCTGGCATTTGGCGAAACTATGGGCCGGTTACTCGCCCAACTCGCGCCGAGTCGCATCGAACGGCTCACCGTTGAATATTGCGGCAAGGCTGGCGAACTCGAAACCAGCCCGATTACCCGCTCAATCCTAAAAGGGTTTTTCCAAAACGCTGAAGGCAGCGACGTCAACTATGTCAACGCGCCGATGATTGCCGAGCAGATGGGCGTGCGCGTCGAGGAAATCAAGAGCACTGAACCGATTGACTACGCCGAACTCATCAACCTCCGCGCCATAGTGGACGGGAAAACCGCAAGCATATCCGGCACGTTCTACGGCTCGCCCAACAATCCTCGCATTGTCCGCATCAACAACATGCCGGTTGAAGCCGCGCCGACCGGCGTCCTGTTCATCATGGACAACCAGGACCGCCCCGGCATTGTCGGCTCAATCGGCACGATCATGGGCAAGCACAACATCAATATCGCCAGCATGTCGATGGGCCGCGAAAAACAAGGCGGCAAAGCGCTGACCGTGTTGAATCTCGACAGCGCCCCGAGCGAGGCAGTCATCGCCGAAATCCGCAAAGACAAAGGCATCCTCGACGTCAAAGTGGCGAAACTGTAGCCACCGGTGGTTGCTTGTCTGAAGTAGGTGCGGCGTCCCCGGCGCTGTGACGAAGTTTCAGGTCGGAGAGAGTTGACGCAGAGCCATTAAGGAATCATTGGCCGCTCTTGCGATCTCTTTCTTCAAGAAGCGCCAGCGTGTAATCGATGAGATGCAAATTTCGATCTCTTTCCGTTTTCTTGGCGAGATGCGCAGTTGCCCACTTCTTCTGGTTCTCAGCAGACGTAATCTGAGTTTGATTGGTGACCACGGTTATTTCGTGATTAATCTTTTCGATTCGCTGTAGCCAGAATTCATCTGACTCAAACTTGTGCGAGAAAGCGATTTGCTTGCTAAAATTTGTTTTGCTCGACTCATCAAGATAAACGTAGGTGTGATCAATCAGGTTTGCAATTTCACCTTCGGCAACATGAGTCGGGATTAGGAATTCCTGACTTACATCTGAGTAGATCAACCGGTAACAATGAGCGCTAAAATAATATGCAAGAACCGGATTAGGACGCTTTTGGTCGGATTGTCTGAGTATCAAACCGGTTGTACGGAAATTGTAGTTCTGTAAAAGTCCCTTGATAGCCTCACCTAACGAATTATTATGGGGGTCACCGGACGAAAAAAACTCGCTCTGATGATAGATGTGGGAGTATTTGGCAAGGGCATACGTAGAAAGCATCGTTTGCTGGTAGCCCAAACATTTTGCTGCGATTTCTCTGACCTTGTCGAAAGGTGGAAACAAACCACCCACGAGTACAATCTGTTTGAGCAATTTCGAAACAGGATTCTCAGGAAAATAAATAATTGAGAATTTGCCAAGGTCATAGTCAATCGGCTTTAGCGGAGCACCTGAGGTAAACATTGAATCCTGATAACGAAGGTTGATTCTATAGATCCCAATCCGGTCAAAGTGTACGTAATCACCGAGCCACATCTTTTTTTCTGGATTGATTTCCCCAGAGGAGAGACCGCCTGCCATACATATGGTCCAATAGAGGGTTTCTACAGGCTGCACATCGTTAATGGATCCTGAAAATTGAAATTCATAGAATATCCCTGACCTGTCATAACTGCGTTCAAATGCTTCTCCCAAAGGCAAGTCATGACTTCGGATGACAACTCGTATGGGGTCACCAGCAACACACAGTCTTGGAAAGACCTTCATTTCAAGCGAACCAGAACCATTCGTATATTGCGCACATGGCTTCAGATACAAAATCAGGTTCGGAATCAGAAGTAGTGGACGAAGATCGAAAATCAGATACAACAGCAGCAACACAAGGAAAGGCTTCTTGAACTTTCTCATCCGGTCACTCAGAGGCAGTACTCCGCAGTAGAGCCGTTTCATGCCCGGGATTCTAGCCGGTCAGAGATACTTCGACAAGCACGACAGTCGAGCCAGCGCGAATCACGTTTTGAAACTTGATTGCGCTTCGGTGATTAGCCGGATCAATTCCGCCTTGCGACCCGGTGGCTGATCCGCTTCCGGCCATAATTCATTCAATTGCACCGCCATCGTTTTTTGCGCACCGAGCAATTCCACCGCCGCTGCGGCCCCGAGAGCAAAACGGTGGGGCGCGATACCAGCATCCAGTGCCAACCGCATCGTGCCAATCAACCGATCGTCCCATCCGAGCTTGCGGCGCGGGTCGCGGATCACGCGTTCTGTGCGGTCCTGCAAATACGGATTGGTCATGCGCTCCAACAAATCTTCCGCATAGGCCCGATAACCGTCGGCGGTAAACAGCGGATCCAAGCCATGATGCCGCGCGATTAGCGCGCCGCCGGATTCTTTGAGAAAGGCTTCTCGCACCAGAGTCATCAGCGGCTTGTCCTGCGCGGCATCGGAGATGAATTGGTATCCTCGACGATTGGCGAGATAGCCGAGAAGCGCGTGCACGGCATTGTGGCCGTACAGTTTTGCTTCTTCAAACGGCAACAAGTCAGACTTTTCCTCGAACACCGTGATGCCGCGTTGAAACTCCGGCAAAGTGATTCGCGAAATCAAAATCCGGTTAAACTCCTCGACCAGAAATTCCCGCGACTTGCCGGTCACGCCACTCATCTTGCCGATGACAGTATTGAGAAATTGCACGCGGGGGTTCGACCCGACTTGGCGTTCCAGAATCTCGGCGGCACGGTTGTGATTCTCCGCGGTGTAAACGACGCACGGCTGTGATTTGCCGCAAAAACCTGCGGCAAGAATCGGCGCAATCGAATCGTAGAACTCCACGCTCGGTAACGCTGTTGCCATCTCCGCCGCTTCGGCAACCGCGGCAACCAGTTTCGTGCGATCCGCCGGTACGTTCGGGTTAAAAATCTCCACGCCGGTAACTTCGTGATTTTCAATGCCAGTCCGCGTGGCGACCTTGAGGTGGTACCGGCCAGCATTGCGCCGCAAGGTTTCCACCTGTTCCGGCATGACCTCCGCCACGACAAGCCGGTCGAAGTTACCGGAGCGATGCGCCTCGTACAGAAACAGTCCGGCCTGAATCGCGCCAAACCCAAATCCCACAAAAGTCCGCTTGCTCATCGTCAACTGTCAGCGTGTGAAACTCAGTCGTCAGTAGGCACGCGTTGAATACGCGGGTCGGTGAAGATGTCCGTCTCATCGTGGCTGGTGCTGGAAAATTCGCTCACGATAGCGCCTTCGTCGCCGGCTTGGAACCAGTGCCGGGTATTTGGCGGCAACGTATATTGCTGGCCGGGGTTCAGTTCGATCTCGTGAAACACCTGGTAATGTTTCTCGCTGCCGGCGGGAACGCGCGCTTTGATATTGGGCGTCGCTGCGCCGTCGGTGTAGAGCCAGACTTTTCCCCAGCGCACACGAAACGTCTCCATTTTGCCGGGCACGCTGCCGTTCGCCGGATGACGATGCTCCGCGCAGGTCTGGCGCGGGAACAGTACCAGCTCCTTGGCGCAATAACGATCGGTGTTCACGTACATGACGATTTCCAACCCTTCGCTTTCGAGGTTGGTCAATCCGAAGGTGACCACTTCGATGTTTTCGCACTCTTGCGGTGTCAATACGATGCCGGCTTTATCCAGCATCCGCATGGTGCGTTCCTGTGCTTTGCGTTTTTCTGTTGCTGTCAGACGAGTCGTTTCCATAATTCCATGTTCTCCAGTTTCACTTTTATGGCGTTGATGAATCGCGCCGCAAGCGCGCCGTCCACAATCCGGTGATCGCTCGACAATGTCATCTTCATCATCTGCCGCACGACCACTTTGCCGTCGCGCACCACCGGCTGCTGCGACGCGCTGGCCACCGCCAAAATCGCCGCTTCGCCAGGATTGATTATCGCCGTGAAATTCTCGACGTCAAGCATGCCCATATTTGAAATGGTAAATGTGCCACCGGTCATTTCGTCGGGCGCAAGCTTACCGGCGCGCGCTTTTTCGACAAGCGCTTTCGACGCCGTGTTGATTTCCGCAAGCGTCAACTTGTCAGCGCTGCGAATCACCGGCACAACAAGCCCTTGCTCCAACGACACCGCCAAGCCGAGGTTAATACGGCTATGCCAAAGAATATTTTTGCCGTCGGTGCTGCTGTTGACAGTCGGAAATTCCTTCAACGCCAGCACCACCGCCTGCGAAATGAAATCGGTGACCGTGAACGGCGCGCCGGTCGCCTTGAGCTGATTCCGATACGCGATGAGTTCAGTCATGTCCGCCGACACCGTCACATAAAAATGCGGTTGCGTGACTACGCTTTGCGTGAGCCGCTGACCGATGATCTGCCGCATCTTCGACATCGGCTTCGGTTTCTCGTCCGCACTGACGCCATCTTTGCCCGTCGTGATCGCAAGATAATCGCGCACGTCCTTCTCGACGATGCGCCCATGCGGCCCAGTCCCGCAAATCTGCGTTGGATCAATGGCGGCATCCTTTGCCAATGCCGCCGCGCGCGGTGAGATGCGGAAGATATCTGTTGCAGGCCGTGTGGACTGCGGGGTAGGGACGGCTGTCCCAGCCGTCCGCGATATTACTGATGGCGTCGCTGCCGACTGTGGCGCGCTAGGGACAGCGCGCCCTACCGACGCTTCTTTCTTCGGCACAACCGGCTTCGGCGCGACCGTCGTCAGCAGCGTTTCGCCGGGCTGTCCGATGAAACCAACCGTACTCGACACCGGCACTGTGACTCCGGGTTGCACGAGAATTTTCAGGAGCGTGCCATCATAAAAACTTTCGCACTCCATCACCGATTTGTCGGTCTCGACGGTGAACAGGATGTCGCCCTTGGCAACCTTGTCGCCTTCCTTCTTGCACCACTCGATAATGGCGCTTTCTTCGGTCATCTGACCGAATTTTGGCATGATGATTGGATTAGCCATATCAGTCTCAGAGAATCGAATTCGCGGCGGTGATAATGTCGTTTGCGTTTGGCAGAAACGCGGCTTCGAGAATATGCGACTGCGGCGCAATGCCGTTCTTCGCGCCGACGCGTTTGACTGGCGCGTCGAGATAATCAAACGCCTCGTCTTGAATCGTGGATGCGATTTCACCGGTGTAGCTGCCGATGTGAATCGTGTGGCTCGCAACCACGCAACGCCCGTTTTTCTTGACGCTTCGCAAGATCGTTTCCAAATCGAGCGGCACGAGACAACGCAGGTCAATCACTTCGGCATTTACGCCCTTGTCGGCTTTCAACTTGTCAGCAGCTTTGAGGCAATCGTGCACAGCCGGTCCCCACGCGACGAACGTGATATCGCTGCCTTCGCGCATAACGTTGGCGACGCCGAGAGGGACGAGATATTCGCCTTCCGGCACCGGGCCTTTCATGCCGTACAAACCTTGCGATTCGACGAACATGATCGGATTGTTGTCACGAATGGACGACGTGAGAAGACCTTTCGCGTCCGCCGGCGTTGCCGGCACCACGACATACAAACCGGGAATGTGGCAGAACATTGACTCTAACATCTGCGAGTGTTGTCCGCCATAACCCTTGCCGGCGCCGGCGCTGACCCGGTAAACCACCGGTACTTCCGTTTGCGCGCCGCTCATGTAATGCCATTTCGCGGCCTGGTTGCTGATTTGGTCGGACGACATCAACGCGAAATCAAAATACATCAACTCGACGATTGGCCGCAGGCCGATCATCGCCGCGCCGATGGCGGTGCCGCAGATGCAGGCTTCGCTGATCGGCGTGTTAAAAACCCGGTCGCGCCCGAACGCTTCGAGCAGTCCCTTCGTCACCTTGAACGCGCCGCCGTAATCGGCCACGTCCTCACCGTAAAAAATCACGCGCTTGTCGCGCAGCATTTCCCCGACAATCGCTTCCTTCAACGCGTCCTTGTAATTCAACTCGCCCTTGACCCGCTTGATATCCGGCAACGGGCCGTGCATTTCAACCTTCCGGTATTCTTCCGGCACAACTTCAGATTTTGTGTCGGTGTACATGTATTTGATGACGTCCTCAGCGGGCGGATCGGCGGCTTCGCTGGCACGCTTGGCCGCGCGGGCGTTGCGATCCCGGCAACGTTTCTCCAGCGCTGCGATCTCGTCCTTGACGAGCACTTTTGCAGCAATGATCTGCGCCTTGAGATTCTCAATCGGGTCAACCGCTTTCCACGACGTCTCTTCTTCCTTCGTCCGGTATTCGACGCGCGGATCGCTGAGCGAATGTCCCATGTACCGGTAACAATCCACGTCGAGATACACCGGGCCTTTGCCCTGTTTGCAGATTGCGATGGCGCGGCGCATGGACTCGCGCACGGCAAGCGCATCCATGCCGTTGACGACTTCGGCGTGCATGTTGTTCTCGGCAAAACCGGCGGCGCGGCGCGCGATGCGCTCGATGCCGGTGACTTCATCGTCGGTCCGATGCGTCATGCCGTAGTGATTGTTGATGACCACGTAAATCAGCGGCAACCCAAACTTGTGGTCGCCGGCGTAGTGGTTGGTGAATTGCTGCTGGCAAGCCCAGTTCATCGCTTCCATCGCGACGCCGTTGTTGAACGCGCCGTCACCGGCAAAGCAGGCAACTATTGCTTCGTCGCGAAGATAACGGAGTCCCATCGCCGCGCCGGTGGCAATTGGTGTGCCGCCGCCGACGATGGCATTCGCGCCAAGATGGCCAACCGTGAAATCGGCGATGTGCATCGAACCTCCACGGCCCTTGCAATAACCGTCATCCTTGCCGAACAGTTCGCCGATGGTCCGATAAAGATGTTCTTCGAGCGCGTCTTCAACAAGTTGATCTCGCCTGCCGCTCTTGCTCCACGGCACGCGGGCTTTGAGTTGCTCGGAGCTCATCGCGCGAATGGCCACCGTGCCTTTTGCGAGCGATTCGCCGTGGCCGCGGTGCGTTGAGGTGATTTTGTCTCCGAGCGTCAACAAGCAGCACGCGCCGGCAGCGCAACCTTCCTGGCCGATGGAAACGTGCGTCGGGCCCCGGTACTCGTAGGTCGGCAACGGCTCGTACGCGCCCGACCGGAGTTTCACGATCATTTCCTCGAACTCGCGGATGATGAGCATGTCTTCGAGCAGGTTGACGGCTTCCTGCTTTGTGATGGTTCTGCCGGCGAGTTCCTGTTTCAGGTTGCCCTTGTATTGAAATGCCGGAATCTTGCCGCAATCAATGATGAACGGCTCGAACTTCGGCCGCATGTCACTCAAGTATGCTGTCTTTGCCATGTTATTATCCTAAACGCGTACGACTTTGATGCCTTTTTTCGTGAGTTCCTTCGTAAATTTCTGGTCGAGTTTTGAGTCGGTAACGACCGCGTGCAATTTGTCGAGGTTGCCGGCCCGCGCAAACGAGACCTTGCCGGCCTTGCTGCTGTCGGCGAGCAAAATGACTTCCCGGGCGCGCGCCATCACCAGTTCCTTCGTGAACGCCTCGCTCGGCTCGGTCGTGGTCAGCCCTTCGCGCAACGCAAACCCAATCGTCCCCATGAACGCCTTGTCGAGATGCAACCCCTCCAACACATGCCGGGTCAACGGCCCGACCACCGTCTGGCTTAACCGGCGCAGTTCGCCACCAATCACAATCAACCGCGGCCCGCGCCCGGCCAGTTCAATCGCCGCGCGCAGCGAATTGGTCACCACCGTGATGTTTGTCCGGTCAGACAACAACCGCGCCAACTCCAGCACCGTGCTACCGCCGTCGAGGTAAATCGTGTCGCCGGGCGCGATGAACGCCAGCGCAGCCTCCGCGATCCGGTGTTTCTCCTTTGCCGCGATGGAAGTTTTGTTGTCGAACAACGGCTCGTCCAACCGGCTCTCAACGCTCACCGCACCGCCGTGGACGCGACGAATCGCGCCAGCGCGCTCCAATTTTTCGAGGTCGCGCCGCACTGTTGCCGGCGAAACCGGCAATTGACGGCAAAAATCCTCGACCCGCATCACGCGATGCCGCCGGAGCAGCGCCCTCATCCGCTCCCAGCGTTCCGTAGCCAATTCCTTGTGGTCGTCTATCATGATTGAAAATGATTACTTATGCGCAAGTATAATCATTTGCGACCACACGGCAACAGAAATCTTCGGTGACAAATTGGGCAACGACGCTCTCAGCCGTTGTAGGCCGACTCTGTGAGTCGGCGTAGCTGTTTCGTGCCTACCGGAACGCCGCTTCACAGAAGCGGCCTACAGTTACCGAACGAACAACCATATTAATTCGTCTGACTGAAAACGTTTCCGAGCAATTCCGGTTTTTTTGAAGGTCTCAACAAGGTTGGATCCCAAAAAGCTTCCCTGTCCGCCCAATACCACAGGCTACCGTCTGCAGCCAACGAGATCACACCGCTCCAATCGCCAGTAACAACGGTAACCCAATCGTTGTGAATTCCCATTCGTGTCGGCGCGATATTTGCGAGGTCTGTTGGGGAAATATTCCGAAACGGTGCCCATTTCCACAGGGAACCATCGGACTTGAGCGCGACAATCATACTATGACTGACTGCCACAGCCGCCCAGTCCGTTTCCTTGCCAAGCTGAAACTTTGCATAAGAGATCACACCGTGAGCCTGCCATGGCCGGTAAAACCAGGCGGTCCCGTCATCACGAACGCCAAATCGATATTCGTCACCTAATGACGAAAGAGTGCCACGCCATTTGGTTTGGCCAAAAACTGTCGCCTGCACTAAACCGTTGGTTGTGAAAGCCCAAATGGTGTCGTCGGCCTTTCTGGCATAGATCCCATGGCTTGAAAAAATCTGAACCCAATCCGAGTTCGTGTCCACGCAATACGGTTTGAAGGCACGCAGGCCCGGCCAAGGGTCAGACCATTGTCTCCGCTCCAAAGGTTTGCCTCCCCACCGCCACAAGGTGCCGTCCTTTTTCAAAAGCACGGCTGACCACCAGTCGGATATGACAACCGATTGCCAGTTGGTTTCATCGCCAAACCTTGACAGCTTAGGAAGCGTCCATGGAACTCCCGGTGTCACATCGCTGGACCAGAGGCTTCCGTCTGAACGGATGCCGATTTTTTCCCAACTGCTTGCAGCTATATCTGCCCAGTTCGTGCCGCTTATGAATTGATGCGGCCCAAGGCTTTTTGGCAGCGGATGCAACAGCGCCAATGATTCTCCCCACAACACATTCCAAATGTGGGATAAATTTTCAGCTCCATAAGTCCAAGAATAAGCAACTTCATCCAGCCAAACTCTGCCGTCGGGCAGTAACACAGACAGAGCCCAGTTCCTGTATCGGACAACTGGTGGCTTTGACAGCGTCAGCCGTGCGGCACCGTGCGGCGGTTCGACCGGTGTAAAATTTTCCCAGACGCGATTGTAAAGCATGGCACTAACCACAATGACAAACGCCAAAGCAGCCGCTAAGCCGAGGAGATTACGGCGCCAGAGCCGCCAGCTTGCGTGAAACTCCTTGAAATTTTTATAAGCCAGCCACACCAAGGCAACAATCAGCGTCGGAACGCCGATGACATACGCCAAAATGCAGTGACCAAGATTGGAGTGAAAAATAATTTGGTGAACAGCGTAAAAAAATTCCCAAATCTTGAAAAGAAACACAATGAATACGATGCCACCAACGATGGCAATGACCATGGCTTGCAGAATGTTGCGGGCAAGCGACGAGGCGAAAAAGGCAACCATCGTCAGGCCGAGCGACAAACCGATCAATACCGCAGACGCAGATAACGAATCCCAAGGTGTCCCAGCCACATTTATCGCGTTCGGTGCGCCCAATGCGATTCCGCAGCGCTCAACCAAACACGGCATCACGCCTCCGAGTAGCGCGCCCAGAACCATAGCCAGCAAGAATTTAATGGCAAACTGTGTACGGCTTGAAACCGGCAGGCACAATTGCCCTTCCGCCACGCCCAGCTTGCGCTCCTCGGCAATCGCGCTACAACCAACGATTACCGGCATTGCCAGCCATAACCACCAAAAACCTTCCAGCGCGATAACCACCATTTCAGATTCATGCTTGGTCATGCGCATTAAGACGACGACCAAGTGCATGACAAATAATCC
>Ga0182027_10015370_pt1 | contig 10526 bp, 11 predicted proteins | sample 712E1DmetaG_FD_121300 | JGI IMG/M metagenome (GOLD analysis project Ga0182027, IMG submission 121300) | Permafrost microbial communities from Stordalen Mire, Sweden - 712E1D metaG (Illumina Assembly) | ecosystem: Environmental > Terrestrial > Soil > Wetlands > Permafrost | place: Sweden... | reverse complement strand
GTTGTTGCTTCCTTCTCTGCTTCTTCAATAATTTTCTTCGCGCGTTCTTGAGCGTCCATGATTTTATTCTGACCGCTTCGCGCGTTCAATGACCAGCCCATGAAAAACGATCCGCCGCCGATCAAAGCTCCGATAATAATAAGAATATAAGGTTCCATGTCATTCCTCAGTTCAAACAACATCTTGAAAAACAAAACCGCACGCATCTGCCACAATCAAGTGTATTGAAAGAACCTCTCTCTCTACACAGTGGGGACCTGCCTAAGCATTTCACACTTCCACAACCCGCTCTTTCTTTACCAAAAGGAAAGACGTCATCGCAGGGCTATTCACAATTAAGGAATAGATGGCTTGCGCTCCACGCTTATGAGTCAAGCTCCCATATTAACAGAATTGTTTGGTTCTTTAATATGGTATTGATTACGGCTGATGGTGCGGCTTTGCAATAAAATCCGCATCCGTATTTACAAAGAACAAGTGACGGTTTTATAAAAGCTGCACGTCCGACGGTTCCGACAAAAGACAATTGTCAAGATAGTTGGCAAGTTTTTCTACTTCCGCTTCCAGATGCTCTACTTCCTGCAGATGTTTTTCTCGTTCCTGCAGAAGGTTTTCTGTAATATTCAATGCTGAAAGAACAGCGACCGTCAAAGGCGGCTGTTCCGGTATCTTATCATGGATTTTCATCAACATACCATCCACAAAAGAAGCCACTCGTTTCGTTAGGTCTTCGTTATCTCCACGAAGCGGATACTCATTTCCAAATATTTTTACTCGAATGCTCTTGCCGTTCATTGTTCGGACTATCTGAATAGTGTTTATTGAATTCCCCACAACTTGCCGTCATCGTCTGTTTGCATTATAAACGCGAATTGATTTTCACTATCAATTCTTTCAGCCGTGATTTGAGTGCTTCTGACTCCTCCTTTGAAAAGAGACTTTTTCCGTTTGATTGCCCATGCGCAAGCTGCGCACGAACTTCTTCCATCTCTTGTTCGCGTTGCCGGATTTCCTCCGCCCAACGCCGCTCTTGTACTTCTAAACTCGAAAGTTTACTTTTAAGTTCCTTATTCTCCGCCTTCAATCGGAGAAGCAAGTCGGATACGAGCCGTGCTTTTTCCCATAGTGATTGGAGAGATTCCTCGAGTTGCCTCAAGTCTTTCTTTTCCGTCATCTCAGCATCTATTAGCTGCTCAGGCAAACTTTAGCTCCTGATGAGTTCAGATGATTGCACACACTTTTTGTGCATTAACTGCGTAAGACACCGTTACATTTCCGCTGCACAGCTTCGATAATTTTCTTCAGCACGTCGTCAACTTCTGAATCGGTTAACGTATGATCGGGCGATTGGAATTCAAGGGCGTATGCCAAGCTCTTCTTCTCTGTTCCCGTTTGCTGACCGCTGTACATATCAAAAAGAACGACATTCGTACATAACGGTTGTCCAACTTGTCTGATGACGTCTTCCACAGATTTTTGCGGAAGTGCTGCCTCAATAGTAAAAGCCAGATCTCGCATGACACCTGGAAATTTCGGCAGCGAAGAGAATTTTCGGTCTCTTGCCCAGCCATCATTCATTGCCCGGACTTTTAATTCGCAAATAAATACAGCCTCGTCAATGCTAAAGTTATCTGCAATTTGTTTCCGGACTCGTCCAAAGAACCCCGCATAAGTATCATTGATCTCAATGCTTACGCCTGGTTCACATAAAGACTCTTGGTTATCATAATAAATAAAACGGTAGTTGTCAAGGCAGAACTTTGAAAGAAGTGCTGACACCTCCCCCTTCAAATCTAATATATCTACATTGCGGGAAGAGATACCGTAACTCACAGGTGCCTGAAAACCGCTTAAAACCAGCAAGAGCCGTTCCTCTTCAAAATATGCATCTAGTGTATTCGGTTCTTTTCCGGTATTGAGTAGGTAGATATTGCCGATTTCGAACAGTCGTAAATCTTTTATACCGTGATTTCGATTGTGCTTTACTATGCGAAGAGCGCTTGGCACTAAACTTGTCCGCAATGCTGCCATTTCTGCACTAACCGGATTGACCGCTTTTACCAACGGTTGTCCGGCAAGCGACATTGTCGCCTCATCTTGTAAACCGATGGCAAGCACTTCGTTGAATCCAGAGCCGATGAGATAATCGCGGATTTCATCCTGCAGCAGATCAGTTCTCACATTGGAAGAAAAATCGATAGCAGCATGCGTTTTTGTCTCAATGTTGTTGTAGCCGTACACTCGCGCAATTTCTTCGATAATATCGATTTCCTCAAGGATGTCGTTACGAAAGCTGGGGATACTGACATGAATTTCATCTTTCGAAGAAGACGTTACTGTAAAATCAATTTTCTTTAAGAGAGAAATAATTTGTGCTTTCTTTAATGAGATACCAATGAGTGAATTGATTCTCGAAATACGTGCTTTTATGATGAGCGGGTTTCGCTTTTTTGGATAGACATCGAGTACATCGTTGAGCAATTCACCGCCGGCTATTTCTTGAATCATCTGCGCGGCACGGTTGGCTGCATGGACGGTCATATTAACATCTGTGCCGCGTTCAAAGCGGTATGATGCTTCGGTGGAAAGTCCAAGGTGTTTTGATGTCCGGCGAATATTGCCCGGATTGAAGTACGCTGCCTCGATCAATACATTTGTCGTTGCATCGCTGATTTCAGTGTTCGCTCCGCCCATGACTCCCGCAATCGCGATCGGTTTTTCTGCATCACAAATCATTAACGTATCGGAAGTAAGCGTGCGCTCTTTTTCATCGAGCGTAACGAACTTCTCGCCATCCTGCGCTGTCTTTACGACTATTGTATGGCCGGCAAGCGTATCATAATCGAACGCATGGAGCGGATGACCAGTCTCCATCAGTACATAATTTGTGACATCGACAATATTGTTAATCGGACGAACCCCCACCGACAGCAATAAATCTTGAAGCCATTTTGGCGACGGGCCAATTTTTATATTACGAAGTACACGCGCAGAATACCGCGGGCATTTTTCTTCATCAACAATTTCAATCTGTGCAAACTTCGACGCTGATACTTGGCTTTCTTTCAAAACAATCTTTGGCACATTCAATTTTTTATTTGCCAATAAACTAATCTCTCGCGCGACACCGATGTGGCTCAAACAATCTGCACGATTGGGTGTAATGCCGATCTCATAAATGATATCCGTTTTGTTAAGATATTCAGCGAGCGAAGTACCGGTCTTCGCCATCGTATCAAGGACGAGAATACCGCTGGCATCTTTTCCTAATCCAAGTTCTAATTCTGAACAAATCATTCCGTTCGATTCGACACCGCGAATTTTAGCTTTTACGATGACAAACGGCTTGCCTTCCGGATCGTGTTGGTTATGCGGGATGACGGCACCAAGAAGTGCTACCACAACCTTTTGTCCCGCCGCAACGTTTGGAGCACCGCACACAACCTCTTGAACGGCATTGCCAATATTCACTTTACAAACTGAAAGCCTATCTGCATTGGGGTGCTTCGCTCGTTCCAGCACTTCACCTACAACAAAGTTCTCGTACGTCTTCGCGAGATCTTCACATCCTTCAACTTCCAGACCGAGCATAGAAAGTTTTTCGGTGAACTGTTCTGGAGTTAACTTGAAATCAACATATTTCTTTAACCAATTTTGAGAGACTTTCATTTTTTTTACGTTGAGTGTTTTCGATATTCTTCTAAATCTCTTTCTGTCATCTCTTCTGGAGAAACCAGTCGATAATGTCTCTCTGTAGAAACACCGATTCCTCTATCGGTTTCCTCAAATTCAAACATTGCGATTACATTCTCATCAACAAATTGCAATGCAATAGGACGACAAATGAGACTGGAAAATTTCTCTTTACACAGCGCGAAATCTTGCTCGATCTGAACAATTCCAAGTTTATCTTTACCACCCTTCGCTTGTACTGGAAAAACATAGTGAGCACCACGTCTGTCCAATCCGATATAGATTTCATCTGTTTCAACCTGCCCCAAATGAGGAACAGAAGTTCGCAAATGATTCTGAAGTGAATAGCAAACAACTCCCGTGAAGATATCGATGAGACGATTATACCGCACTTTTGCAAGCAGTGCCTGTTCGTCCGATAAGGCGTACTTAGCAATAACACCGGGCGTTGCATCTGGGATTTTAATTTCTGCCATTTTCTGTGGAGTAATTATCGTAAATCCGGTTGCTACAAATGCATATTTTGCGCGACCTTTTGGTCTAATAATCCATTGCATTCCCTTCGGTGCTTTCGAAACAATTGATTCTGGAAGGTCAGCCCGATAACGAAAGCTATAAATGATATCACCAAGATTCTTTGGCAGCAATATTTTTAGCTCTTTAGCGACCCGTATAATTTCTTCACGTTCAAACTCCACTTCGGAAGCACCTACCCTGTAGTACTTAAAGAATACCTTTTCAATAATCTTTGTGTACCGATTAGCGAGAGGCTTCATTTTCAGAATCCTTTTTATTTATTCCTCAGAATGAGAATATTCTCATCAATTCGTGTTTTCGTGGCAGTCGCCAATCTTGTCCGCCATAGCTCGATCTCTTCGACATGATACCCGATTTGCTCCACGATTTCAGCTAGCAGCTTTGCCGTGGGAATGTGGGTTCGGAAAAATGACATTTGATCCCCCACCACATATGCAAGTCTGGCATTTGGTTTGAGCAATGGTTTTAAGCTTGCGAAATGCCGGTACATTCCACCAAAGTAATGTCGCACAATTTTCTGATACATCTTTTCAAAACCCGATGTCTTTTTAAGCGCCAATCGCTTGCCCTCAACCACATCAGCAATCCTATTGATAGAATCAAAATCGCGGATGTAATCAGCATCGCTGTCTGTAACAAAGATATTACGAGAGTTACTGCGAAGCAATTGTTCTTTCAAATCTCGCAATTCCTTTTTGTTCGTCAACAAACCGAGAATAATGCTTTCAAGACGTGTGGTACGTGTATAGTCTTTCTCGTTCGGATATGGTGGCGATGTAACAACAAAGTCGATTTGACTTTCTTCATTTCGTAGAAACTCATCCATACGTCTTGCATCACCTTGAACAACCTTTGTCGAACCACCATCTAAAGGTTTTGCCTCAAGATCGCAGATCATTCTATCAACAAGCTGATAGAATCGATCCAACACATCGACAGATTGTTTCAGTTTCGTAGTGTAAATTTCCGGACCAAACGCAACATTACTTGCATGACTCACTGTCATACTTGCAAGCGCCAGTAAAAACAGATTGCGAATTCTTTCATCCTCTACTCTCCTGATTGATTCTCTCAGGATCAACACTTTCTTAAGGGGTTGTGGACTAATAAAATCTTTTGGAAGTATTTTGATCTCGTCTTCCGTAAGTTGTGGTGTAAATTGAATTACTCGACCAGCTTTTGGTGCAATAAAGAGTGAGACATTCTCGCTAAACCCGTTCCGTTCAAACGTAGTAACTGCCGTGGCAATAACTTCACGAAATGCTTCCTGTATATTAATAGTCGAAATGTCCCAATCAGTTTTTACTTTCGACGCAAGGAATGCCATCGAATTAGCTTCCAGTCCAATACTAGCGATACCAAGCTTCTTACACTCGACGTTTGTTGTTCCAGTACCGCAGAAGGGATCAAGCACAAGGTGAGTGTTCGTAATGCCAAACTTAAATATATAATAGCGCACGAGATGCGGCGGATATCCTAGCACAAACTGGTACCATGAGTGAAATGATCTATCACTCTCCAGAGTTTGATTTCTAAGTGCATTTCCTATTTCTTGGATGCTCTGCATTCAGTTCACTCTAAAAACTTAAAATTGTTTCAAGAACCGTACATCGTTTTCGTACAGAATCCGAATGTCGTCTATATTATAGCGCAGAAGCGCGGTGCGTTCGATTCCCATACCGAAGGCATAGCCGGTAAATTTCTCCGGATTATATCCGACAGCTTGGAACACATGCGGATGCACCATACCGGAACCAAGTACTTCTAACCAGCCGGAATATTTGCAAATACGACAGCCTTTGCCGCCGCAAATGAAGCACGTTATATCCATCTCTGCGCTTGGTTCTGTGAACGGGAAGAAACTCGGACGAAAACGATACTGAATCGAGCTGCCATAAAATTGTTTGGCAAACGAAACGAGCGTTCCCTTCAACTCGCTGAACGTGACACCTTGGTCAACGTACAGCCCTTCTATTTGATGGAAAGCGGCAAGACTGCGTGCGCTGACTGCTTCGTTGCGATAGACCCATCCGGGCATAATAGCGCGAACAGGCGGCTGCTGTTTCTCCATAACTCTGATTTGAACCGGAGATGTATGTGTGCGCAGCAGAATTTTATCTGCAATGAAAATTGTATCCTGCATATCACGTGCCGGATGATCGGGCGCAAAATTTAATGCACTAAAATTATAATAATCGCTTTCGATTTCCGGACCGTTTTCGACAGAAAATCCCATGCTGATGAAAATACGCTTGATTTCTTCCATGACCTGCGTGATAGGATGCTTTGTTCCGACAGGTTTCGGACGTCCGGGAAGTGTGAGATCGAATGGAATTTCTTTTGGCTTTGCCGCTTGTTCTAGGAACGATTTCTTTTCATCGAACTTTGACTGGGCATACTGGCGAAGTTCGTTCAGTGCTTTACCTAATGCAGGCTTCTCTGAAACCGCAGCCGTTTTCATCCCTTCAAACAATACTGCAATTTCTCCGCTTCGTGCAAGAAACTTGATGCGAACTTGTTCGAGGTCTTGGAGCGTTATTACTTTTTGAAGTTCTTCTCTAAAAGTTTGTTTTGTATTTTCAATAGTATCGAGCATAACAGCACACCCATTGTATGAAGACAAAACATCGTTATCGTCGAATTGTGACCGGAACTGATCTCGGCTTTACCCTATTGCTCTCTCTTCAAAAACTCTCTTCAGATGACATTAGTGGAAAAACAAAGAATCTTCTTACCGGCTTTTCATGTATACCGCATAAAACGCTCAAGGCGTCCTTGTGGAAAAAAGCAGATAAGAAGATCAAATTTACGCAGTTGCAAATTTCACAATTTCGGCGAATGCTGCCTGATGGTTTGCAGCAAGATCTGCCAGCACTTTCCGGTTGATCCCCACTTGTTTCTTTTCAAGCGAGAATATCAACTTGGAATAGGTTGTGCCATGGATGCGCGCCGCGGCATTGATGCGGGCAATCCAGAGAGCGCGGAATTCACGCTTTTTCGTCCGGCGATGCCGATACGCATGTTGTCCGGCTTTATCAACGTGATGCTTGGCAACGGTCAGCACTTTACTGCGACCGCCCCAATATCCCTTCGCTGAAGCTAATAATTTCTTGCGTCGTCGATGCGACGCGACTTTATTTTGTGAACGCGGCATTTCTTTTCTACCTTTCTTTCAACTTATGCTAATAAAAATCTTCGCACTTTATACGCTTCCGTCTCGGCAACGAATCCGGGCTTGCGTAAATGGCGTTTGCGTTTTGTGGATTTGCTCGTCAGGATGTGGCTGCGAAACGCTTTTCGACGTTTAATCTTACCACTGGCAGTGACCTTAAATGATTTGACAGCACTGCGCCGGGTTTTCATCTTCGGCATAGGACTTATTCCTCTGGTTGTTGTTTGTTTACTTCTATACTTTTTTTCTTTGCTTTTTCCGGCACGAAGTACGACACCATCTGGCGTCCTTCCATCTTCGGCTCCTGCTCCATACGGGCAATATCCGCTATCGCTTCTGTGAAACGGACAAGTAAATCTTTGCCCTGATCCTGATAGGTAATTTCACGACCTTTAAAAACCACGGTCGCTTTCACCTTATTGCCTTCAAGAATAAAATTGCGGGCGTGTCGAGTTTTAAATTCAAAGTCGTGCGTATCGGTATTCGGATGGAACCGCACTTCCTTTACAAGCGTCACGTGCTGATGCTTTTTCTGTATCTTATCACGCTTTGCTTGCTCGTACCGATACTTTCCAAAATCCATAATCTTTGCAACCGGGGGAGTCGCATTGGGCACAATTTCGATCAGGTCTGACGTCATTTCCTGTGCCCGACGCAGTGCCTCAGTGATTGTCATAATGCCAAGCTGCGCTCCATCATCTGTAATGACGCGCACCTGCGGCGCTTTAATTTCGGAATTAACCCGTGCTCGCTCTTGTTTAATGTGTTCTTCTCCTAAACCGTGAGTGCTCTTGTTTTGATTGTTTGAAGAATCTGAGTTTTAAATTCTTCAAATTTCATTGTTCCTTGATCGCCTTTTTTGTGCTGACGAACCGAAACTAAGCCGCCAATTTTTTCCTTCTCACCAACCACAAGCATATACGGCACTTTCTTCGTCTCACAATCGCGAATTTTATATCCGATTTTTTCGTTGCGATCGTCTAATTCAACACGAACACCGGATGTTTTCAATCCATCAAATACTTCTTTTGCATATTCCATAAAGACATCCGTGATGGGCAGAACTGCAACTTGCATCGGCGCAAGCCACAACGGAAATTCTCCGGCAAAATGCTCGATGAGAATTCCGACGAACCGCTCCAATGATCCAAACGGCGCACGATGAATGATCACCGGACGATGCCGTTGTCCATCTTGACCGATATATTCCAATTGAAATCGCTCAGGCATGACATAATCTACTTGTACTGTACCGAGCTGCCACGTGCGATTCAAAGCATCCTTCACCATGAAATCAATCTTTGGTCCATAGAACGATGCTTCACCATAAGCTACAAAGTAATCAAGTTTCATCTCATCCGCCACTTCGCGGATTTCTCGCTGCGCCTGTTCCCAGAATGCCGCTTCGCCGCCGTACTTTTCGACATTCTTATCATCCCGATAAGACAGGCGTATTTTCACTTCCATACCAAAGGTTTTAAATACCAGCTGTGTCAGATCAATGACAGATTTAACCTCAGCTTTCAACTGATCGTGCGCACAATATATGTGTGCGTCGTCTTGAGTGAATCCGCGTACGCGTGTAAGGCCGTTCATCTCACCGGATTGTTCGTACCGATATACGGTGCCGAACTCGGCCAGGCGAACCGGCAGGTCGCGATATGAACGCGGCTTGAAGGAATAAATTTGATGATGATGCGGACAATTCATCGGTTTCAATAAAAATGCTTCGCCATTTTCTAATTGAATGGGCGGGAACTGTGAATCTTTATAGTACGGATAATGGCCCGATGTTTTGTATAATTCCAGATTTGCAATATGCGGAGTAATAACACCTTGATATCCGCGCTTGCGCTGTTCGTCGCGTAAAAAATCGATAAGCGACTCACGGATGATAGTTCCTTTCGGCAGCCATAACGGGAGGCCGCTGCCGACTTTGGGTGTGAGAAGAAAAAGTTCTAACTCAGCACCGAGCTTGCGATGATCACGGCGCTTTGCCTCCTCGAGTCGGAAGAGGTAATCATCAAGTTCTTTCTTTGACGGGAACGTGACGCCATAGATGCGCTGCATCATCTTGTTCTTTTCGTTCCCGCGCCAGTATGCACCGGCAACGCTTAACAACTTAATTGCTTTTATCTTTCCAGTGGAAGGGAGATGCGGCCCGCGACACAGATCTGTGAAATTCCCATGATGATATAATGAAATGAGCTGCCCCTTAAACTCATCCAGCAATTCAAGCTTGTACTGGTCACCTTTCTTTGTGAAATACTCGACCGCCTCTTCCCACTTTTTTTCTTCGCGAATGTAAGGAACGTCGCGATTGGCAAGCTCGTTCATCTTATCTTCAATCTTTTGCAGGTCATCCTTCGTGAGATTGTGATCACCAAGATCAAGATCATAATAGAAACCTGTTTCGATAGAAGGACCGATACCGAATTTTGCTCCCGGGAACAATGTCTCTACTGCTTCTGCCATTAAGTGAGCAGAGCTATGCCAGTAGGCGTGCTTTCCGCCATCATCAGCCCATTTGAGAATTTTGAAAGAAGCATCCTGATTGATCGGGCGGCTCAGATCCCATACTTCTCCGTTCACTTCAACAGCAAGTGCTTCTTTTGCCAGACCTTTGCTAATACCTTCAGCAATTTGCTTTCCGGTAATATCGTGGTCGAATTCTTTCTGGTTCCCGTCTGGGAATGTGATCTTTATTTTGCTCATTAGTATAAAAAAATCGGAACAATGTCCGATTCAAGTATTATGTAAAAAGAATAAAAGGAAAAAGTGCTCTTTTTCTTTTTGCTTTCTTTTGTGACTCTTTTCACTTGTAATCGTGGGCTCTATAGGACTCGAACCTATGACCTCTACCATGTCAAGGTAGCGCTCTAACCAAGCTGAGCTAAGAGCCCCACAATAACGTAATTAAAATAATAGCGAAAAAATGGTTTAAAAACAATTATGATTAATATGTATATTTTGCGAAATTATCCATCAAAGAACGTTTGATTTTTCTCGTTCATCTGACTACCTTTCGATTATGTAATTATTTTCCTATTAGAAATGGAATTAAATTTTGTGTTTTTCCATTGCTGTTTTTAGTTAAGCACATATGATTCATGACATTTAACAC
>Ga0182027_10015369_pt1 | contig 10526 bp, 12 predicted proteins | sample 712E1DmetaG_FD_121300 | JGI IMG/M metagenome (GOLD analysis project Ga0182027, IMG submission 121300) | Permafrost microbial communities from Stordalen Mire, Sweden - 712E1D metaG (Illumina Assembly) | ecosystem: Environmental > Terrestrial > Soil > Wetlands > Permafrost | place: Sweden... | reverse complement strand
CCGCGCACCTTAGCCATTACTCTTTACGGAGATTTGGATATTTCGGTGATTAATGAATTACCCTTGGGCCGTATCCCGATCAAAACCCTGCAATTTAATCAGCAAGATTGCAATAAGGCTTATGCTTTGGTTAAACAGGAGCTTAAATCCGCACGACAGGCGTATATTATTTATCCGGTAATTGAGGAATCATATGCTTTAGATATCGCCGGTTGCAAGAAGATGTTTGCTGAATTAAAGGCTGGAGAATTTAAGGATTTTCGCTTGGGACTAATTCACGGTAAATTAAAAACCCAGGAACAGAGTGAGGCGATGCTTAAATTTAAGAATAAAGAACTGGATCTTTTAGTAGCGACTACAATTCTGGAAGTAGGTATTGACATTCCGAATGCTACCTGTATGATTATTGCCTCTGCACAGCGTTTTGGCTTAAGCCAGTTGCATCAGCTGCGCGGAAGGATTGGTAGGGGTAAATTGCAGTCATACTGTCTGCTTGTTGCTGATAACCAAAGCCAGGATGCAAAAGCGCGCCTGGCAGCAATGGTTGCCTCTAGCGACGGGTTCTATATTGCAGAAGAGGATTTAAGGATTAGGGGCCCGGGTGAGTTTTTTGGTAATCGGCAACATGGATTAGCTGAGCTAAAGATTGCTAATCCGCTTATTCAAATGCAGCTGCTAAAAGCCGCCAGGGAAGAAGCGATTAGCCTGCTTAACCAGGATGCCCATTTAACCCAGCGTCCGCACCAATTATTAAAGGCTAAGCTGCTTCAAAGATTTCCGGAGTATGAGAATCTAATGCTGGTCGGTTAATTGAGATTAAAAGTATTGAATAGAATTTTTTGGCTTACAGCTTACAGCTTACAGCTTACAGCTTACAGCTTATAGCTTACAGCTTATAGCTTACAGCTTATAGCTTACAGCTTATAGCTTACAGCTTATAGCTTACAGCTTACATCGGTGTATAACAACAATGCGTATAACAACTGGTAAATACCGTAACCGTAAATTACACATGCCCAGAGGTATTCGGCCCACCCAGGACAAGGTGCGCAAGGCGGTTTTCGATATCCTGGGGGATATTAGCGAATTAACCTTTCTGGAGCTTTTTGCGGGTTCCGGAGCAGTGGGTTTTGAGGCGCTTTCCCGCGGGGCGGCTGAGTTGACCCTGGTTGAATTTAATCATGATTCAATTCTGGCGATTAAAAGGAATATCGCGCTGCTTAATGCTGAAGGTTGTAATTTATATCACCTGGAGGCAGACAAGGCAATTAAAATCCTCAGTATGAATAAAAAAAGATTCGATATTATATTTATTGATCCGCCATATCATAAGGATATGGGAAAAAAAATCTTGCAAACCCTGGAGGGTTATGATATATTGTCGCCCAATGGTTTGATTGTTGTGCAGCATTCCAGGCTAGAAGAACTGCCTATTGATGGCCTAAAATTCAGTTTAATTAAAGAAGCTAAGTATGGAGATACTTGGCTTTCGATTTTTAGCCACGCTAATCTTTAAGAAAGAGTAAAATGTGCCAAATTGCATTATATCCAGGAACTTTTGACCCGGTAACTAACGGGCATATTGATTTAATTAACCGCGCGCATGAGATATTTTCGGAGGTGATTGTGGCAGTTGCGCACAATCCGCATAAGAAGCCGGTTTTTAGCGTTAATGAAAGAATGTCGATGCTTAAACAGGCAGTGGCCGGCATGGACGGAGTAACGGTTACGCATTTTGACGGCCTGGTCGTGGATTTTGCGCATAAACTAAAGGCTAAAGTATTGATTCGCGGCTTGCGCATGCTTTCAGATTTTGAGTATGAGTTTCAGATGGCTTTGACTAATCGTAAACTTTCTAGCGATATTGAGACGATTTTTCTTATGCCGCATGAATCTTATAGTTATCTTTCAGCAAAATTGATCAAAGAAGCCGCTGCGTTGGGAGCGGATTTATCCAGTTTTGTTCCGGATTTTGTGGGGCAAGCTTTACAGAAGAAATTACGCAGGAAGAAGTGAATCCCGTACTTTCTGAATATTTAATCAGAAGGGGCTTAGGGGTACAATAATAATTTAGGCGAAGGTGCGGGATGAAGATAATTATTAATCAGGTTCCGGCAGAAGGCCTGTATTTAAAAGAAGAGCTCGATCCGGTACAGTTAGACCTGGAGACAGATCTAATCAAGTTGCGTTCACCTCTAAAACTCGCAGCGCACATCAACCGGATTACTAATGCGCTGACTGTAGACTTAAATATTAAAGCCGTGCTTTTTGCCGATTGTTCCCGTTGTTTGAAAGAATTTGAATGGGTATTTGATAAAAACATCAAGCTGAATTATCCTTTGGAGTCGGGTGATGTTTTTATCGATTTAAAACCAGAAATTAGAGAAGAGATCATATTAGATTACCCCATTAAGACCTTATGCAGTTTAAATTGCAAAGGCCTTTGCCTAAAATGCGGTAAAAACAAAAACGAAGGAGGATGTAACTGTGCCCTTACCTAAACGAAGACATTCAGCAGCGCGCGGCCGAAAACGCCGTACACATTGGAAGATTAAAGCAATTAGCCTTACACCTTGCCCGCAATGTAAGCAACTAAAGCTTCCACATCGGGTCTGTTTGGTCTGTGGATTTTATGATGGCCGTCAGGTCGTGGAAATTAAAATTAAGGAAAAAAAGAAGAAGGCTCATTAAGGTTTAATTCACGTATCTTGCTGTGCTTACTAAGCAGGATGAGTACCTTTAATAATTAAGAGGGGAATCTTTAATGAAAATAGTTGTCGATGCTATGGGTGGAGATCACGCTCCCGGAGTAGTAATTGATGGTAGTTTAGCGGCAGTAAAAGAGTATGATGTGGAAATTATTTTGGTGGGTGACGAACCCAAAATCCAGGCTCTTTTAAAGAAAGCTAAATATACCGGTAATCGCATTAGCGTACAACATACTACTGAAACAATCGAGATGTGTGAGTCGGCGGCAACCAGCGTGCGGCGTAAAAGAGACTCTTCTATTGTTGTGGGTTTAAATTTAGTTAAAGAAGGTAAAGCTGACGCTTTTTTTAGCGCCGGCAATACCGGAGCAGTGGTTTGTGCGGCGACTCTAGAGTTAAGGCTTCTGCCGGGAATTGAGCGAGCCGGCATTGGTATTGTGACTCCTAACTTAAAAGGTAATTCTCTGATTATTGATGTCGGAGCCAATATTGATCCTAAACCTACACAGTTATTGCAATATGGAATTATGGCGGATGCTTATTGCAAAAATATTTTGAATAAACCCAATCCTAGCGTGGGTTTGCTTAATATTGGAGAGGAAGAAAAAAAAGGCACTGAATTTATCCGGGAAGCATATGGGTTACTGGAGAAAAGTAAATTAAATTTTATCGGCAACGTGGAAGGAAAAGATCTTTTTAGCGGTAAGTGCGACATTATTATCTGTGATGGTTTTGTGGGTAATGTGGCTTTAAAAGTTTCCGAAAGTGCCGCTGATGCTATGCAAAAATTCTTAAAACGCCATCTCTTAAGCAATATCTGGGGTAAGATCGGTTTAATTTTTATGATACCTAGCCTTAAGCGTTTTAAGAAAGAGATCGATTATGCCGAGTACGGCGGAGCGCTTTTATTAGGGGTTAATGGCGTCGTAATTATCGGCCATGGTCGATCTAATCTAAGGGCAATTAAAAATGCGATTAGGGTAGCTAAAGAAGAAATAGAGCGGCAAGTTAACGCAAAAATTCTTGAAGCAATAAGATAGAAAGGTTTCATTGAAAAAAGTAGGCATCATCGGAGTAGGTGAATACCTGCCGGAAAAAATTCTTACCAATGCCCAACTTGAGAAAATGGTGGATACCTCGGACGAGTGGATTACCACACGCACCGGTATCAAGGAAAGGCATTTAGCTGCAGAAGGCCAGGCTGCTTCAGATTTAGCGCTTAAGGCTGCCCAACGGGCGCTAGCCAATGCTAATCTTAAAGCCGAAGATATTGAATTAATTGTCGTGGCCACGATTACCGGGGATATGCCTTTTCCTTCGACCGCGGCGATCCTCCAAGATAAATTGGGTGCTAAAAAAGCCGTTTGTTTTGATCTTTCGGCAGCTTGCGCCGGTTTTGTTTATGGAATTTCTGTGGCGCAGCAGTTTATCACCTGCGGAACTTATAAAAATGCCCTCGTGATTGGCGTAGAAGTTTTAACTTCAATTACCGATTGGCAGGATCGTAATACTTGTGTATTATTCGGCGATGGAGCCGGAGCAGCCGTTTTAGCCGAAGTAGCCAAGGGTGGGATTATCTCTACCTATTTAGGTTGTGATGGCTCTAAAGTTGACATTTTGAATATGCCGGCGGGCGGTTCGCGTAATCCGGCGACGCAGGCCACCGTAGCAAATCGCCAGCATTACTTAAAAATGTCAGGCAATGAATTATTTAAAATCGCCGTAAATACCATGACTAAGGCCGCGGAGGTTGTCTTGCAACAGGCAGGAATGACTTTTGCTGACATAGATTTAATTATTCCTCATCAAGCTAATGCTCGCATAATTATGGCTGTAGCTAAAAAGCTAGGTATCCCGGAGGAAAGGGTTTATCTAAATATTGAAAGATGCGGAAATATGTCTAGCGCTTCTACTGTGACTGCGCTTTGCGAAGCAGTGCAGGAAGGTAAAGTCAAGCGGGGGGATGTAATTCTCTTGGATGCCTTCGGAGCAGGCCTGGTTTGGGGTGCTTGTATTATTCAATGGTAGGTTATCTATTTGCCGGGCAGGGTAGCCATTATGTCGGCATGGGTAAAGATTTATATGATACTTTTGCTTCGGCTAGAGCGATCTTTGAAAAAGCAGATAAAGTTTTAGGATTTTCGATAAGTGAGCTTTGTTTTAATGGTCCGCTTGAAGAGTTGACCAAGACGAATAATTGTCAGCCGGCGATTGTTACGATGTCCATTGCCTGTTGGCAGGCGTATCTTAGCAAAAATCCAAATCTAGACGGTTATATGGCGGGTTTAAGCCTGGGTGAGTATTCGGCTTTAGTTGCCAGTGGCGCGCTTAGTTTTGAAGATGCGGTTTATTTGGTTTGGCGCCGCGGCCAGTTTATGGAAGAAGAGGCAGCGGCGCATCCGGGAAGAATGCTTTCGATTATTGGTTTGGATTTAGCTCAAGTTAAAGAAATTTGCGCTGAAGTTAAAGCTGAAGTGGCCAATATTAATTGTCCTGGCCAGGTTGTAATTTCAGGATCTTTGGAATCTATTGCTCAAGCGCAGGTTTCGGCTAAAGAAAAAGGAGCTAAACTTGTCGTAGTTTTGGAGGTTAGCGGCGCATTCCATTCATCTTTTATGCAGGGAGCTTCTCTAAAATTAGCTAAAGAGTTAGAACAAATAAACATTAGCACTCCTAAAATCCCGGTGGTTTGTAATGTTACGGGCAAGCCGGTTTTATCGGCTCAGGAGATCAAGCAAAATTTAATCAAACAGGTTTTTGCCAGTGTGCTTTGGGAAGATTCGATAAAATTAATTTTAGGAAAAGGAGTAACTAATTTTATTGAGTTTGGCCCGGGGAAAGTATTAAAAGGTTTAATGCGGCGCATTGATAGTAACGCGCAGGTAGTGAATATAGAAAAAGCGTCGGATTTATCTAAGTCTTAATCAGTAAGCTTACAGCTTATAGCTTACAGCTTACAGCTGTCTTTAGGGAGGACAACATGCGTTTAAAAGATAAAGTAGCATTAATCACTGGCGGGGCCAGAGGAATCGGCCGGGCAATTGCCCTGACTTTTGCCAAGGAAGGCGCGGATATCGTAATAGCAGATGTTAACCTTGAAATTGCTCAGCAAACTGCCTTGGAAATTGAAGGTTTAGGCCGTCGTGCCATGGCTTTAGCTATGGATGTGACTAACTATGAAATAGTTGAAGAAGGTATAAACAAAATTCTTGACAAAATGGGAAAGGTTGATATATTAGTTAACAACGCAGGAATTACTAAGGACAATCTTTTGTTAAGAATGTCCTTAGCCGATTGGGATGCAGTAATTAATGTCAATTTAAAAGGTACATTTAACTGCATTAAAGCGGTAACCCGGCCGATGATTAAACAAAGAAGCGGGCGGATAATCAGTATCGCTTCAATTATCGGATTAATGGGTAACCCAGGCCAGGCAAATTATGCCGCTTCCAAAGCTGGGATAATTGCTCTTACAAAAACAGTAGCTAAAGAGTTAGCCAGCCGCAATATTAACGCTAATGCGGTAGCTCCCGGATTTATTCAGACCGAGATGACGGCTAAGCTTCCTGAAGATATAAAAAAGAAGATGCAGGAGGCAATCCCGCTGGGTACTTTAGGTACGCCTGAGGATGTAGCAAATGTGTGTTTATTTCTAGCATCGCAAGAATCAAGCTATATAACCGGGCAAACAATTACGGTTGACGGTGGCATGGTTATGGCATAAAGTATATTAATTTTACACCCCGCGCTTAATGGAATTGCGCGGGTGTTGTTTACGTAAACAAGGAGGAAAAAAGAATGGCATCACAAGAGAAAGTAAAATCAATCATCGCTGAACAGTTAGGTGTAAAACCCGAAGAGGTAACTCCCGAGGCATCATTTGTTGATGATTTAGGGGCAGATTCTTTAGATACCGTAGAATTAGTTATGGCTCTAGAGGAAGAATTCGGTATTGAGATTCCTGATGAGGACGCCGAAAAGATTGCTACTGTGGGCGATGCCATCAAGTATATCGATGAGAAAAGTACCAAATAAAATATAAATTAGTAAAAAATAATCAATTTACCCCGCAATTTGCTCTGGCGGGGTAAATTTATATTAGTCTAACTATGAAAAAAAGAGTAGTGATTACAGGTTTAGGGGTAATTAGCCCGGTCGGCAATGATGTTGCCAGCTTTTGGGAGTCGCTAAAAGAAGGCAAGAGCGGGGTCGCCTTGACTACGAGCTTTGATGCCACTGCTTTTGATTCTCGAATTGCCGCAGAAGTAAAAAATTTTGATCCTACTCAGTATGGAATTTCCCTTAAAGAAACTAAACGTACGGCAAAATTTGTGCAATATGCTGTAGCTGCCGCTAAACAGGCGATGGAATCTTCCGGTATTAATTTAGACCAAGAAGATCGCAGCCGTATTGGAGTAATTATTGGCTCTGGTATTGGCAGTTTACATACAATTGAAGAAGAACATAAAGTTTTATTAAATAGGGGGCCTTCCCGGCTTTCCCCATTTCTTATTCCCATGCTTATTGTGAATGAGGCAGCGGGTTTAGTAGCGATTATCCACGGGTTAAAAGGCCCGAATACCTGTATTGCCACTGCTTGCGCTTCCGGTTCACATGCAATTGGAGATGCTTACCGGACAATTCTTTACGGAGATGCTGATATAATGGTTACCGGAGGAACTGAAGGTTGTGTTGTTCCAACTGCGGTGGGTGGATTTTGTGCTTTAAGGGCGCTTTCGACCAGAAATGACGATCCGCAAAAAGCCAGTCGTCCGTTTGACCGTGACCGCGATGGTTTTGTTATGGCCGAAGGGTGCGGTTTAGTAATTTTAGAGACCTTAGAGCATGCGCAAAAAAGAAATGCCCATATTATTGCTGAGATTGTCGGGTTTGGTTTGACCTGCGATGCTTATCATATAACTGCGCCTGATCCAGATGGGGCGGGAGCGGCTGCTTCGATGACCATGGCTTTAAAAGATGCCCAGATGAATCCGGAACAAATTACTTATATCAATGCCCATGGTACTTCTACTAAGCTTAATGATAAAATTGAAACTTTATCGATGAAAAAGGCGTTTGGCTCTTACAGTAAAAAGGTTATGGTTTCTTCTACGAAATCTGTAACCGGGCATCTTTTAGGTGCCGCCGGTGGCGTTGAATTTGTGGCTTGTTGTTTAGCAATTAAAGACGGAGTTGTTCCCCCCACCATTAATTACGAGCATCCTGATCCGGAGTGTGATTTGGATTACGTGCCGAATACCGCGCGCAAGACTGATGTTTTAGCCTGCATGTCCAACTCTTTAGGGTTTGGTGGACACAACGCCTCTCTGATTGTAAAGAAATTTAAAGGATAGAAATTAAGTAAGCTATAAGTTGTAAGTTATAAGCTGTAAGTACGAAATATAGCTTAATGCTTATAGCTTACAGCTCAAGATTATTTAAAGCTTAAAAAATGGGTTATACAATATCAGAAAAAATTCTATTAAAGCATTCTGGCCAAAAAACCATAAAGCCGGGTGAATTTATCCAGGCGGATGTGGATGTGGCATTGGCTAATGATATAACCGCACCTCTGGCTATTTCCGAATTTAAAAAATCCGGTTTCAAACAGGTTTTTAATAAAAATAAGATTGTTTTGGTTCCGGATCATTTTGCGCCGGCCAAAGACTTAAAAAGCGCCAATCAATGCAAGATTCTGGCGGATTTCGCCAAAGAGCAAAAGATAAAAAATTATTTTGAAGTCGGGCAGATGGGGATTGAGCATGCGCTTTTACCGGAAGCCGGGATCGTTATGCCGGGTGATTTAATCATTGGCGCGGATTCGCATACCTGTACCTACGGAGCTCTGGGTGCTTATGCTACCGGAATGGGCTCTACGGATTTAGCCCGCGCTTATATTGATGGTAAATGCTGGCTAAAAGTTCCGGCTTCGCTTAAATTTATTTTTAAAGGTAAATTGAATAAATGGGTTGGCGGTAAAGACCTGATCCTTTATACGATTGGTCAGATTGGCGTAGATGGCGCATTATATAAGGTAATGGAATTTTGCGGCCCGGTTATTTCAAAATTAAGTATGGATGATCGTTTTTCGATGTGCAACATGGCAATTGAAGCCGGCGGCCGGGCGGGATTAATCGCTCCGGATGCGATTACTAAAAAATTTGTGGCGGGTTTTAAACGCAAACCGAAATTTTACTATTCTGATCCTGACGCAACTTATGAAAAGATCTATGAATGGGATATTACAGATTTAGAGCCTTTGGTGGCTTGTCCGCATTTGCCCAGTAATGTTAAACCGGCCAGCGCTTTAAAGGATATTAAAGTTGATCAGGTGGTGATTGGTTCATGTACTAACGGCCGGATTTCGGATTTACGCATTGCCGCATCTTTGCTTAAAGGTAAAAAAGCCGCTGCCGGGGTAAAATTAATTGTTTTCCCGGCTACGCAAAAGATTTATTTACAAGCGGTAAGAGAAGGGTTAGCCGAAATTTTTGTTAAGGCTGGAGGGATTTTTTCCACACCGACTTGCGGGCCTTGCCTGGGCGGGCATATGGGTATTTTAGCGGATGGCGAGGTTGCCATTGCCACGACTAATCGGAACTTTCTGGGTAGAATGGGCAGCCCGAAATCTTTTGTTTATTTATCTAATCCGGCAGTTGCTGCTGCTTCAGCGATTACCGGAAAAATTACGCACCCAGGAAAGATATAGTTAGGGCGGTTCTTGACCCAAAGCAGAACTGTCCCTATATAAGGAGAACTAGGTGATTATTAAAGGCAAGGTTCATAAATTTAGCGACGATATTAATACTGATGATATCATCGCGGCTAAATATTTAGTTTCTACCGATGCCGGCGAACTAGGCAAACATTGTATGGAAACGATAAACCCGGATTTTGCTAAGGCAGTCAGTCCGGGTGATATAATTGTGGCCGGAAGGAATTTTGGTTGCGGCTCCAGCCGTGAGCATGCGCCTCTGGCGATTAAAGGCTGCGGCGTATCGGCGGTAATTGCCAAAAGTTTTGCGGCAATATTTTTTAGAAACGCCATTAATATTGGATTGCCATTTTTAGAGTCAGAGGATGTAGATAAGATTAACCACGGAGATATTATTGAAATAGACTTGACTACCGGCATAATTAAAAATTTGACTCAAGACAAAAAATATAAAACCCAGGCTTTCCCGGAATTCCTGCAGCAGATTGTAGAAAGCGGCGGGTTGATTAATTGGGTGAAGAAGCAAAAAAACGGATCCTAGGCAGAGATCCTACCTTGTTACCGTAGCAATATTTTCGTAGAAAATATTGCTACACTCGGTAGGACTGCGCTGGATAAAAACATAGAGGTGCTTAGTGTATAAAATCGCAGTAATTCCCGGAGATGGTACCGGCCCAGAAGTAGTTAATGAAGGTTTAAAAGTATTGGCAGCTGCCGGTAAAAAGTTTAATTTTAAATATGAAACTAAGAGTTTTGATTTTAGCGGCCAGAGGTATTTAGATACCGGAAAACTGGTCGATGATAATGATATTCAGGAATTAAAAAAATATCACGCAATTTACCTGGGTGCAGTAGGCGATCCCAATGTAAAACCCGGAATTATTGAGACAGGGGTATTACTTAAGTTGAGGTTTGCTTTGGATCAGTATATTAATCTTCGCCCGGTCAAACTTTATAACTCTGCGTATTGCCCGCTTAAAGACAAGAAGCCAGAAGATATTGATTTTGTCGTGGTACGTGAAAATTCCGAAGGCCTTTATAAAGGCATGGGGGAATTCAAGGATAAGGGGACTGCTCAGGAAGTGGCAATCCAGATTTCTTAT
>Ga0182027_10015367_pt1 | contig 10527 bp, 13 predicted proteins | sample 712E1DmetaG_FD_121300 | JGI IMG/M metagenome (GOLD analysis project Ga0182027, IMG submission 121300) | Permafrost microbial communities from Stordalen Mire, Sweden - 712E1D metaG (Illumina Assembly) | ecosystem: Environmental > Terrestrial > Soil > Wetlands > Permafrost | place: Sweden... | reverse complement strand
CTGATTATGTAAGGAGAACACAATGGATAATTTAGATACGACCTTCGATAACAAGCGGATTGCGATGCTGATTGACGGCGAAAACGCCCAATCGTCATTGATTGATAAAATGGTGGCGGAAACCGGCAAATACGGTTTGGTCACGGTGCGCCGCATTTACGGCGACTGGACAACACCGCAGATGAAAAGCTGGAAGGACGTGCTGAACGACCATGCCATCCAGCCCATCCAGCAGTTCCGCTACACCATCGGCAAAAATTCGTCGGACAGCTCGCTGATCATCGACGCCATGGACATCCTCTACGAGGGCACGGTGCACGGTTTCTGCCTGGCTTCCAGCGACAGTGATTACACCCGTCTGGCGACCCGCATTCGGGAGAAAGGCCTGTTTGTGATGGGCATCGGCCGGAAAAACACCCCGCCCGCTTTCGTCAAAGCCTGCCAGGTTTTTGTCTATACGGAAAACCTGATGCCGGAAAAACAAATCGTCAAATTCGTGCCCCACCACGAGCAGCCGGTACCCGGCAATGTTGCCGGCAATGTTACAAGCGACCCGCTGCCGCTGCTGAAAAACGCCTTCGACCTGGCGGAGCAGGAGGACGGCTGGGCGTTTCTGGGGACATTGGGCGGACGCTTAAGACAGCTTGACCCCGGCTTCGATTCCCGCACCTACGGCTTCAATCAGCTCTCGCAGCTGGTGAAAGCGCAGAAGGACACCTTCGAGATTAAAGAGAATAAAAGCCGCAGCGGGCCTTCGCTGATTTACATCAGGCTCAAGGAAGTGCAGGGGAATGGATTGTAGTGTACCATTCTCTGGTTGGCTATGCGGAATATCTGGATTGTCGGGTCAAGCCCGACAATGACAATGAAAAGAAAACAGCTTGAAGCTGTTTTCACCGGTTTGTCATTCCCGACCTGATCGGGAATCCATAAAAATATTTTTCAATATTGTTCCGAACAGCCTCAGAACTAACCGATGCTATTTAATTACCGCGGAGGGATTGTCCTGGAAGGGATGGGTGCGGAGGACGAGGGAATAGAGGAAGCGGTAATTAGTGTGCAGGTGCTCGATGTAATCCAGCCATTCCACCACCAGGCGGCCGTAGAGCCGTTCGATATCGCCGGCGAGGTGGACGAGGTCGGCTTCGGGCAGGTTTTCCACCGAATCCCGCGATTCCAGCTCTTCATCCAAGTGGGTAACCGCCCAGAGCAAATCGGTAAAATGGTCATGCTCGAGTAGGCTGGGGTTTCCCAGCAGGGTCATTAAAAACTCACGCTTCTGAGCGAAAAATACTTTTAATTCCGCCAGGTTCATATCGTGGCGGTCAATCTCGATTTTAAGTTTATCGGCATACGCGGCGGCCTCCTGAAATTCCTTTTTCCCCCAGTTATCCTTGAGATTAAAATGTTTGGAGATTTCAGCTTTGTTATCGAAATTGTCCAACAATCCCCGCAGCAGGTGATTGCCGACATCGTTGAAAAACGCGCCCAGGACCATGTTTAATTTTTGCAGTTTGGCCTTGCGCTCACTCTGGTCGACAATCCGCTCGATAATCAGCACCACGATGAAAATCTCCAGCGGTAAAAAGGCGAGGCTGCTCATGAGATAAAGAAACAGAGTATGGGCATCGCGGAAGACAAGATAATCAATGCCGTAGAGGAGCGCCGAGAGCAAAAGACACCCGATAGAGAGGTAGCCAATAAAGGAGAATTTCTTCGTGTTCATTTTGCCTTTTGTTCAGTACCCCCGCTCTCTGTACTTTTATTTCGATTTAAGTCTACCGAAATAAAGTACTTTCAGCTCTCTCCCACAAGGGGCGAGAGGACTAACCATGCTAATGCCGCGCTTCGCTCGCAATGACGGCTGGGTTCATTATGGCATTGAAATGGAGTATGAGGATATGACTTTGATTACTTCCACACCCTCACCTTAATCCTCTCCCCTAAAGGGCGAGGAGAATTGCATTTCTTATATCGTGGATTGGTAGAGCAATTACGCCGTTTCTTTTTCGAGCCAGGCCAAGTAATCCGGGTTGCCGCCGATAATGGGGAGCGCGATGATTTCAGGGACGGAATAGGGATGGTTTTGTTTGACGAGTGTAACGAGCTCATCGAGGAGGGCGGCGCGGGTTTTAACGACGAGCATAACTTCATCGGCTTTTTCGATTTTACCCTGCCACCAATATTGCGATGAGACTTTGGGGATGATGTTGATGCAAGCGGCTTTTCGGTCGGTCAGGAGTTTATCCGCCAGCTTTTGGGCATTGGCCGGAGTGTCGATGGTGATGAAGACAACAATGAATTTAGTGTCCATTATACTTAAATCCTAATATCGAATATCGAAATCCTAATCCTTCGCACAAGTTAAAGGATACATTCTCTGACGCGAAGTACTTCCAGCTATTGCCTACAGCCTTCGGTAAATTCAAAACACTAATTTCCAATCACTAATTTATTTCTGGATTCCCGATCAGATCAAGAATGACAACAAGTGCTTAGAGTTTCGGATTTTTCCATCAGGGGATTGCGAGCATGCGCTGCACGGAGGAAAGGGCGCGGACACGGATATCTTCCGGGAGGGTGACCTGATGGGTCATATCCTGCAGCGACCAGAGGACTTTTTCGAGGGTGATGCGCTTCATGTTCGGGCAGACCGCTTTATCATTGACCGGAATAAAATATTTGGCGGGGTTTTCTTTCTTGAGGCGATGCATGATGCCTGTTTCCGTGCCGATGATGAATCCTTCAGCAGGATTTTCCCGGACGAAACGCATCATCCCGCCGGTACTGAGGACCGCATCGGCGACGGCTTTGGCATCAGGGCGACATTCGGGATGAACCAGGGCCAGTGTGCCGGGATATTTCTTTTTCAGACGAAGGATATCTTCCGGTAATATTTTCATGTGGGTGGGACAATAACCGGGCCAAAGGTGCATATGACGGCCGGTTTTTTCGGCGACCCACTGTCCGAGATACTGATCGGGAACAAAGATAATCTCTCCTTCCCCCAGGCTCTGCACAACTTTGACCGCGTTACCGGAAGTACAGCAGATGTCCGATTCGGCTTTAACGGCAGCGCTGGAATTCACGTAACAGACCACAGTGGCGCCGGGCAGGTCCTTTTTAGCCGCAATCAAAGCTTCGGCCGTAATCATATCCGCCATCGGGCAACCGGATTCCCGATCAGGTAGCAATATCGTTCTTTTAGGATTGATAATGTAGGCCGTTTCCGCCATAAAATGCACGCCGCAGAAGACGATAACATCGGCTTCGGTTTTGGCGGCCTGCTGACTCAACTCCAGTGAATCGCCGGTAAAATCGGCGATATCCTGGACTTCGGGCCGCTGGTAGTTATGGACTAGAATAACGGCGTTCCGCTGTTTTTTCAGCCTGGTTATTTCATTGATGATTTCGGCATCTTTTATTGCCATAAGAGATTAGACTCCGTTAATTTTTCACCTGCGATAACGGGTTTTAAAGCATCACGGTTTTGCAAGAGAAAATTGGCGGGCAGGTTATAAACCTGCCCCTACAGATTACCGGCGGGTTTTTTGATAATACTGATTTTGTCACCGGGGGTGATTGTGCCGCCTTTGATAACTTTGCCAAAAACGCCTTCTTTGGGCATGACGCATTTGCCGACCTTTTGGAAAATGGCGCAGCCGACATGGCATTCCTTGCCAATCTGTGATATTTCCAGGACCACTTCTTTCCCGACTTTGACTTGGGTGCCGACGGGGATAGAGACAAGGTCGATATCTTCGGTGGTTAAATTCTCGGCAAAAGCGCCGGGGCCAAGTTCCAATCCGAGTTTGCGCATTTTATCGATGCTTTCATTAGCCAGCAAACTGACCTGACGATGGGTATTAAAATCGGCATGGGCGTCGTTGACCATCCCGAAACCTTCCTGAAATTGTCCGGAAGGGACAACATCTTTACTGGTGCCTTTTTTATCGCTGCGGCAAACGGCGATTACTTTACCGGAATTTTTCATGTTATACTCCTCTTGCTTCTCAGTTTAGCACACGCTCAATTGTCCCGCCACCAACAACGACATCGCCATCGTAAAAAACGGCGGCCTGTCCCGGGGTGACGGCCATCTGCGGTTTGGCAAATTTTATGTTTACTTTATTATTATCCACAGCAGAAATGACAGCTTCGGTTTCCGCATGGAGATAGCGGATCCTAACCTTGAAAGATACCGGGGCGATGATTTTTTCGATACTGATCCAGTTCACATCGCCGACGATAAACTCATCAGCATAAACATCCTGTTTCCCCCCTACAATGACCGTATTGTCTTGAGCGTTGATACCGATTACATAGAGCGGCTCTTTAGAAGATATTCCCAGACCTTTCCTTTGCCCGATAGTATAATTAATAATGCCGGCATGCTTCCCCAATACCTTACCCTGTTTATCGACGATGTGTCCCGCCGGTATCAAGGAAATATGTTCACGGAGAAAACGAGGATAATCATCATCGGGAATGAAGCAAATCTCACGGCTCTCCTTTCTTTTCACCGACGCCAACCCCATGTCCGAGGCTATTTTACGAACGGCAGCCTTGGTCATATTCCCCAAAGGAAAAACGGCGGAGGCAAACTGCTCTTGTGTCAATTTGTAGAGAAAATAAGACTGGTCGCGGGTGGGGTCAATGCCTTTGCGAAGCACAAACCGGTCAGATTGTTTTCCGAGACGGGCATAATGGCCGGTAGCGATGACTGCCGCACCTAACTCCCGGGCTTTGTCCAGCAAAATGCCAAATTTTATCAGCCTGTTGCAATTGACACAGGGATTGGGCGTCCAGCCCTGACTGTATTGCAGACAAAATCCGGCGATGACTTCTTTGGCAAATATTGCTCTGAAATCGACCGTATGGTGGGGTATGCCCAATGTGTCCGAGGCTTCGCGGGCAGCGACAGCCGCTTCATCCGACGGTGTCACCTGCATCGTCAGGCCTAGAACTTCATGCCCTTCTTTTTGCAAAATGGCGGCCGTGACGGAGGAATCCACACCGCCGCTCATGGCGACTGCGATTTTCATCAGCGGTCCCTGCGAATCAGGTTGATTTTGCCCCAGACGCCCATTTTGTCATTAATGATCACCGCGACGCCGACCAGGCCTTTAACGCCGCGGGCATAATCCAGGGCCTTTTGGACGTCCGTCTCTTCTTTCACAATATTACCGATGGCAGTAGCGGCGGCATCGGCCAGGGCCGTGGAATGAGACAGGACAACGACGGCATCAGCTTTACCGAAGCTGAGGGAATGTCCGACCGTCCCCGAAGAAGTGCAAACGCCCAGCGGCGTATCCAGGGGTTCGATTTTCAGCGCGACCCGTCCGGTTAATGGGGAATCTTCGCCGGCATAGACACCGACCAACCGTGATTTTGTTGATTTCAGAAAGATATCGCCGCCATTTTCGACAATTACTTCAGCGGAATATTTCAGCAAATCACGACCGACAAATTCGGCAAAAGCCCCGGCTACAGCGGCCATGGGGCCGACATTTACTTTTTTTGCGGCTTCTGCCATCGCCCGAGCGATGGTCGGAGCATCATCCCCCACGGGAAATGGTTCCAGAGCGGTTACGAAGCCGGGATGGCGGGCGATATAATTCTCCAGTAAAGAACGCTGGCGCTGGACAATCTCGAAAGCCTGGTTTTTCAGATGCCGGCGGGCGCGGATATAAAGGTCGGTCTCTTTGACCATGACGCTAAAGGAGACAAGGTCCCGGTCTTTCGACCAGTCCCGGTAATAACGTGGTTGATAATCAGGTGTTTTAGTCAATTATTTTGAGTCCCTCCGAGAGAGTTTGGCTGTATTAATGAGTAGTTCAGGCGGGCGGGTTCGAAACCTGCCCCTACAATTCAATTTTCTCCATTTTATATGGATTCGATGCTTCAATTTATAGACCAACGATTCACCCCTAACCCTCTCCCTCAAGGGGCGAGGGAACTAACCGAGAATTATTTGTCCGATGTGATCTCCAGTTTTTTGAGGCGTTCTTCGATCTTATCCTGATGGGTGATGATTGCCTGGAGGGCATCGTTGATAGGGTCAGGCAAAGTGCCATGCTCGAGATTGAAAATTGTTTCGCGGCGGTCTTCGACGATTTTACCGGGGATGCCAACTACGGTTTTACCGGCCGGCACCGGATTAACCACGACGGAATTAGCGCCGACACGGGCATCATCGCCAATGATAATGGGGCCGAGGACGATGGCTGCCGCGCCGATGACTACTCTGTTGCCGACGGTCGGGTGGCGTTTGTGTTTTTCCAGACTGGTGCCTCCTAAAACGACACCCTGATATATCAGAACATCGTCGCCGATTTCGGCTGTTTCACCGACAACAACTCCCATGCCGTGGTCAATGAATAGCCGCTTGCCGATTTTGGCACCGGGATGGATTTCGATACCGGTGAAAAAGCGGGTGATTTGCGAAGTCAGCCGTCCGCAAAACCGCATGTTATGCGTCCAGAAAAAATGGGCGACACGATAACCCCAGAGAGCATGCAAACCGGGATAGCAGCATAAGATTTCCAAAGTGCTTCTGGCCGCCGGATCGCGGTTGAATATTGTCCGGATATCTTCGCGTAATGTTTTAAACATACTTTGCCTTCTTTATTCGCGTAATCAATTATGATGGTCAAGCAGGGCAATATGTGCCTATATATTACTCCAAACCGGAAATTGACACATCGCCAAGCCGTTCTTCTTTTGCCTGCTGCAGCGCGACAAGGTCCAGCAGTGTTTTTGAGCCGAGCACCGTATCCATGGCGGATTGCAATTCCAGCCAAATATCCCGGGCAGCACATTTTGATGAACGAGGGCAAATACGGGCATCCTCAACGCATTCTACCAACATTGGAGAACCTTCGATGACATGGATAATATCAATCAACTTGATCCGGTCGGGAGCCAATTTTAGCTCAAAACCGCCATGCGCGCCTCGGACACTCCTAACCAGACCAGCAGTTTTTAACGAAAGAAAAAGATGCTCCAGATACCTTTCGGAAATATCCTGGCGGGCAGCGACATCTTTAACCAAAACCAAGCCTTCGTCATAATGCTGCGCTAAATCCAACATTGCCCTCAAGCCATATCTTCCCCGGGTAGATAGTTTCATTTTTCCATATCCATATTTATTACTATATTAGTGATATTTATATTATAAGGTAAAGAAAAGGCACGGTCAAAACGAGTCTCCAGTCTCTGAATAACATCCCGGGGATGATTTTGAGAGATTTCGCTTCACTGTTACAAACCATCAGTATGGTGTATTTGATCGGCGAAAGCGGCTGAGCAAATATCCATGAGCGCTTAGCTTAGCGCCGCGGACGTTAATCCGGCGACGTATTTAGCAATCGCGGGAGAAGCGGTCAGTCCGGGGGATTCGATCCCGATGAGGTTAATTAACCCGGGCAAGTCCTTATCGGTCTCATCCCGGATAACATAGTCGCGGAAACCTTCTCCCAAGCCCTGCAGCTTCGGACGGACCCCGGCGAAATCGGGCGCAAGGTCGTCAGGTTCAATTGTCGGCAGATACCGATGGGCTGCCCGGTAAAAATCGGCTTTGTCATTTTCATCGACGATATAATCTATTTTATCCATATATTTGGTATCAGGACCCAACCGCACCGAACCATCGACAGAAAGAGTAATATGAATACCGACACCGGACTGCTCGGGAACGGGGTAGACCAACCGGCCTACCAGGCGGCCGACTCCCGGGTCCAGACTAAAATATTGACCCTTGCAATAATGCAGCTGATAACCGGCTTTTACCGGGTCAATCCCAACCGACTGCGCGATCCGGTCACTAAACAAACCGGCGGCATTGATCACTACTTTCGCGGTAACCGACGAAATCCCTTCATCATCCCTGATATCGACCCAATAGGCGCCATTTTTTCTTTCAATGCTGATGACCTCATTATTAAAGATAAATTCCGCGCCGTTTTCTTTTGCGCGGCCGTAAAAACAGCGCAGCAAATTGTAAGAATCAATAACGCCGGTGGATGGAGAGAGCAGCGCCGCAACAGCGTTTATATTTGGCTCCAGCCGCTTGATGTCATCACGCGCAAGTATTCGTAACCCGGCAACTCCGTTTTTAATCCCCTGGCGATACAGCCTGTCAACTTCTTTGGACTCCGCATCATCAGCCGCGACAATCAGTTTTCCTAATTTTTTGTGGTTGATGTTGAACTTGCGGCAAATTTCGTAGAGCAGTTTATTACCCCGGACGCAGAATTTTGCCTTGAACGAATTTTCGGGATAATACATGCCCGCGTGGATTACTTCGCTGTTATGACTGCTCGTTTCCAAACCGAACGTACGGTTTTTCTCGAAAACAAAGACATTTTTGTTGAATTGAGATACTTCGGCGGCGATCGCCAACCCGACCACGCCGGCCCCGATAATAATAACATCGACTTCAGCAGGCATGAAATACCTCGAAATAAGTGTTGAATTAGGGACACGGGGAGCCAGGATAAATCTAGTAGCGGCGGTGAATTGCCTGCCGTTTGAAAATATAACCGGCGGCAATGCCGGTCAGCAGCCCGCCAAGATGAGCCTGCCAGGCAACATCGGCAACAAAGGTCAGCAAAAGAAAACTGATAAGAATTGAAATCCAGAGGTCCATCGGGATGGGTAAAGGAAAAATCATGACTTTCAGGCGCGGGACAAGCACAACCAGCACGCCGCCAAGGGCGAAAATGGCGCCGGAAGCGCCCACTGCGAGCGAATTAGACGGCGCTAGCAGCATGAAAAGGGCATTGCCCACGATACCGCCGATGAAATAGACCAGGAAAAACCTGGTCTCGCCGACGAGTGCCAGGACGTACATGCCGAAGAAATAAAGGGTGAGCATATTAAATAAAATATGGTAGATGCCGTCGTGAATGAACAGGGCAGTTATTATCGTCCATGGCTGGCTGGCAATAGTAGAGGAGCTAACCCCTGCCTGAGCAGCGATGTGCTGTGACACCCCCAAAATAGAACCAAATGAGATACTCGTGGCAATAAATACCAAAACATTGACGCCGATGAGCACCCAGAGCGGGGTTAAATTAATTGTTCGCGGGTCACGGAATCTCACTTTTACTTCCTTCCAGATAATTGTACAGTTTCGGAGATAACCTAAGCAAGATTGAGCTCAAGAAAAGGGACTGCACTATATAAAAATGGTGGAGAGTACTTCTTTAAGGCACTCTCCACCCAAATACAACTTTTTCCATATCAGCCCGAATTGCTTATTAAAGAGTCGGACATTCGGTTCCAGGGCCCCTGCATCTTATGCAGGGCGCGTACGATCAACCTATCTCACCCCTAACACTGCGTGTAACCTCATAAAAGCACCTCTGCCGTGTATTCAGGTTTCATCTGATCCCTATACTTAAGATAGCATTTTTACGCTTAAAAGTCAAGCTAAAAGGTGATACTTTAGTATCATGTTTGAGTATTGACGAAAGTTATGGTATCGGGTAGAGTTAGCTCGTAAGAGGATCTAGTATATGTCATCTGAACATATTACCCGCTGCGGCAACATAGAATTCCACTGGGGCGAACGCACTTATGTCATGGGTATCGTGAATGCGTCTCCCGACTCCTTCTCCGGCGACGGGAGTACCGATATTGAAGCATCTGTGACCTTAGGCTGCCGGTTTGTGGAAGAAGGAGCGGACATCCTGGACGTCGGCGGGGAATCCACCAAACCCGGTTTTACAGACGTTTCAGTTGAAGAAGAAATCCGGCGGGTAGTGCCGCTAATTGAACGGCTTGCTTCCCGTATGAAAGTGCCGATAAGTGTTGACACTTCCAAATATGAAGTGGCACGGCAGGCATTGGCAGCCGGGGCGACAATAATTAACGACCAGTGGGGACTGAAAACAGAACCGGGATTAGCAGAACTGGCGGCAAAAAATAACGCCCCGTTAATACTGATGAGCAACCAGCGCGATATCGGCGGGTATGATGCCAATGCGGGACGCGACACCGGGAATTATGCTGATGTGATAGACAAGGTAATCGCCTCGCTGCGGCAAAGTGTGAAGGTTGCGCAAAAGGCCGGGGTGCCAAACGAAAACATCATTATTGATCCGGGCATCGGTTTCGGCAAGACCTGGCATCAGGACATTGAAATCATCAGGCGGCTGCAGGAATTGAAAGTAATGGGGTTTCCGATCCTCGTCGGGACATCACGAAAATCGATGATAAAAATGGTCCTTAATTTACCGGCCAACCAGCGGGTGGAAGGCACGGCGGCGACAGTAGCGATCAGCATCGCCAACGGGGCGGATATTGTGCGGGTGCATGATGTGAAACAGATGGCGCGGGTATGCAGGATGACGGACGCGATTGTGAGGGGGATTTAGGCTTCTAATTCTCCCTTAATCCCTCCTTACTAAGGAGGGAAAATTCATCTCTTTTTCTTAAGGAAAGATGGAGAGAATTGCCTGATTATTTAATCTCCATGGTTTCGTTAAACACCAGTTCCCGGTAGGCCTTCATCAGGCTGTG
>Ga0182027_10015366_pt1 | contig 10528 bp, 7 predicted proteins | sample 712E1DmetaG_FD_121300 | JGI IMG/M metagenome (GOLD analysis project Ga0182027, IMG submission 121300) | Permafrost microbial communities from Stordalen Mire, Sweden - 712E1D metaG (Illumina Assembly) | ecosystem: Environmental > Terrestrial > Soil > Wetlands > Permafrost | place: Sweden... | reverse complement strand
TCGATTTTCATGGGCGACACCGGATCCATGTTCCTCGGCTACGTCCTTGCCGTCGGCTCGATCCAGACCAGCCAGAAATCTTCGACCGCAGTTGCCATCTTGATCCCCATCGTCGCGCTGGGCCTGCCCATCGCTGACACCTTGCTGGCGATGATCCGGCGCGCGCTCAGCCACCAACCCATGTTCAGCGCCGACCGTGCGCACATCCATCACAAGCTCCTGGATCTCGGGCTGACCCACAAACAAGCCGTCCTGCTGCTCTACGGGGCCAGCGGCCTGCTCGGCATCACGGCCTTGCTGCTGACCGTGGCCAGCGGGTTTCAGTCCGCCCTGATCTTGTTTGCGATGGGAACCGCGGGATTCATCGGAATCCGCAAACTTGGCTACGGTTTTCTCAGAAAGTCCGCGACCGTGCAGGCCAAGATCGAAACCAGCAAGCGGTTGGCAAGACTGGCCGGAGCCACCGACGAACTCGAGCTTTGGCGCGGGCTCAAGTCCGTGGCAGAGGCTCTGTGCATGACCGCGATTCGGCTTTCCGTCGACTGCCAAGAAGACGGTGATCCGATCAGCATCCAGCGCTTGCACGGGGAATGGCCCGAAAGCGAGAGTTTTCACGGCAGCATCGAAATCTCGGCCGGCGCAGCAGTGGTCAAGGTTGCATACCGCTGCGACCTCGGCATCAGCAACGTCGAACTCGGGCTGCTCAAGCACGCCCTGGAAACCACAAGCACGAGCCTGTTCGGCGAACCGTCTGGGGCCAAGGTTATGCCTCCAGAAAGCGCGAAGCCGGCGGGGTAGATTGCCTCGTCAAGGCGGTCTAGTCGACTTCCTGGACGCCGTCGTCCTGTATGCCGCCTTCGCCCGAGGCAGCGCGCGAGAGCACATAGCGCACAGTCCAGGCCGCCGCAGCTATGAAAAGTACGATGAACAAGGCGTACCTCAAGCGCCGTTTGCGCCGACGAAACAGACTTCGCGAAAAGCGAAAGCCGCGCCACCCACAATCGGGTTTGCAGCGCAAGCCACGAAGAAAGATCAGCCTTGCCAGCAGTCCCGTCGTCCCCATGCGCTCGTCACGCGCCAGGCGGGAGCCACAACGGGGACAGCTATGGAAGTGAGTTTGGGCGGCGGATTGGGGCACTCGGACGAACGCTATCACTGATGGCCGCCCGGCTGAAGTCCGCCGCGCATCATTGCGCGGGGCTAGTTTTGGGGCTAGCGTCGAGTGTTCATGGAGTCTGCATCCTCATCACCGTCGAAGGCCCCAGGGACAGTTCGAGATCTGCAGCAGTACCTTCACGTGCTGCGCAAGCGATGGCGGCTTGTTACCAGCGTTCTCGTGGTCAGCGTGGCCGCGGCCTTTGTCTTCACCATCCGCCAGCCTAAGATCTACGAGGCCACCTGTTCATTGGTCATCGAATCGACCGCGCCGCAGGTGTTGGAGAACGTGAAGGAGGTCATCGAGATGGCGGCGTCGACGCACGAGTTCTACGTTACCCAGTACCGCATCATCCGTTCTGAGGAGATAGCCCAACGGGTGATCGATCGCCTGGGCCTGGACAGCGACACAACGTATGGCGAATCCGCCGACCGGTCCCAGAAACCCGATCGCCAGATCCTGATCGAGCGTCTTCTCAAGGCCGTGAAGGTAGTCGGCGTCCGCGAGTCGCGAATCGCCAACATCGTCGTACGCGACGTGGATCCCAGACGAGCCACGCGCATCGCCAATGCCTTCGCCGACACCTATATCGAGCGCAACCTCGACTTCAAGCTCGAAGGTGCCCGTTCGGCGGGGACCTGGTTGGGCGAGCAAACGGTGGGCCTGCGAAAGCAGCTCGAGGACTCGGAAATGGAGCTCTACAAGTTCCGCAAAGAACGCAACCTGCTGGACGTCAACCTGGATGACAAGCAGGGCATGACCCGGCAGAATTTGCAGAGCCTCAACAGCAAGATGACCGACGTCAAAGCCCGGCGTATCGAGATCGAATCGATCCGCAAGCTGATCCTCGCGGCCAAGAACGACATCAGCGAGCGCGAGAGCCTGCCCGAGATACGAGACAACCCCGTGGTGCAGAAGCTGCGGGAAAACTACCTGGATTTGCTGAAGATCAAGGCTGACCTGGAATCCCACTACGGCGAGAAACACCCCAAAATCGAGACCATCCAGCACCAGTTGGCCGCAGTCCAGCGCGACTACAGCAAAGAGCTGGACAATGTTCTGAAAGCCTTTGACAAGCGCTATCAGGCCTTGGTCGAGACCGAGTCCTCGCTTTCCAAGTGGATGAACCACGAAAAGCAACAGGCCCTAGAGCTGGCTAAGCTGGAAACCGAGTACCGTCCCCTGGCGCGCGACGCGGAGAACAACAACAAGGTCTATGGTCTGATCAATCAGCGCCACAAGGAAATCAACCTGACCGGCATGTTAAGGGCCAACAACGTGCGCATCCTGGATCGTGCCACCCCGCCCCGTATCGCTGCCAGCCCAATTATGGCCTTGAACTTGAGCTTGGGCTTCGTGGTCGGACTCATCTTCGGGCTGGCGCTCGCCTTCACAATGGAGTCCATGGACAACACGATCAAAACACCTGAAGCGGCAGAAGCGTTGGTCGGCGCCCCATTGTTGGGTGTCGTTCCCATGCTTTCGCAAGCCAAGCGCCATTTGATCGCAGACGCCCCTGAGCGCGACCTGGCCGTCTTCAAGGATCCTACCTCCCTGGCGGCCGAGGCCTGTCGCTCCATCCGAACCAACATGCTGTTCATCTCGGCTCAGAAGGAGTTTTCACTTTTCTCTGTTACCAGCCCAGGGCCCCAGGATGGCAAGACCACCGTGGCGATCAACCTTGCGGTGACCATGGCCCAGGCGGGCGGCCGCGTGTTGCTCATCGACACGGACATGCGCAAACCTCGCATCCATAAGTCGTTTGGCCTGAAGTCGGACAAAGGCATTTCCAGCGTGATGGCCGGCGACGTCCAGTTGAAAGATGCCATTTGCAAGTCCGAGGTTCCCAACCTGGATGTTTTGCCCTGTGGCCCCATGCCCCCCAATCCGGCCGAGTTGCTGCACACCGAGCGTTTTCGTCAGATTCTGGCCCAGTGTCGCAGCAGTTACGACCGAGTAGTCCTAGATTCCCCACCCCTCGCGCCCGTCACCGATCCCGCCATCATCGGCAGCGCCACCGACGGAGTCGTGCTGGTGCTGCGCGCTGGACATACCACGCGCGAGGCAGCCCAGTTCGCGCGACGCCAGCTTACCGACGCGGGAGCGCGCATTCTGGGGCTAGTCATCAACAGAACTGATCGCAGGGGCGGGAGGTACGGCTACGGATACTCGTACTACACCACCTACGGCCGCTACTACCGCGCCGCCTAGGGGCGCAGGATTGATTGAACCTTTGCCACGACCGTCTTCGCACACACCGCCATGGCTGATGAGCCAGTAGGAGGCGGCGCCGGACCCTCGGCCACGAGCCCGGGCAGGGTTCGCGCCGCAATGATTTCTCTGGGTGGCAGCTATCTCGGAGCGTCCCTTACTATCGTGAAGGGAATCTTCCTTGTGCCCCTTTACCTTCGCATTTTCGGCATCGAGATCTACGGCGCCTTCCTTGCTTCGGCCAATGTTGTCGGACTTCTTGGGATTATCGATCTCGGGGTGAGTTCGGTCCTTTACCAGCGATTGGCTGCAACCTGGGGCGCACATGATCGGGTGGGGTTCTTGCGATTCACAGGATCGGGCCTGGCGCTTGGGTTCGGCTTGCCGGCGGTGATGCTTGCAGCGGGCGCAGTCCTCTCACCGTATGCCCCAGGACTGGTTAGAGCTCCCGAACATGCCAGGGCTGTGTTGTCGTTGACCTTCATTCTCACGGCAGCGGGCTCAGCAATCACCCTGGCAATGACCAATCTGCTTTCGATCGCTTCAGCCTGGCAACGCACAGGAATTGTCGCCGCCTCGCGCCTCAGCGGTCAGCTTGTCGATCTCGCGGTGATCGTTGTTGGACTCCATGCTGGCCTAGGCGTCGTTGCGTTGGGGCTGGGGTCGATCATTGGTGCTGGTTTTGGCTTTGTTGTTGCCGCTGCGTGGACTGCGGCAGATTGGCGCACACTTGGGTTGCCGCGGCCACGCGCAACCTACTTGGACATCGTTGAGCTCGCTCGTACGACTGTTCCAATTATGCTCAGCCGCATAGCACTTCAGATCGGCTCGAATTCGGAGATCGCACTGATCTCGGCGCTGGTAAACCCATCTACGGCCGCTGTCTATGCACTTACGGATCGCGTTCTCCGCGTGGTAATAGCCTTTGTGAACCCGATCGCGGGATCCGTGCTTAGTGGCCTTGCCCACTTTGTCGGCCAACACGGTCTAGGTGCGGCGGCGGCCCCTACTCGTGAGCTGCTTGCAGTGTGGTCACTGGTTGTGGCAGCGGTGCTTCCGCCTTTTCTGGCCCTCAATCAAGACTTCACTACCGTGTGGGTCGGACGGGCGAACTTCGGTGGTCTTGCACTAAATGCTGCTCTCTGCTGCGCGACGATCATGACAGCCCGCGAGTTTGTGTTGATCGTGGTCTTGACCTCATCTGGCGCTCTTCGAACGGTGGCTTGGCTCAACATCGTTGAGGTAGCTCTTCGGCTGCCTTTGATGTATCTGGCGCTGCGAATACTTGGTTCTATTGGCGTACCGACTTCATCCGTGGCTGTCTCGGCTGGCTGCTTGATCGCATACGGCCAATTCACAAACCGGCGGTTGCAGCTTTCTGGGGCGGAAGGGCGACGCTTTCAATCCATCGGTTCACTTTCGATCACAGCCTCGCTTGCGCTGGGTATGGTTGAGGCTCTCGTGTTGCCACACGTCGCCACATGGCCCGGCCTTTTCGCTAAGGCCGCTTTGATCGGCGCCGCACATGTCAGCATGGTCTCGCTCTTGAATCCTGCCGGTCGAGCTGTTCTCATTCAACGTGTCGCGCGAAGAAAGGCGTACTGACCAGGCCATCACAACTGCCAGGCTGCAGTTCATTTGAGTCCTGTGGGAGCGTTGGGCGCTGAGGATATTGGAAGCGTAGAACTTAGTTGTGCGGGAGGTCCATCCGCCGAGCGATTTGATGGACGCACGCCAGGACGCCGAAAGATGATCCCAATAGTCCACTGAATTATCATCCAGACAGCTAGGAGGGGCAGAATGTATTGAACAATTTGGATGACAATTTCGGACATCCAGAGTTTGGGTTCCATCCACCAGGGTTTGAAGAAGAGATCTAGGACCGGCAAGGCCGCGATTCCTAGGCGCCTCAAGGTGGACGCCAGCGTGCGAATGTACACCCCGGCCAGCGCACTGAACAGCACCAAGCCAAGTGGGCCGAGCTCCCAGTAGGCATGGAGGCCTGTGAAATACTCACACATACAATATGGATTCCCCCGAATCTCGCCTTGGATGGCGTGCACGCCAATTGTCTGACGGGTGCCGTCCACGCTTCCGGGCTCGGGCTTGTCCGGGAAGAAGAGCCGTGGCAGTGGTGCGTAGAGCGCCGTCGCGATGGGTGACCAGCCTGCTGAGTAACCGCGATCCACCATGCGGAGGAAGGCGGTCGAGAGCCTTGAGGCCTCGCCAAACCGCCAGACAGCCGCGTCCATGACGGACTGGTTCTCGTCTATATTGTAGCGTTGGTTCTCCCTATCCTGCGAGAGCAGAGTAAGTCGCTCGCTCACATCGAGGGTCTCCCATCCTGCGTGGGAACGCTGGGAGATCATCGAATTGTGAAAAACGCCCACAGACAGCAACAGGATACCAGCGACAGCTAGAAGCAGACGGTTACGGTGGACGAAGACAAAGAGAAAGAGCCCCCAAATCGCCGGTCCTGCCAAGGTGCCTCGCACACCGGTCCCCGCAGCCAGCCAGAGTGCTACACCCGAGGTCACAAGCCCGACTAGGAAGGACGGCGCGCCAGCGCGTCGCGGCCCAATTGCGACAAGGAAGATCCCGCAGATCGGACCGGACCACATCACGAGGGGCTGAACCGGCCAAAGGTAGCCTGCAACGACTGGATCTGTCAGGGCCAGTCCGGAAGACAGCGAGCGGAACACCAGGAAAAGATAGCCACCACAAAGGAACAGCAGCAGACCTAGTCCCGATTCTCGGACGTCTGCAAGCAGCTGCGACGCATCCTCAAGAATGCAGGAAACCGAGAACCGGGCAGGTGGGGCCGAGGTTGCAGCCGGGGCCAGCCGAGTTCCGGCCCATGCGAATCCCAACATCCAGCAGACGTAGGATACCCCCTCAAGTATATAGACCTCGGCCACCTCGGAGGGCAGGATCTGGTCATCCAAATCCATTTCCCATCCGGCGAGCAAGCGGTAGACAGCCGGGAGAAGCTGGTAGAGGACGACCTTGTAGATAGCGGCAAAGAACACAAGCGCTGCCAGCACATCGCCGGGATTCAAACTGCGCCGCCACAGCCGCAAGAGACCAATGAGGATCGCGGCCGACACCAGGACACACACGAGCGCCCACAAGATGGATGACGGATCAGACACCTATATGAGCCTCAGCTTGGATCATTGGCCAGCATAGCGGATGAACAGGGACGTCGCAACGTACGAGAACAGACTGGGCGCACGTCAGGATTGTGAGATCGGGTGAAAGTCTGCGACCCCGCTCTTGTGAAAATCGGTACTTGCCCGAGCCCGGCCATCGCCAGCAAGGGCTTCCTCACAAGTCTGACGTGCACCCGAACAGACTCACATATTTGGGCTTCTTCTAGCATCGACCGACGAATACCGGTCGATTAGGGTTGTCGTGTTGAAGGTTGTCGTCGACAGTCTTCACCCGAAATGTGTATTCTCGGGCGCACGATGATATTGCAACGCATCGGTGTACCGTGGGTCTCGTCTGCGTTGGGTCTTCTGTTCGGGCTGCCAGCTCTTGCGATTGGCCCGGCGGGGGACGATTGGTTTGTCGCACGTCCCTTGTCGACGTTTTCGTGGCAATACCTCGTACCTCAGGGAAGATCCTGGCGACCATTCTTCGCGATGGTGTGCTGGCTGTCGGGGTTTGCACAGGGCTGGAACATTGAGGTATGTCATCTGGCGGCTATCCTGGGGCATGTGGCGTCGCTGGCGGTGCTCTGCGTTCTGCTGCGGGAGATGGGCCTCAGTCGAGCGGTAATGCTGATTGCGGCAGCGCTCGTGGCCGTACACCCGGCCAACGCTGCCGCCGTGTGGTCAGTCGATTCCTGTCACCAAACTTGGTCGACGGCGTTCGGATTGTATGCGTGTCTTCTCGCCGTACGGGGTCGATTGTGGGCCTGGCTCCTTCCCGTGGCGATCGCCGCCCTGTGGAAAGAGGCTGGTTTTGCCTGGTTTGCCGCTGCTCCGGCTTTGAGGTTGATGATTGGGGCCAATCGGAGTACTGAGCCGTCGGGCTTGGTGGCTCAGGTCTGGAGCGAACGCAGATGGTTGGTGGTCGGTCTCTCGGGCGCGGTTGCGTACCTCGTGGTGCGGATGCTGCTCGCGGGGCACACCTCGCTGGGCGACGCGGAAGGCCGATACGCTCTTTCACACAACCCGTTGGTTTGGCTTCACAATGCGGCGATGCTGCTCGGCGTGGCGCTTGTACCCGTCGACACGGTTGCGATCTTCGGAGTCGCGCACAAACTCGCGCGGGGAGTCGCGCCAGCGTTTTTTGCCCTGCCTTTCGGTGCCATCGCCTTGTTCGTGCTCGTCCGAAGGCTTCGGGCTCGATCCCTGTGCCTCTTCTTCGGCAGTTTGATGGTCGTGGCCGTCATGGTCCCGCACCCGTTCATCGGTCACGTCAGCGAAATGTACGCGCACCCACTCACCTTTGGGCTAGCACTGGTTGGATCTCTTTCGCTCGCTGCGTGGTGGCCCAATCGCTCCACCCGTCTCACTCGGCTCGCTATTGCGTCCATGCTGGCTGCGTTTCTGTGGGTCGACATCAGCAAGTACAGTGAAATGCTGGCCACGGGGAAACGCGCCGAGTTGTTCGCATCGCGAAATAGTGCGTTCTTGTCCCCTGCACGAAGACGCGGAGTCTGCTTCTTGCCGGAAGATTTCCATGAGGGGCCCGGTGGCTATTCTGTCTTTCAAATGAACACGGCATCAGCGTCCGGCTGGGGCAAAGCCATGGTCCTCGAGTGGGGCTGGGGCAGCTACGATGCGATCTCGTTCGCCCGAAGCCCGACCGAATGCGCGGCGGGCGCGCTTCCCTTGCACCTCGCCCCCGACGGCACCCTGCGACCCGTCAACTAGCATTTGAGCCTAGTTGGGCATCGCAGTTGAGCTTGCCAACCGCGCAGAACCCAACTAAGAACGACCCCACGATGGTTTCCAAGGCAAGAGCATGGCTTCGGGTGCGAGCCACAAGGGCGCTGGCATCACTTGACCGGAATGTCACTTTGCGTGACAGGGTGGTAGGGGAGTGGGCGCATGGACTACGTAGTGGATCCATCGTTCTCGACGTGGGTGCTGGTACGTGCAAGTACAGGGCCCTTTTCGCCCACTGCGAGTATAGGGCCCACGATCACCCCGCAGTCAGCTATGGAGAGGCGGACATACGCGGCGAGATCACGAGTATCCCCTTGCCGAGCGAATCCCTGGACGCCATTCTGTGCACGGAGGTCTTGGAGCATGTCCCTGACCCGATCGGCGCAGTCCAAGAGATGGCTCGCCTGCTGCGGCCAGATGGTCGACTTCTGCTCACTGTGCCGGCCGCTTGCCGCGTGCATCGGGTCCCGACCCATTTTTGGGGGGGCTTCGCACCTGACTTCTTTCATCAAATCCTTCCACAGCGAGGGCTAGCGGTCGACGAGCTGCGCCCCCTGGGGAACTGGAGCCAATTCATGGCTCAAGAGCTTGGTAGGCTGCCCCAGATGGTCCGCGAAAACACGGCTCTCCCCTTTCGCAGGGTCCTATCAGCCCTATTGTGGCCGGGGTTCAGAGTCGCCGTACCACTTGCCCTTCTCGGGTTCTCGCGCCTAGAGAATTCCGAAGACCTTCCGCTCGGATGGATTTGTTTTGCCAGGAAATCTTCTCACGATACCTGACCGAACGGCGTAGCGCCTAGATTCTGATCCATTCAGGCGGAATCAGGTCAGACGAATCGAACTTCGAGTCGCGGAACCAGTCTTTCGGACACACGACGGTCTTGTCTTGTGAGCGGCTCAACCAGGCGGCCCACCATGCAAAGGTGCTGTTCGGTATCAGGAAATGCTTGCAGCGCGACATCAGCGTGAGTTCCTCTCCGAACTTGTACCCCTTGTATTCGGGGCCAAGAATCGTTGTGGGATACTCAAATCGCAGATTTCCCCTGCACCATTCCAAATCGTCAGACATCACGAAGATGTGTGGATTCTTGAGCCGTGGGGCGATTAGTTCAATTCCCCGCCCGTAGTAGTCCTCGCCCACGAAGCCATGCACATCGATCGATGCTTGGATGGTGACGTAGTCCGTCCGTCGAACATTCACGCATATGCTATCGGTGGAGGCCATCTGTGCGGCCAGCCTTTCTCCCGCAGGCGATAGCGGCTTCTTGACCTGGAACTCGCGCCGAAGGATCGCCTCGCTGCCAGCGAAGTACTTCGGGCTCTGCCAGTGGCCGTCGAGATAAACGTTGCCCCTTGCCTCCAGCACTTCCTCGCGAAAGTCGACCGTGCCCTGAATGTACCGGTGGAAGCCCGCCCAATCCTCCAGCCGCGCCAGAGCCGAAGCCCCACGCAGATACAGTAGGGGGATAGGCAAGCGGCGCGCGAGTCGAGACAGCAGGGTGAAGCGGGGTTGGACGAGGAAGATGTCGAGATTGTACTCCCTGAAAATCACCCCCCTTCTCGGGAATCGGTCCAGCAGCAGCGTCAAGTCGAGAGCAAGCTGCCCACCGTTGCGCCGCTGTAGCTCGCGCCCAAGGGCGTACTGGAACATCTGGTTGCCAAGCCCTCCCCGCAGCTTGACGACAATCATGTGTCGGTCTTTCTATCGAGATCTGCCGCGTGCCCAACAAGTTCTCCTGAACCAGCGAGCATTGCCTTTTCATTCATTCAAGATCGTTCCACTTCTGCCAGGGATAGCTCCCATCATAGCCACGCGGCCTCAAGGTGCAACCTAGCGGTTCACCCATCTGCCCTTTCTGCTTCTTTTGGATGTCTTCTTTTGGATTTCCCCCGGAACCGACTGGGGATATGCTGGCATACATGGTGAGCACGACAAGCCATACAACGGATGCCTGCGTCGGCCATGGTGGTGTCGATGAATCTCAGTCGGCGACTGATGCGCGCTATCGAGGGTACGTTGATCCGTGGGACCAACAGGAATTAAAATGGCGCGCCCTGAGCCATGACGACGGCGCACTGGTTAGGCCGGATGGACATGGGTATCCGGTGCGCAGCGGCGTGACGCGGTTCGTCGCCTACAACAATCCAACTGATGCTTGGATTCTTGATCGACTCGGCGTACCTCGTGCATCTGGCGGCGAAGCACAGAGTCAAGAGTCCGTTGATAGTTTCGGCTTCCAGTGGAACTGGGACAGCAACCC
>Ga0182027_10015365_pt1 | contig 10528 bp, 8 predicted proteins | sample 712E1DmetaG_FD_121300 | JGI IMG/M metagenome (GOLD analysis project Ga0182027, IMG submission 121300) | Permafrost microbial communities from Stordalen Mire, Sweden - 712E1D metaG (Illumina Assembly) | ecosystem: Environmental > Terrestrial > Soil > Wetlands > Permafrost | place: Sweden... | reverse complement strand
GTAGAGTCGCGCATACTGCGCCGCTATAATGTCCGCCCGGAACCTCTTGACATTTTCGAACCCTTCTGCAATCAGGTGAGTCCGGTATGCTGCGTCCTCTATCACCCGCAGGATCCCCGCGCGGATAGAAGAGGGGTCGAACGGGTCAACGAGGCAGGCAGCGGCAGCGGCGACTTCTGGCATGGGGCCGATACTGCTTGTTACCACCGGGCGCCCTGTCGCGTTTCCTTCGATGATGGGCAGGCCAAACCCTTCGTACGTGGATGCAAATAGGACAATGTCACATTCACGATATCGTCGCACAACCTCTTGGTCCGAGAGATCTGAGTAATACCTGCAGACGACGGAGTTATCCTCCAACGCCTGTCTTTGCCTCTGCGTAATCGCACCAATGATGTCCAGCCTGCAACGAACACCACGAAGGGCTTCGGCCAGACGGACAATATTTTTGTTATGCTCCGCAGCTCCCACCTGAAGGAGGACAGGACATTCCGCATTGAAGCCCTTCGGCCACGGCACAAACTCGGGGGACACGGGGTTTGGAATTACGTGTACCATCTGCGGATCGCACTTGACGTATCGTAGCAGTTCTGTTCGAACGAAATCCGAGATTACCGTGATTGCGGCGACTCGCCTAGCGGGAAACTGGTACCAGAGCCACAGGATTCGGGTGTAGGTGAGTCCCTTTGTGAAGTGAAGGCTCACGCAGTCATGAATCGTAAGAATCGTCTTCCGTTTAGTAAGGCCGAGTGCAACATAATTGACGTCTCCAGTGATGTGATTGACATCGGCCTGCCGGAAGTGTGCATCAGCAATATTCAGTATCCTCCGCATCAAGCCGTGGCTCTCGAACTTGCAGCATCGCTGCCTCACGACTATGTCTTGGGGAAGGGCGCCACGAATGGTCGCAAATACCCGCTCCATGCTAAACTGGCATGCGCACGGTTTGCGTTGGAAGTGCGTCACGCATATTTGACCCGATAGATTTGGCATTTGCACCGTGAGTTCACTCCGGTCGGGTATGCGCGCAACATGACACGAGCGCATTCCCAGCCTGTGTTTGTCAGCACCCGTAAGTTGCGCTTCCTGAGGACCGCTGGCGCAACATGCGCGAATACGGGACAGCGGACCGCGTCACAGACCGGTCCCCCGATACACTGAATCGCTGTAGTGGGCGGCCAATATTGGCCTCGAATCGCCGACGCCTTCCCAGGACGGCCGCAACCGCCAACAGAAAGGGCCACACCAACAACGAGAAGCGAACGTACAACATTATATAAGCCACCCCAGAATTCTCGAACCAGAACAAGTACGATATTGAGCAGAAATATACCACCAGACCGTAACGAGCCCGCAGGACAACATGCTGGAGCAGGCATAAGATTCCGCCCAACACCGACGCCAGGAGAATACCACCCACGATGCCGCCATCTGCAAGTGCCGAAGGCAGCGGGGTCATTATCTGATCCTCTGGGGAATTCATGCCATATGCGTCATAGATGAGCCCCTTGGAATCAGGAACATCTTTGCCCGGCCATAGGACGCGCGGTATCTGGCCTAGGAATGCAGTGAGAGCATGTCGGCCCAGCAGTGGCGGATTGCCCAAGTGGATCTGCTGCTCCCAGATCGCTGCTGGAAAATCAAGGCCGGCAAGTCGATACCCGGCATCTCTAGATGAAGTTGTGGAAACACCCGATGCAAGAACGCTATAGTTCTCCCTAGTCAGTGCCACTCTGGAGCCACGTGTATCTTTGATAAGGCGGACTGCCACCCAGCCGATGACGAGGAACAAAAGCAGCGCGATGATGTGGTTGCGTTTTACTGAACCTCGGTGGAATAGCTCCATTGAAAGGATGATAACTCCGAGCGGATAGACAACAGAGCGGCTGGCAAGCTGGAAGGCAATGGGAGTAACCAGCGCGAGTGCAGCGAGAGACAATGCGGTTCTGACTACAGTCGGCCGCCGAAAATGAAACTGTGCAGCAGCAACAACTACGACCGCCAGCAATCCCCTGAGTGATAGTACGAGAATGTTGTCTCCTGCGTTCGCGGTGTCGATTTGCTGGGTAGTCAGAAGGCTGTACTTCGTGCTGATATAGTATGAAAGTGCCAGGGCGATCAGGCCAATCACGGTAAGGGGTACAGCGGACGAAGTTCTAAAGTCGGCCACCGTGGCCGTCGAAGGATACTGAGTACGCGTTTCATTTAGAAACTGAGAGACGGCCCTGTAGAAGAAATCGAAACCCCACGCGGCTGCTGCTGCCAGCGCCAACACTGGAATGTAATGCTCTTCGAGTCCCAGGACGTGGCCATACTGTATTGGGAATAGAAACGGCAGACAGTTTCCGGGTCCGTAGTACGTGAAAGCCAGTGTATTGAACAGCGCCAAAGGGGATAGATAATTGAATGTTCCAACATACACCGGCTGCGCAAACCAACGAAAACATGAATACAGCAGCAGACCTTGTAGAGATCCGAAACAGAAAGACTCAATGGGAGACTTAATCGGATAACAAACCGACATTACGGATGCAGCGTACAGGAACGCAATAACGGCCACCCACCGCCTCCCGCGAGGCGCACGACGCCTTAATTGGCGCATAGGATTAGTCATAAATAGACCGGCACGACTACAGGTACATCAACGTCGCGAAACTGTAGACCGTCAGCGCCTGCTTTGGACGCGCCTAGCGGCCGGTGCAGGCGTTCACTCCTAAAGCTGGCGCGCTGAAAACCCAAAATGGCAATGAACCGAAAGCGCCTCATGAAGTATTGCGGACAACACGCGCTCATTCGTGGTCAGATTGCTTATACATCGGTTTCGGCCTCTGGCGGCAATGCCCACGCGCAATTCGGTGTCTGACAGTAGCTGAAAGCATTTGCGAGCACATTCTTCAGCATTACTCCAGAAGATCGCTTCTTCGTTCTCCTTATACAGGAGGCAGTGTTCAGTTGTACGCTTGGCGCAAAGCAGTCCACCAAGATGGGGGATTTCCATCGAACGCGTGGTATGCAGATCCCTGTTTTCTTTGGAGAGTAACCCGAGGCACACCTTGCTACATTGGATCGCTTTTGCGTAGTCATCAGACTGATAAAGGCCCGGGCCGCGCCAATAGCGGGCCAGGACTGGCCACTCTTTCGCTCGATGCCAGTATTCACCATAAATTGTCAACGGCACGCCCCGACGCGCCAGTTCCGCCATGAAAGGTCCACGCTCGGGCATCCAAGTGCCCACGAAAATCACGTCAGAACCCCAGCGCCCCCAGTCGGCATTGTCGAGTTGTCGCGGCGCGTGTGCGACTTCGTCCGCTGATCTGAGCACCTTGAGGACTCGACGCGCGCCTAAAGAGCGCGCCTCAGCGGGGTTCTCTTGTCTCACCACTACGATGAGGTCGTAAAGCGGAACCGCTTTACGATAAATCCGCCAGAGGTGCCTGTCGCGCGATCCAAAAGGGTCATCAAGGTTGTAGTTAAGCACAGTTCCGTAGCGACGTTGTAACTCGCGCACTAGGAACGGTCCGATTAGCGCTCCGTTGTCCACCCACACTAGGTCAAACGTGGTTTGTGGCAATGCCGCCAGTATACGGCGCCGGACGTAGCCTTCGAATCCCAGCCCACCGGTTTCCACAATCCACTTGCAGACGGGTCGGCTCGTCGTGGTGAAGCGATTGGGACTGAGAATGTGAACATCGTGACCGAGCCTCTCCAGCGCGCGTGCGCGCTGCAGGCAAGTACCGCCAAGATCTCCGATGTACAGAATGCGGAGGGAATTCATGCAGCACCTCCCGCGCTCAAGGTGGCAGTTGAGTCCACCGCATCCGAGTTTTGATCAACACCGGCCCTGTGAGGTACTCGAACGGCAGGCGCGCCACGACGCGTGACAACGGTGTTGTACATAGCAAGGCATGAATCGCCGTAGCGGTCCCAGCCGCCGAGACTACGAACACGATTAAGCGCTGCCGTGGCCATTTCCGCCCGTTGTACCGGGTTGGCAATCATCCACTCGATCTTTGACTGAATGGCCCCGGAGTCGGCCGCCGGCACAATAAAGCCCTCTACACCATCAGTGAATAGGTCTTCTGCTCCCGAATTCGTGCTTCCGATCACCGGGACTCCACACGCCATCGCTTGTGCTTGAACCAAGCCAAACCCTTCCTGAACCGAAGGCATCACCAGAACGGACGCCTGGGAGTAAATCTGCCAGAGGTCTCTTCTGGGATAGATGCCTCTGTGCTTAAATGAGTCGCGGTATCGATCAAGGATGTGCCGTGCGGCCGCATCGATCGGGCCCACCAGCCAAAGTTCACATTGCCGCCGATTGACAAGAGGTTCGACTGCGGCAAGGAGATGCCCTATCCCCTTTTGAATGGACGTACCGCCAACGAAAAGAACCCGAAAGACGTTGTCAGGCTTCGTTCCCGGGTGGAACTCTGACAAATCCACTCCGTATGGGCAAACAAAGACACGCGCCGTAGCGATGCCATGATCCAGAAACGATCTCCTGGCAAACTGCGACGGGACCACGATAGCGTCGGCTTCAGCGTATTCCTGGAGGCATCGATCCAGGCCGACCTCGCTGAAATAGGGCGCAGTCACGCTCCAGCGCCGATGCTCTTCCTCGAGAATCGCCTTCTGGGTCAGAATGTGTGCAGATCCACGGTTGCAAATCCAGGCTTTGCTGTACCTCTTCATTAGCCTACCGGCCGCTGGGCCAAGCCCATCGAGGCTATCTAGGACGTCGGTTGTATCCGGATCGATGGATCGCGCCAACCAGGAGCCTTGGCTGATATAATCCAGATTCTGCCACCACGTCGTTCTCGGCGCTGGGGGCATACGCTGGCGTAGAGCAGCAACAACATGCAGAAGGGAATGAGTGCGGGTGAACGGCCGGAGTTCTCTGTCAACGCGGCACATAGGATTGCCCGTAAAGATTTGAACTTCTTGCCCGAGTCGTAGCATTTGGCGCGCAAGATCAAACATGTGAAAACGGCCAATAGCCGAGACTGCAATCTTCACTTGTACCGTCCTCCTTGCCGTGCCGCCTCCACGTGGTATCCACTCATAGTCCGTGCCTTACTTTCCCTCACCGTAGATGAGACCGCCTAAGACCGCCCCTAAACCTGCCAATATCCGCGGCAAAAATCGACAGGTCGTACCTTCGAAGTGATGCCTCTTTCGGCGCGAAACTCATCGACTGCTTTCCTGCAGTTATCAATTGTGTAGTAGTCGTCGATAATCACATAGCCGCCAGGAGAAACGCGATGGTACATTGCGCGCAGCACATCCATCGTTGAACTGTACATATCCCCGTCGATGCGCAGCACCGCTAGTTTTTCGATCGGGGCATTCGGCAGGGTATCGCAAAACCATCCTCGGAGGAAGCGGACTCTATCATCAAGCATCCCATAACGCTTGAAGTTCTCTTGCACCTCTTCCAAACCCACGGCAATGAATCCATTCTCCCAGTGGCGGTCACCGCGTTCTGCCTCTTCCCGCGGCTTCGGACAGCCCTCAAATGAATCTGCCACCCACACCCTGCGATGCGAATCACCATATACGATGAGAAGCGCCCGCATGAGTATCGTGGTGCCTCCCCGGCAAACACCGGCTTCCATCAGATCTCCAGGCACATCCCGATGGAGGCAATCGATTACGCACTCCTGCACATTTGACAAACCCGTGAGCCCAATCATGGACTCCGCTTCAGAGTGTTGATAACCGCCGCGTGCGCACGCTTCAGCATCGAAGTGAGCCTGGCGCACGAGTTCAAGACCAACCTGCTCTAAGGTTCTGCTTACGACAGGGTAGACTGCACGCCACCACAATCGCCGCCAACCCCGAGATACACGCGGCCGAACAAGTGGCCGATATCGTTCGCCGAACAGACTGCGGCTCAGGCATCCCTTTAAGAGTTCCGTATAGAGACTCCCCGCATTGCGATCAGTGTCATTTGGGGGGATAGGTGAAATACACTTTAACGCCATCATATCTCCAATCGATGAACCAGTCTCACGCTGGCAACTGGACTTATTCTGCCCGGTCATAAGGAGAGGGCGAATACGGCCCCGGATTGTCGCTCTTCTTTCGGCCTGGCGCAAGAGGATCACTTCGCGTGCCGTAGTCCTCGACCGAAAACGCCCTTTCCAAGAAGACCGATTGCCCAAGGAGCCGCCGTCGCGTAGTCAATGAGTTCCGACGGTCGCTGCTTTCAACGGCAACTCCGGGCGCTCTCTGCGCAGCCAGCCAGACCCTACATCCAGAATCGCCATCTAAAACCGCAGTGTCCGCTTTACCGCGCTTGCGAATATCAAACTCCGAGCGGCAGCGCCAAAACCCACATGGCGGATTGTCTCAGCTAATGTGCGAAGAGAACGGCCGCGATAGTGGCGTGTTCGTGCCTCCCAGAAGATGTGCCTGAGAATGCGCAGAACGTGGGATGAATCATCCCTAAACTGGTGCGGCGATACATCAATACTTCTCAACTTAATAAGTGGTTCATCAACATAGCAGACGTCGAACTCTTCGGCCAAGCGCATCCACATGGCCACGTCGGACCAGAAACCGTATCTCTCGTCAAATGGCCCGAGTCGGTCGAAGGCGCTACGTCTCATCATCACCGTACCGTAGACCGGTGAGTCGAAGCGCCAGCGCCTGAAGAAGAACCTCTCCAGCAAGAGTGCACCCGGGAAACACCGAGCCAGAGGCTCACGATACAGATGTCCCGTTTGGTCATTTATGTCGAGCGCCTGGTATGAGTTGAAGACGAACGCTGCATTTGGGTACTGATCCAAACAGGCAGTCCACTTTTCCAGGAGCGTTGCGCAGTAGACATCATCGTCGTGAAGAATTGCTACGTACTTTCCTGTTGATGCAACAATGCTTAGGTTTAGGTTCGCGGGCATGCCAACATTCTTGGCACGCCTGTGGTAAGAAACACGACTGTCGCGTTCAACCCACCGCAGGCAGATCTCTTGGGTGCTATCACTGGAAGCGTCGTCAGCAATGATGAGTTCGAACTCCGTCTTAGTCTGCATTAACAGTGACTTTACCGTCGCATCAAGAAAGTGCGCACGATTATATGTCAGAACGATCACGCTTACGGCGGGGGGCGCAATAGTTGTTGCTGTCTGCCTCGGGTTCGGATCGTTGGTTTTGTTGGGTAGCATTTAGGTGGGATGAATCAGAAGGCGAGAATCCAAGTAACCCCTTCCGCTAGCATCTGACCGGCGGTCTGTTACATAGCCGCGTGCTATTAGCACAACGATGAGACAACTTATGTGCGTCGTTTCGGATTGTGCAAGTCGCGGAGCCTTTTCGTCCAAGCCTCGACGTTGAGATTCGCCAAATCGAGCGGATTGAAATGGGCTGGCGCAGGGCGGTCAGATCTTACGATTTCGGCTGGATTTCCTGCGACGACTGCTCCAGCCGGCACGTCCCTAGACACGACGGCCATTGCACCGACAATCGCACCATTCCCAATGTGCACCCCTGGAAGGACAGTCGCCCCGGTGGCGATCCAGACATTGTCACCAATGACAATAGGTTTGGTTACTAGGTGAAAGTCTTCAGCATAGATGTCGTGGCTTCCGGTGCAGAGAAAGACACTATCTCCAATAATCGTCCGATCACCGACCTCGATTTTATCTAAGGCGTAGAAGTGACATTTACCAAAACAGCAACACTTGCCAATCGTAATATTGGATGGGCAAGAGAACTGCGCGCCAGGATGGATGTACGTAATCCCTGTGCAATGGCAGCCGCGCCGGCGTAATCGGGCAATGCGCAGGTAGTTGCAAGCGAACGAACAGCCGTGCAGCGCCAATCCGCCGACGATTCTCACCGGATTGTTACGGTTCAACGTGTAGCACCATGAGTAGTTCTCGATGAACCCGCCCGGCGCGGGTGGTGTTGCGCAGTCGGATGGTGGTGTTGGCTCCCGAGCGTCTTGAGAACAAGCAAGTTACCTAGAGATTTCATGTCGCGCCAGGGAGGGCCTCGTTGTTCCGGAGGGCGGTTTCCGAATCAAATGGTGATCTGCGTGAAACATTACACTAGATCGATCGGCAAGGTCGTCATCATCTCAAATTCGCAGCCGTCAGTTGCTCCGCGTTCCAGCGCGTCTGTCCCCACCGTACCAAGCGCACACGATCATCTCCGGACAACCCAACGGTCCATGCCGCAAGTGCTGCAGCCAGGGTCGTCAGGGCGCCAACCTCCATCCAGCGTAATGGCCGGGGACCAAACGCAATAGCGTGCCCCAGGTATCCCGCGCTCCACGCTGAACAAGAGATCATCAAGACCGCCGCCCACATTCGCGAGGCGAATCGGCCATGGTCTTCCTTGAGAACCCGGCAAGTATCCTTGATCACAAAGTAATAGCAGGCGAGGCCCTCTCCGAAAAGTGCGCCCAATGGAACAGCAATGGGGCCACAGGGGCGGACTAAGAGAGCCGTAGCAGCCAAAGTGAGAATTGCCGCAGTGGCATAAGAACAGGCCAAGCGGCGATGCCGATTATTGGCTACCGTGAACTGCGAACTTGCCAGCCAAGGGGCCTGCAGTACCAGGGCGAGCAGGAAGAGCCGGAGCAGCCAAATGTCCGGCGTGAGTCTTCCGACGGTCCAGGCGGAAATCACACTGGCCCCTTCAAACCAGAGAGCGCCAGCGAAGGCCGCATGCAGAGCTACAGAGCCAATCACAGAGAGACGATGTGCCCAGCGAAGTGATCCCTCAGCACCCAAGGCGTCGAGCCGCGTCAACTCCGGCCAGAGGGCGACCTGAAATGCTCCTATTGCCTGCCTGATCACGTTCGTCAATGTGCGCGTCGTAACCAGCAATGCGACGGCTGCGCCGCCAAGAGCCATTGACACCAGCACAACTGGACCTTGTAAAGTCACCGCCATGGAGAGCATGATGAGACCAAATAGCAGGCTCGGGCTGCAGAGTTCACGGATACTACCGACCCGGGCTTCGGACAACTTCGGTAGCAGTTCCGGACGGGAGCCCCTGAGGTTGACCCAAATTCCTGCGGTAACGACAATCATCGGTACCGCCCCCCAAAAGGCAAGACGGAGAGTATCTCCGTGTAACAAGAGTACAATCAGCGTTACGCCAAGTAAGCTAACGGACTGCAAGTTCCCGAGCCACTCCGTTGCGGCGAGATTTCCGGTACTCCGGTAGACACTTGCCAACTGCGCTGCCGGCATCTGCCAGAGCAGCGTGGCGGCAAGTAGCCATACCACCGTAGCGGCTGTCGCTGATGGGATTTGCCGAATTCCGATCCAAGCGGGTATCGGAAAAATAGCTACTAGAATTCCGAAAAGCAATGAAGCAGCTGACGCAATTCCAATGTAAAAGACCATCGCCGAACTCTGGAAGCATCGATACTCTCTCAGGTCACCCCGGGCGTAAGCGGCCGTCATAGCGTTCCCGGCAGCCGCATTCATTCCAAAGTCGGTTACACCAAAATAGGCAACCAGCGCTGAAAGCGCCATCCATTCCCCATATACGCCGGTCGACCAGAGAGATAGATACAATGGCACCAAGACCAGTTTGCCGATAATGTTCACCAACTGCCCGACAAAAAGTGCCGAGATACTCCGAAGCACGCGTTTCAGCAAGCGGTTAACCTCTTGCAGGGGGAGACATAAGATCTGAATGCCTTGCTGTCAGATATATTTGCTAGCATCACACTCACGTTCCCCCAATTCCGTTGATCGGTCCGCCCGTAGATAAATCCGGCAATATCACTCGTTTACGAGGGGTGGTACAAAACTGGTTGGCGGACATAGCCGAGAGGTGATGTTGATACTATCAGACCTCCTTGACTCCCATTGACTCACGTTCCCCCAATTCCGTTTATGGCATCTTCCCCAACCTGGCAATTGGCAGACGATGCCCCACCCGCTAATACAGCGTCATCGACGGTCGGCAATCAGCAGATCGGATGCGGGAACGCCGGGACAATCGATGGGGCGGACCCTTCGGAATGGTCGGGCATCTTCCGGAGGCACACGGAAACCCGGACGGCCCGCCAGACGGGCTCGGATGTCTTCGCGAGTCGGCTTCTTTCCTGGCGAATGCGCCCATCCCGGCTCCTTGGCCGCGATCAGTTCGAGCACTTCGCTGGCTTCCTCTTCTGAGAGCCGGTCGACTTTGTCCCGAAGGCTTTCCTTTGCCGTAGCCATACCAGTGCCCCGTGATGTGAGGAGGGTCGCCCACCCGCCCTTCCCTCACCCTTTCAGTTTGCCACATTTCTCTTAGCCACGGATGAACACGGATGAACAAGAGAATAAGAGAGCAAGGCTTTAGGCGAGATTCCGGTTTCGGCTTGGAAGTGTTTAGTTTTGTTATTCTTATCCGTGTTCATCCGTGTTCATCCGTGGCTAATATTCTTTTGGTTGCCCGTCACCGGATCAGCTCCACCCGGAACCCGCTCATGACCCCGTTCATCCAGCACCATGCTCAGCAAAGCGGAGGCGTCCAGCACAAACTGCGCTTTCACCGGCGCGTGGCCTCTTGGTCCTCACGC
>Ga0182027_10015364_pt1 | contig 10529 bp, 13 predicted proteins | sample 712E1DmetaG_FD_121300 | JGI IMG/M metagenome (GOLD analysis project Ga0182027, IMG submission 121300) | Permafrost microbial communities from Stordalen Mire, Sweden - 712E1D metaG (Illumina Assembly) | ecosystem: Environmental > Terrestrial > Soil > Wetlands > Permafrost | place: Sweden... | reverse complement strand
TTTCATCACCACCATGTCCCAAAAATCACTAATCCTGCTCAAGAATAAGGAGACCGGCGAGGTCTATTGGACGCGCAAGAACAAGAAGCTCGTCGAGCGCAAGGTAGAGTACAAGAAATACTCCGCTAAGCTGCGCAAGCACGTCACCTTCAAAGAAGCTAAGAAATAACGATTACGTTTTTTCGCCTGCGCTCGGAAATCGTGTACGCAAGCGTCCACATTTCCTCGCTTGTCGAAATAGGCTTTTGCATCAAGATAAGAAAGAGGGTAGGATAGTCTTACCATCTTTTTGATGGGCGATTGGTGAAGAGGTATCACATTTCTCTCCAAAAGAAAGGTCGGAGGTCCGATTCCTCCATCGCCCGCAAAGACTTGACAAATGACTATCATATATGTTAGGATAAGACGGTTAGCATAATTTAACATAACTTAACATAAATATCATGAAGTCAAACAAATCTTCTTATGCCATATGGACCGCCGTTCTGGTGGTGGTATTGGTATTAATAGCAGGTGTCTTGCTCGTAAATAAGCAGGCCAACAGGACCTCAACTGCCGATATGTCCGCTCCGGCCTCATTGGCGCTGGTCAATATGAACGGCAGCGAAACGGCTTCCGTCGGGGATGTAGAGCATATACGCTGGACCTCGACCAACTACGCCGCTCCGACCGTTTCTATAGACATCATACGCAAGGTCGGTGACAATCCGGCTCAATATGAATTGGTGCGCCAAGTGACCTCGTCCACAGCGAACGACGGCGATGCCGTCTGGGTGCCGGCCATGAGCGACGTCGGCCCGAACACTTACGTAGTGGTCGGCTGCGCCGTCTCCGATCAAGCTTGCACGGCCACACCTCTTTCGCCACAACCTTTGGCAGTCGTCAATAATGGTCAGAACGCCAACACTGCCGCGGCCTATCAAGCCATAGAGCAGTTGAATAATAAGTAATTTAGTTATCCACAGGTAACCCATTGCAGGTGAACTATCGTTCACCTATAATGTTATACATGAGCAAACACGAGATCATAAGGTCTCTCCGTCAGGAGATCAAGAAGATGAATAGGGTGATCGACATGAAGATCATCCAAGGCCTGCCGTACTACAATGAGAGCCGCAGGCACAAGTTTCTGACCCTTCAGCTCCGGCGTTTGTCGCCGTCCGGTAGCAACTGGTTCGGCCGATCATTGAGCTTTGTCTCAATGTTCATGTTTTAGTAGTCATAAAGTATAAAGTCCATAAAGTCATGAATGAAGATTATAAAAATAAGATACTCGGCTTCTATGAGCGATACAAGCGCATGCCTAGCTACGCCGAGATCATGAAGCTGGTCGGCTTCCAGTCCAAGAATGCCGTCTACAAGCTCATAAACCGTCTGATAGAGGAAGGGGCTGTATTGAAGGACGCCACAGGCAGGCTCATTCCCAACAAGCTTTTCGGTGAAGTGCCTCTCCTCGGTCTGGTAGAAGCCGGATTTCCTTCGGAGGCCGATGCACAGACTTTGGATACCATAGATGTCAATGAATACCTTTTTGAGCACAAGGAGGCTTCGTATATTCTCAAGGTGAAAGGGGATTCCATGATAGATGCCGGAATCCGCGAAGGCGACCTCGTCATGGCCGAGAAAGGCAAACAGGCCAAGCCGGGCGACATCGTCATCGCTTTCATAGACGGGGGTTGGACCATGAAATATCTCCGTCACAAAGCCGGCAAACCGTATCTAGAACCCGCCAATAAAAAGTACAAGCCCATCTATCCGCGGGAATCATTCGAGGTGGCCGCGGTGGTAAAGGGGGTGGTGAGGAAGTATTGACATTTACTTTCAAAGTTGTATAATCCTTCAATGGAAGAAGGAGAAAAAATTATGAATAAAGACGAGACTTTTGACAGCATGTTGGAACACGCCAAACAAGAGGACTGGCCTTTTGTTGATGCTCGTATGGAAGAATTCGCGAAACTGATGAAGAATGTCACGTGGGCTATGCGTACGGGCCTTCGGGATAAGGATCAGAATGTTCGTGATCTGGCGGCCACGATACTCGACAGATCGGATTGTCCCATTCTTCAGAAGAATTGTCAGAGCCTTGAATTTCAGATGCAAGGTGACGGTTATCACATCGTCCGTTTCCGTCTGGCCATTGCCTTATGGAAACGCAATTACCGGCCCAAAACTGTCGAGGCCATGATGAGAAATGCCATGTCCGATCCGGACGTAGGTGAAGCCGCCAAAGCTTGCTTTATGATATGATGGGAATGTGTTTTAACACGGGCGTTTCGGCGCCCTTTTTAATGATAATAAAAAACCCGCCACGCGACGGGTTTTCGTCGGGGCGGGGGACATCAAGCAGCTGTAGCGATCGGCTCCTGCGGCTTGAGTGCGCCATGGGCCACAGCCAAGTTACGTAGCGGTCCTCGTTCCGAATTGCCCCAGATGAACTCGGCGAAGTCACAAACGATGATTTCATCGATATGATGTTCGCTCCATGTCATATGGTATGGACGGAGTTGGCCCTTCTTCCAGTACAGGTGCAGCTTGTCGAAATAGAAGCTGCCGGGCCGGTAATCGTGGAATTCGACCATGGGACCCTCGATCCCATAACTGCGCATAGTCTTCAAATCGTAGAATTCGAATACTTGCGGATCTATGCTCTCTTGCCGTGCGATCGCGACGACGATGTCCTCGGCGAAGTTGCAGGTCGAGCCTCTTGGTCCGTGACAACCGTTGTGAAGGCCAGTGAACACGATACGCCGATCATAGACCATATAAGCGACTTCATTCCTCGGATTCGGTGGATCACCGATACCGCGATAACCGACTGTTTTCAATCTGCTGTTTTGCAACTGCATAAGATCCTTTCTAGTCTTTTAGAGACTGTTAGTTATTTGTTTTGTGCAGCTGGCTACATACTAGCATTAAATAATGATGTAGTCAAGTAGGCGAAATTGTATTAAAAACACCGCCAGATTTCTCCGGCGGCGATTGTTCTCCAATGCCCATTCAATCCAAGGGGTTGCTGGAAACCTCCTTCAATTCGTCGAGGGCGGCTAACGCGCTCTCGGTCATGTTGATGAGAGTCATGGGAACTCCGGAAAGCTTGATGCTTCCCAAGAATTCCTGCTCCATCGCGATGCGATCGGCAATTGGTTGCTTGAAATACTTTTGCGTCTCCGCAAGCCCCACCCTTTGTATAGACAGGGAGATAGCGATGGTATTGCTCAAGATATCCGCGACCTTGACGATCTGGACCTTCCAATCGTCCAGCAGGATCTTTTGCCGTGAAAGGCGCTTGTCCGGATTCTTGGGATCGAGCGTGACGGCTCTGACGATCCGTGCGACTTCCGTGCCGAATTTGCTCATGATAAGATCGTAAGTGACCTCCTCGGGATTGTCTTCAATGGAATCATGGAGGGCGAACGCGGCGAGTATCTCCAAATCTTGATCAGACTTTGGATCAAGACCGCATTCCATGAGCAGGATTATTCCATGGAAAGGGTGGATGATGTATGGCGCCTGGCTTGTTTTGCGTTTTTGGTCGCGGTGCGCCCAGTTGGCTAATTCCATCGCGCGCAACAGGTATCGTTGTTTGTTCAAGTTTCCGACGGTTTTAGTATTCATGATGTAATGTGCAGCAGTTTTCGTTTGTTGAAGTTTCTCTGGACTTGATATTACATATATTATATAATTTGTCAATCATGGGTAGATGGGAAAATTGAAAAAGGGCAGTCGTCCTAACGGTCGACGCCCTTTTTCGGTACTATGATAACCCACTCATCCCACTACTTCCGAACTTCATAGGAGAGCTTGGTGCGTGGGGACCGATATTACTCGGCGTCGATTCTCTCAACTAGCACCATAAGCGTCGAGAGAATCCTAGCTCTTCCGCCGGTTCGGCCAGTGACAAGAGCGAATGGGAAAATTGTATCAAATTGAATGGATCGCGCAACTAGGCAGGTGGGTGTAGAGGCTAAATAAAAGCAAAAACTCCGATTTCTCGGAGCTTGCCGACTGGAAGATACCTCCAGGCCATGATAAGATTATAGCATGAAAGTCACCTGCGTCTGCCGTATGGCACCATGCAGGTTTAAGATTACGGGTGTAGGTTTCTTGTCTATGATCCGTGAGAAAGGCGGCATGCCATGGCGTGTCGCTTTTCTTTTTCAAAAAATGATAGAATGAGCACATGGTAACCACCACGCTTAAAAAGCCGATTTCTAAAATAGATATGCACAAAAAACCTATAAAAAAGGTTACTTTTACGCTTGAATATCCTAACGATTTCATAAATAGAATCGTTTGCGGTGATACGCTGGAAATGATGAAAAAAATCCCGACAGGTTCGATTGCTCTGATAATTACATCGCCTCCATATAACCTTAAGAATTCAACCGGAAATGGCATGAAGAATGGCAATGGTGGCAAATGGGCGAATGCTGCGTTGCAAAATGGCTATACTCATCACAATGACTGTATGCCGCATAATGAGTACGTGAAATGGCAAAGGGATTGTCTCTCTGAAATGATGAGAATAATTCCTGAAGACGGAGCCATCTTTTATAATCATAAATGGCGCGTGCAAGCCGGTCTATTGCAAGATCGCAATGACATCGTAGATGGATTTCCGGTCAGACAAATTATCATTTGGAGACGGAAGGGTGGCTTTAATTTTAATCCAGGATATTTTGTTCCAACTTACGAGGTTATTTATCTAATCGCGAAATCAGAGTTTAAGCTTGCGCCCAAGTCGAATGGACACGGTGACGTGTGGGAGTTTACGCAGGAGATGAACAATGATCATCCCGCGGCTTTTCCGGTGGATCTGATCGACAGGATTATTTCATCTACGGAAGCCAAAGTAGTACTCGATCCATTTATGGGTTCTGGAACGACGGCTATATCTGCAATCAATTTTGAACGGGATTACATTGGTATTGATATTTCTCCGGATTACTGCAAGATGGCGAATGAAAGAATTAAAAACCATAAGATTCAAGCTAAGTTAAAACTGAAATAATTATGCCAAAGAAATCAATAATCTACACAAAGGAATCTCTGATAAAGAAACTGAAAGGGATTGCCGCAAAAGGATGGATACGAAATACTCGTCACGGAAATGCCGGTGGCGTCGGTAATATGCTGGAAGATATGCTCGACATCAAAGAGAATAATTTACCGATTGCCAATACGAATGAATGGGAACTGAAAGCTCAACGCCTTGGTTCATCTTCATTGACAACTTTGTTCCATACGGAGCCGTCTCCGCGTGCCATTGGTTTTGTTCCGAAAATTCTTTTGCCTAAATATGGATGGAAACACGAAAAAGCCGGTTTAGATTATCCCAAAAGTGAAAAGAGTTTCAGACAGACTATTCATTGTCTATCGAGGAGTGATCGTGGCTTTAAGGTCGTTATTGATCGTGCCGAGAAAAAGGTCATCATTTCATTCGATACTAAAAGCGTTGATCCTAGACATAAAAAGTGGTTGGAGACCGTTGAAAAGAATGTCGGCTTAGGCGAACTTGATCCTCAACCATACTGGGGATTTGATGACCTAGAACATATTGTTGGTTCAAAATTATTGAACTCTTTCTATGTACAAGCGGAAGTAAAATTCGAGAAGGGGACTGAATATTATAAGTACTCCAAGGTCATGATGCTTCAGAAATTCAATTTCGAGGGTTTTCTAAGGGCTCTTGAGGAAGGTAAGATTCTTGTCGATTTTGACGCGCGTACTGGTCATAACCATGGAACGAAATTTAGGATGAGAAAAGATACTTGGCCGATGTTGTATGAAAAGGTCACTAAAATCATATAAGAGAGCCAATTTCTTAATTCATGGAACCCCTCGCTAACAAAATCCGCCCGCAATCGCTGAAAGAGTTCGTGGGGCAGGCGCACTTGGTGGGGCCGGGGAAGCCGCTGCGCAAGGCGATCGAGGACCGGCACCTCTTCTCATTCGTGCTCTGGGGCCCGCCGGGCACCGGCAAGACGACCATCGCCCGCATCTATGCCAAAGCCGTGAACGCGCGGATCTATGAATTGTCGGCCGTTTCGGCGGGGAAGGACGACATCAGGAAGATCATCGACGAGCCCGACACCTTGCTCGAAGGCCGGCCCAAGGTCCTCTTCCTGGACGAGATTCACCGCTTCAACAAGGCCCAGCAGGACTTCCTCCTGCCGTACGTCGAGAGCGGCAAGCTGACCCTGATCGGCGCCACCACCGAGAATCCCAGCTTCGAAGTCATTCCGGCCCTCCTGTCGCGCTGCCGCGTCTTCGTGCTCGAGTCCCTGTCCGAGGCCGACCTCAAGGCCATCATCAAGCGCACCAAGATCAAGGTGCCCGCCGAGGCCATCGAATGGCTAGCCGCCCTGGCGAACGGCGACGCCCGGATAGCCATCTCTGCTCTTGAGAATTGTAGCGCTCTCTATGGGCCCATCACCCTCGAGAACTTGAAGAGCACTTTCGAGCACGCCTTCATCCGCTTCGATAAGAAGGGCGAGGAGCATTACGACACCATCTCGGCGTTCATCAAGAGCATGCGGGCCGGTGATGCCGACGCGGCGCTCTATTACCTGGCGCGCATGATCGAAGGCGGCGAGGACCCAAAGTTCATTGCCCGCAGGATGGTCGTTTTTGCTAGCGAGGATATCGGGCTGGCTCAACCTACTGCTTTGGTCGTGGCTAATGCCGTCTTCCAGGCCGTAGAAACTATTGGTCTGCCAGAGTGTCAGGAAAATCTTGCTCACGGTGTGGCTTATCTAGCCTTAGCGGCGAAGGATCGCTCTGCTTATGATGCTTACTTTGAGGCCTTGGCTGATGTAAAGAAGACCGGTAATCTGCCTATTCCACTCAAGATTCGCAATGCCCCGACTAAGTTGATGAAGGAATTGAATTATGGCAAGGGCTATGAGAAGTATGATAAGAGCGGCTATCTACCGGAGAAGCTGAAGGGGAAGAGGTATCTTAGAAAATCTAATAAATAGCGCATTTTGCTGCGCTTGACAGACACAATTTAATATGGTAGGCTAGCTTTTAGCTGTTCTTTAAAAGAATTGGTTAGAATTCCAATCACTTTACGCATCAAGCGTCGAGTCCAGTAAACAGCTGTAGTGCATATGAAAAGAAGAAATGAAACCACGATAGAGTTCATCGGTAACGAACGACAGGACAAACGGCCAAGACCCTTCACGAGTCTACTCCACCCAGGCGGGTCATATTACAGACTTAGCTGGCTAAAGTTCTATTCAGATGGCACTAGCCACGGAGTGTCCTTGGGTCTTGAGGAAGGACTTGAACGGGCTTGTCGAATTCCGCTCGACCAGATCAACGAAAGGTTCGCTGGGGTTGCAGGGCTCAACCTCGATTTTAATCCGATCATTATTGATAATCGCGGACGCTCAATCAAGCTGACATTTACACTTCAGCGCAAGGATGGTTTCTGCGAGACAGCGATAAATAAAGCCTTCCTTATCTTGTCCAGGCTTGGTGTAGGCGAGGAAATCGCTCTGGAAGTCATCCAAGACCTTCAGTTGACACAGATCCAGCAGGTCAAATTTCAGGGTGTGTGGCTGAGCTACTACCAATATTTGATGCTCACTCACCCACTTATGCGAAATCGCAAGACTAGCTAGGTGAACTAGTTTCAATCGCGCGCCAGCCCCTCCCGGGTTGGCGCATTTTTTATGTTAAAATACCCCCATGCAAGACCCAAACGAAAACTGGAACCTAAAAGAGATTGGCGGATGGAAAGGCTTCATTAAACAGCTATACCGCCATCACAAGCCTTCCGGCGGGGTGCTCATATTGCGCATCGCTCTGGGCGTTCTATTCATCACCGAAGGTTGGACCAAATTGTCGGGCATTGCCGGCACGGAGCACTTCTTTGCCATGCTAGGCCTGTCGTCGGGATGGGTCTATCTGGTGGCTTATACGGAGCTTATAGGCGGTATCCTCATTCTCGTCGGACTCCTCATCAAGCCCGTGTGCGTGGCTCTGGCCATAGACATGGCCGTGGTCGTCTGGGGCGTGCCAGCCAAGGGCGGCCTCTATTGGGGTCATCCTTACGAATTCTTCCTTCTGTGCGTGTTCCTGGCTCTCTACATCATGGGGCCAGGGAAGTATTCGGTAGCGCATTGGTGGCTAAAGCGAAAGAAGTCCTGACGTATCTGCCTTCTCAATTTCCTCCGGCCTCAACCATTTGACTCGTGCGTCTTTCCTCCACCAAGTCTTCTGCCTACGAGCGTATTGCCAGATCTTTGCCAGCAATACCGTGACGAGTTCGTCCATAGGCATCTTCATTTGCAGATATTGGGCCATGTATTTATATTCCAGGCCGAGCTCTTCCATGCGCTCATATGACAGGCTGATGCCGGTCGGCGGTGGGGCATGCAGGCGTTCGGCCTCGGCTATCATGCCGTCGTTCAAGTGCTTGGCTAGGCGTATGTGTATGCGCTCCCGAAGCTCGGAATCTAGCATAGCGATGCCGAGCATAGTCACGTCGTATTTGGGCTCTTTGGGACGCGTTATAGCCGGTACGAAGCCCAATTCGCGGGCTATGATGATGGCTCTGGCTAGTCTACGTTTATTCTTTAGCTCGATGGTAGCCGCCCGAGCGGGGTCTAACCTCTTTAATTCATCGAATAATTCTTCGGCGGTTTTCTCTTCAAGTTTCTTTTGTTCCTCCGTATCAGCCTTCACGTCAGGAAAACCCAGGTCGTCTATGAGGGCTGAAACGTAAAATCCCGTGCCGCCGCATATTATGGGCAATTTTCCGCGAGAGATAATGTCGGCGATGGCTTTCTCCGCTTGTTCCTTCCAATCCATGGCCGTGAATCGTCCGTGTGGGTCAGCTATGTCCAGACACCAATGCCGTATGCCTTTCATTTCCGTCGGCATTATCTTGCCAGTGCCTATGTCCAAGTCCTTGTACACCTGTCGCGAGTCCGCCGAAATGATCTCGCCGTTATATTTCATGGCCATTTTTACCGCGATGTCGCTCTTGCCCGAGGCGGTGGGCCCTACGATGACTAGGAGTTTGGGTAGAGTTTTCATTTGCCTAGTATACTCCATCTAGTATATCCCATATGGCCGGATCCTCACTGCCAAGCACCCATGCGGAGAAGCCGCGCAAGTGATATATATTAATTAGCGCAGTTTTCATGGAAAAGCTCAAGCCGTTTTCATACCAGATTATATAGTTCTTGCCGCCTAGTCTGTATTTCATCCACGGCACATCGTATAGCGAACTGAAGCCTTCCGTATGCGGATATGCCGCGCGCCGTTGTTCGAGCATGGCGTATGTGCCGCCTGAAGTTATCCGTTTAGCGGGCGTGACGCTCCAACCATAATAATAGAGCGGTATACCCAGAGATATTTTATTCGCCGGTATCTTGTCTTTGGCGTAGTTAAGTACGTCAATGACGAATGGAAGGGAAGCGGCCGGCCCTTTTGAATCAGGATCGTCATAGGCCATGATGCTGACGAAATCCGTAGCTGCGCCGAGGCGTGAATAATCATATGCTCCACTCCATTTGTCGTAGAAATCTTTGGCGTGAGAGTCGCTCGAAGTGGCATTACTCGAAGTAGCGTCGCTGATCTTTGCCACTACGGCGACGCTTAAAATAAGTCCGCTTTTATGCAGTGCTGTCGCGGCTTGTTCCGTCAAAGTGCTGAAGGCATCGCGATCCGTCACTGACATAGCTTCAAAGTCAAATTGCCAGCCTATATAGCCTTTAGTCTGTGCTTCAGAGACTAGGAATGAAATTAGCGCGCTTTCAGCCGTACTTGAAGCAAGAAGATTATGGATGATGGTTCGGCTAAATCCGCTATTGGCTATGAGCGGCATTATCTTTATGTGATTTGCACGCGCGGCGTTGTAAAGCTCGATTGGCACTGTTCCGGAAGCGGTCAGAGTCGTCGTTACTTCGTATGTTTGCGGGGCTATGATGTCTATGTATTTGGAGTGCTGTGTGAAGTCAGTGATATTACTCTTTGAATCGGACCAGTAAAATATCCGCTCGCCGAATAGGGAGGTCGAAATAGAGGAAGTGGCGGTTTGGGCGTGAGCGGTGGAGGCACCAGCCATAGTTATTATGGCAAAGGCAATAATTGTAAGCGTTTTCATGAAGTTAATATATGTGGATCTTCTCTGTAGTATATCGCTTAAATCGGCAACGGGAGACATCAAGTATCTCGAAAATTTTTCATTCACAAAAATACAAAAGTGTGTTTTGAAAGGTTGAGGATTGGAGCCTTGCTTTGACAAACTACACCATTTTATCATGACACATCATGTCAAGCGGAAATTTCGATAAAATACATGTCGCCATCACCCTCATTAAATTATCTACTATATTTCCCCACAACGGCATAAGCCAGATTGGGCGACCAATCAAATCATATATTTTACAGTGCCGATTCCTGAACAAAGTTCGAACCTTTTTCGCCGAAAATCCGGAACAATGAGGTGTCGCGATGCGACGCTTCCTTTTTCCGCCAGGTTTCAAATGGAGCTCGGTCGGTGCGGAAGCCGC
>Ga0182027_10015362_pt1 | contig 10530 bp, 3 predicted proteins | sample 712E1DmetaG_FD_121300 | JGI IMG/M metagenome (GOLD analysis project Ga0182027, IMG submission 121300) | Permafrost microbial communities from Stordalen Mire, Sweden - 712E1D metaG (Illumina Assembly) | ecosystem: Environmental > Terrestrial > Soil > Wetlands > Permafrost | place: Sweden... | reverse complement strand
GATTACCGTTGCGATTTTGTCCTCGACGTTATAACAAGGAATAACAATGGCAATTTTCCAGTCCCCTAGCATGATCGTCTTAATGATCTCCTTTGAGGCGCGTTCGAAGATCCGGCATTGACACCTTGATTCTAAACATACTGAACCTCACGGACCTCTGTCAATTATGAATGGACTGAGGGTCATCTCCGTCCTGATGTCTTTCATCAGCGCCTCTTTTGAATAGGCGATGATGACGCATTGTGATTCCTCAAGTGTTCTTAACTGGACGGAGCGCCACCCCTGCATCTCGGGCTGCATGACTCCCGTCTCAACGGTAATGGATGCCGGTCTCGTTTTGCACGCGATCCGCAACTGATGGCCTGCCGGGGATTGGACATAGATGTCGTTACCTTTGATCTCAATTTTTTTGTCCATGGGGATATGAAAGAGCAATTGGCAGCCGGCCAGTTGAGTATGGGTGTCCGGGACAATGCGGTCGCTGAGCGTAATCGCATACGGCTTATGGTATTCAATCGTGCGCGTCATCGTCAGGCCGGGATACATTTTCGATTGCCCGGTGGCGTTGGCGCTGTTGTCACTGGCCCCATAGGCGATGATCCTGGTACCCGTGGAAACCACATCCATGTTGCGGGTCGCAACAAAGGCTACCTTACCCTGGGGGATGATGGTATTATGCGCGCGCGCGGACCGGACATAGATGCGCGCCGGATCTTTTTCCTGATAATTCAGCTTCCCCGCATCGATCAGCCAATCTTCACCGAAGGCCCAAAGGATGAACGACAGATCGTCATCATGCCGATGGTAAGGGCTCAAGAACCCGCACTTGAACAACAGATAAACCGTGTTCGTAAAATCTTGCGGCCCATGCCACGCATCCCGGAAGACGGCGTAACCGGCCAGGGTATAAAACTGATCCACCCAGGGGGGACGTTTGCCCATTTTCCCGCCCGTTGCGCTATAACAATACCAGTCGTGGCCGGTCAAACCATTGTCCTCAAGCCTCTTGGACGGTTTGTTATAATCGGTGTCTCCGATCAACGGAAGCGTCCCATCCGGCCGGAGGATAAAGGCCAGGCTGCCCCAAACCTTGTCGATCATGGGGCTCAGGCCGTCGGCCGCCTGGATATTGTCGTAACCGCGATAAAGCTCCTGCAGGAAAGTAAGGCTAAGGAGCATGGTATATTCATAGCCAGGACTGTTCTCAACATGGACGCCTTCCGGGGTGAACATAAATCCGATCTCATCCTGAAGACGCGCGAAAGCGATGGCATGAAAGCGCGAGGCATCCTGCATCTCCGGAAAGATCATTGTCGTCCACAAAAGGATGTAGGCTTGATCGTAACCGTGATTCATGTGCCGCTTGAAATGGGCGTCGTCCGCCAGCACCAGGCAGTGGGTATGAATCAAACGCAGTAGGAGCACAAGAAACTTGTCGTCTTTCTCGGTCCTCCGTACGTACTCGAACAGCATAAACAAATTGCGCAGCCGAAAAGCGGTGCACTGGTCATGCCAGGAAAAAATGGAGGGAAGGTTTGGGACATAATTCTCGCGAGTCCAACTCTCGACGATCGCCTTGATTTTATCCATGTAAATGCTGCTCCCCGGACGATCGGAAGCCGCATCGGCCGCGATCAGATAACGGAGCACGATGAGCTGATGGTTATACCAGTGCCAATCATATTCCTTGCGGTCATCCTTCCACGGCGGAGTGGGTGATGAGATTTTGACCGCTGGAAATGTGGGATAGAGATATTCGCCATTGACGATCCCTTTCCCCAATGCCACATTTCTTGAGTCCTTAAAGATCAGGTCCAGTTGTTTCTTAAGAAAAGGATCAGCCTTTTTCGAGCGGTAATACGCCAGAATTGTTCCCTGGTCTTCGGATAAAGTTGCAGTTGTATTGTCGATCCGAAAAGCGACGGGATGATTTCCCAAGGGTTGCTGGGCGTAAGTTTGCCATTTTCCCGGATGATTCCAGGTCCCTTTCACCAGTTCGGCGGACCAGCCTTTCGCTGTCATCAATATGAACAAACAGAAGCACATTTTATTAAGGTATTTAGGGGCCATTTGACGCATAACAATTTCATCTCTCAGACATCAATACATGAACTACAGGTGCCTCGGTAAAATCAGTGTCTTGTCGTTCGGAAGGTTGACAGTAATCCGGTCGGCCTCAACTGTGATGCGGTTCTTGACCGTCTGAGCGGTCTTGGCGGCGGGCTGGTTGATCCCGATAACGGTCAGGAACTCGTTATTGGTCGCCCGGGTCGTAAAGGCCAGTTGAGTCTTGGGGGCAAGCTGGTCGAATTTCGGCGCGTAGAATCCGCGCAGGCTTTCCGGGTCGCCGCGGTATGATTCCACGTCGCCGACCGGCAAGACTTGAACGATCTGAATGGGTGTGCCCATGCCAACCGCGGCCGTGCTCGTCGTCAGCGTTGTATTCAGCACCGTCCGGTCCTTTTGCAGGCGAGCGATCTGCATCTCGGGGCCGAGATTGAACAACTGTGAGTACTTGTGAGGACCGCTTTGAGACTCCATGAGATCGTAAAGGACGATCGTATCCGGCTTGAGGAACAAGACGGTGCGCTGAATCTTCACTCCGGGGTAGGCATTGTTGAAACCCTTCACCAGGTCGTAGGTTTTCGTCGTTTCAAAATCGGACAGGCCGGCCGTATCCATTAAATGCCGCGTGCTGGAATTTTTGGCGGTCAAGGCCAGTTCGATCTTTTTGATTTCGTACGAGGCGTCATCCACGATAATGGTGTTATGCGCGGTGGCCTTGCGCAGGGCCATCGGCAGTTTCTGGGTCTCATAATTCAGGAAAGAACAATCGTCAAAAATGTCTTTGCCACAGGCGAACAGCAGTAACGACAATTCATCGGCGTGTTTGTGGACGTTGGTTGAATAGCCCGATTTGAACAACAGCCAGGTCGAGTCCTTGATCCGCGGGGTCCGGTTGCAAAGAATGGCCGTGCCCGCCTCGGGAAAGACCATAGACTTCAAAAGCGGTTCAATACGATCCATCTTGAGCCCGTAGGCCGTGTCCCCGACGGGAGGAAGATTATTATTGGGCTTGAGAATCGCCCGGGTGTAAAGACGGCCTTTGGCCATTCTGTCCTCAAACTGCTTGCCAAGCTTTACATCCTCCCGGTTGATGAGGGGCAGAAGGGACTGGATAAAATCCAGCGCCCACTCATGATAGGCCGCGCTGTTTTCGCGATGGACCATTTCGGAGGTAAAATCGCGTTCAAGGCCCAGTTTCAAGCGGTCCAGAGCGATCTTGCGCCACCCCACGGCTTGCGCCGGAAACGTATCCTTGAGAAAGTACGAAAGAACGAGCAGCGCCCGGTCCATCATCAGGCCGTGATTGAATTGCAAATAATTTGTCGGGTCGGCCAGGTATACGGCATGGACATATAAGACCGAAACCAATTGCCGTCGCACGGAGTCGCTGATGACCTTGTCGCGGGTGGCCAGCCAGTAAAAGTACATCAGGGCCTGGGTGCGATAGGCCGTCGGATGATCGACCCAAAGGAACTTATTGCGCCCTTTTATTTGCAAATCCGGGCCGTGCTCGGGAATGCCGGAATAGCGGATCCATTGGTCAATGATCTTCAGCGCACAGACGAGGAACTTTTTGTTCTTGCTCGATTCGTAGGCATTGCATAGATAGCTGACCGGCCTAAAGGCGTGCAGGTAAAGGTTGTAGGTGCTTTCGGCGCCTGCCGTCTTGAGATCCCAGTCGATCTTGCCATCGGGAAAAGACAGGGGTGGCAAGGGCGGTTCCACCTCGATCTGGCCGCGCAAAATCATTTCCCCAAACTTTAGATTTCCCGGGCTCACGAGTGTCACCCGCAGCAGCGGCGCGCAAACCTCGCCGAATGCGGCGGATGGCAGAGCCTTGATCGGGGCGGCTTTCTCGATCAAGCCATAACCCGCCGGCGCTCGGTCAACGGGTTTCTTGACAACGCGTGGGTGATGTGGCGCGGCAAAACTGCTCGCGCAAAAAATTGTTGAGGCCAAAACAACAATCGTCAGGTGAAATGAAGACGCGATCCCGCGAGCTCTGGTTGGTCTCATGCTGTCCGTCAATGAAGTTTTCATGTTGGCGTGGGCAATGGTTTCCTGGCGATTTAGGCGCCTGGTGGGCGTGCCTGCTTTGTCCGAGGATCCATCGCCTGAACAAAAAGCGGAAGCGGCCATGGTGAGCCCAAAACATGATTCGCTGGCGGTCGGAACGCGGCACTGATGCCTCAAGTTTCGACCGCCGCGGTCGAGCCCGTCCGCTGCAGGGACCCCGCCTGACCTTCTAGTCTCAACGCCAGAGGCCTCGCGTGTCAATCACTACTTTTTCCTGAAGAATGCGCCGTGGGATGCGGCTGAACTGGCGGTGATTGACCAGCAGCACGATCACGTCGGCGCGGTTCAGCGCGGCCGTCACATCCGTCAGCGCAATCGGCAAATGGCGCAGGCTCGCGGGTAGTTCCTTGACGTAGGGTTCAACCGCCAGCACCTGCCCGAAATTTTCCTCGGCGATGCGCTGGACGATGTGCATCGCGGGGCTTTCGCGCAGGTCATCGATATCGGCCTTGAAGGCCAGTCCGAGACAGGCGATCACCGGATTCTTAAACGACGCGGCCTTTTGGCGGACCCGCTCGACGACCCGCTCGGGTTTCTCGTCGTTAATCAGGCGCGCCGTGTGGATCAGGCGCGAGGCCTCGGGGGCCGAGTGCACGATGAACCACGGGTCCACGGCGATGCAGTGGCCGCCGACGCCGGGGCCGGGCTGCAGAATGTTCACCCGCGGGTGGCAGTTCGTCAGCTCGATCAGTTCCCAGACATTGATATCCAACTGCTCACAGATGAGGGAGAGCTCATTGGCGAAAGCGATATTCACGTCGCGGAAGGAGTTTTCGGCCAGCTTGCAAAGTTCCGCCGTGCGCGTATCGGTCAGCAGGATCCGGCCGGTGACAAAGCGCTCGTAAAAATCGCGGGCGACCTCGGCGGAAACGGTGTCAATGCCGCCGATGACGCGGTCATTCTCAACGAGTTCGCGCAGCACGTGGCCGGGCAGCACCCGCTCGGGGCAGTGCGCGATGTAAATCTGGCCGCTGGCATACTTGCCATCCTCGCCACGCAGTGGAATCTTCAAATCGGGCCGCAGTTCACGCAACCATTCGCCGACTTTCTCGGTCGTGCCCACCGGACTGGTCGATTCCAGCACGACCAAATTGCCCGGCGCAATATAGGGAGCAATCATGCGCGTTGCCGCTTCAATATACGAATAATCCGGGGCATGATTCTCACAAAAGGGAGTCGGCACGGCCAGGATGAAAACATCGGCGGGAACCGGCTCGAGCGAGGCTTTGAGCTGACCGCTTTGCACGGCCGTGCGCACCATGATATCCAGATCCGGCTCGTGAATATGGATCAAGCCATTGTTGATGCATTCCACGGTCTTGGGATTGACATCGACCCCGAGAACTTCAACCCTGCGCGTCGCCAGCAGACTGGCGGTCGGCAATCCGATATACCCCAGCCCCATGACGCAAGCTTTACTGAAACTCTTCTCGTTCGTGCCGATGTCAACCATGTTGAGACTCCACGCTGTTAATTATGCAACTGACCATCTTTCTATACTTATACATGATTCACTTGGAAGACCTCAAGTCAATTTGGACCGTGTGTCAATAATGACCCCATCCTTTTGAAAACGGGCATGTAGAGCGTTTGACAAAAGAAGGCCATGTTTTAAATGAAGTCCCGTCAGGGACGGCCAGACTTCAGCCCAGGACTTTAGTCCTGGGAAATCAGCGGTCCACATTCGAGTCCCGACAGGGACGACAGAATCCAACATCCCTGGCACTGGCTCCGACTTCGCGCAACCCGCGGCTATTCCACGGTGAAGATGGATACATCCACCGCGAGCAGACCGGTATAGGTGCGGCTGAGCGCGGTCGCGGGCAGGTTGGCGTTGCCCGCGCCGTCGGTGGCCACCCCGGCCCCGATGCCGACGCTGACCGTGCCAGACTGCGAGGTATTGAGCCCGAAGCTGTAACTCGCGCCCGACCCGCTGAAGTTCACCACGCTGGCGTTGGTCAGCGTCAGACTGCTGGCGGTAAAGCCGCTCACCGGCTCGCTGAAGGCCACCGTCACCGGGATCGGCAACAGACTGGTCGGGTTGGGGGCTGTCGAAGAGATCAGCACGGTGGGCGCCTGGGTGTCGATTTGAAGCGCCTTATTCGCGCCCAGCGAACCCGCCGCGCCGGGCGCCGGCAACGTCAACGCGGCATCCAGGGTGACGGCTCCAGTGGTGCGCACGGTGCCGCCGTTGAGCGCGAGGCTACTACTGGCCTTGCAGTCCAGGTCGGCGCTTGTGTCACCGGTCTGCACCGTGTAACGGAAGGTCAGCGTATTGGTGCCGCTGCCGCTCACATAGTTGACCGTGCGGTCCACCGTGCCCGTTTCCAAGGTCAGCGTTGGCGTGCCGACGACGACCACCGGCGCGGAGAAGACGACGTTGACGTCGATCACCTCGCCCGTCTTGAAAGAGCCATTGGCATGCGCGCTGGTCACGTTGTTGACCATCGCGGTCAGATTGAACGCGTTGCTCAGGCCCAGGTGTTCGGCCCCATCGATGGCCTGCAGACTGACCCCGGTGGCGACCTCGCCCACCGTCGCCTGGCCGTTCCAGACCCCGGCACTGAAACTGCCCGTGGTGGTCGGCGTGAAGGGATGGCTTTGCGCAAAACCCAGGACGACGTTGGGAATCAGGCTGTACGCCGAGCCGGCCGGGCTCGTCCCGGACCAATCCAGCGGATCGCCGTCAGAGCCGCCGGAGAAGGCGAGTAGCGTCCTGTCCTCACTGGTATAGGTGCAATAGCAATAACCCAGACCATCCGGCGTGTAGGAATCATTATTGAAACTGAAATCGATCATCAGGTTGTCGGTGCCGTTGTAAGGGAAGGGCGTGCTGAAATTGAAGCGGACCCAACCGGCCGAGACCATCGACTCGTCGGCCTGGTAGACCACGGTCCACCCATTACTATCCCAGTCGGCGGCACTGACATAGTCGCTCAAACTGGTGTGCTTCATCCGGATCGTCCAGTTGCTCAGCGTCATTCCGGGCACCTGGTTGACATCCAGATTCAGCGAGGAGATCGGCCCGGCCCGCCCGATCTCGCTCGCCAGATAAATAACCTGCGTCCGGCTAACTCGGTAAGCAGTATTGATCGGTAGCCACAAAGGATTGTCGGTCTCGGAGCCGACCGGAACGGACGAACCCGTCACCGCGCTCAGGTTGGCGCTCCCCGTGAAGCCGCGGGCGGTGTTGCCGACCGCGTCCACCGCCCGGACGGTCACAGGGAACGGCGTGTTGCTCCCTTGCGGCGAGGGTATGGCATTCCAAGCGAAGCCGCTCATCGGGCGGACCGTCACCGAGGCGTGGCGCGTCTGCTGGAGGCTGTGGGTCAGGTCGCTGAAGGTGATCGTATCGGAGTAGGCGCCCGCGGTCAGGCTGTTGGCGCCCGAGCCCAGCGAGACCGTGACGGTATCCGTGGCGCCCCCGGCCAGGGTGCCCGACGCCTTGGACAGGGTGAGCCAGGCGGCCGTCTTGGCGGCGCTCCAATTGAGCGCGGTGGAGCCGATGTTGGTCAGGGTGTAGGTCTTGGCAGCCGGATTGAACGCGCCGCCCAGCGGGCCGCTGGTCAGCAGGTCGTCGGGCGGAGTGATCGCCAGATTGCTGAACACGTCGAAGACCCCGCTGGCGCCGGTGTGCCCACTGCCGTCGTCGGCCAGCAGATGCACGCCGGGCGCGAACTCGCCCACCGTCACCTGGCCGCTCCAGACGCCCGACGTAAAGCTGCCGGTGGTGGTCGGCGTGAGCGGATGAGCCTGCCCCATGCCCAGGATCACGTTGGGGATTTGATACGCGCTCAGGAGATTCGCCGCGCTCCCTGACCAAGTCAGCGGATCGCCGTCATTGCTGTCGGAATAGCCCACCACGCTGCGGATCACGCCCTCCGTGGTGGCCTGGCAACCGCCTGAAGAAGTCCAAGAGGAATTATTGACGCTAAAGTCGATCATCAGGTTATCGAAGCCATTGTAATCGAAGGGCGTGCTGAAATCAAAGCGGACCCAGCCGGTCGAGGAGATGGTTTGATCGGCCTGGTAAACCACGGTCCAACCCGTTGTTTCCCATTCCAGGGCGGCATACGCAGCCAAGCTGGTGTGCTTCATCCGGATGGTCCAGTTGGTCAGCGTCTGCCCGGGCAAACCCGTCACGTCCAACTGCAACGAGTTGATCCGTCCCGCGCTCCCGATCTCACTGGCCAGATAGATGACCTGGGTCCGGCTATCGTGATAATAGGTATAAAACGGAAAATTCCAGTTCACGGCGCCATTGCCGATTGCGACCGGCGCGCCCGAGGCGGCGCTCAGATTGGCCGTCCCCGTAAAGCCGTGGACGGTGTTGCCCCCCGAGTCCACCGCCCGCAAGGTGACCGGAAAGGCCACGTTGCTCGTCTGCGGCGAGGCGATGGCATTCCACACGAAGGCGCTGATCGGGCGCACGGTGAGGGTGGCGTGGCGCGTCTGCTGGGTGCTGTGGGTCAGGTCGCTAAAGGTGATGGTGTCGGAGTAGGCGCCCGCGGCAAGGCTGTTGGCGGCCGTCCCGATCGAGACCGTGACGGTGTCCGTGGCGCCTCCGGCCAGGGTTCCCGACGCCTTGGACAGGGTCACCCAGGCGGCCGTCTTGGCGGCGGTCCAATTGAGCGCGTTGGCCCCGGTGTTGGTCAGGGTATAGGTCCGGGAGGCCGGGCTGAACGAGCCGCCCAGCGGGCCGCTGGTGACTAGGTCATTGCTCGGGGTGACCGCCAGGTCGCTGATGACGTCGAAGAGCCCGCTGGTCCCGCTATGGCCCGCGGCGTCCTGGGCATAAAGGTCCAATTGCGTACCGGCCGCCAGCACGCTGAGCGAACCGCTCCAGATGCCATTGACAAAACTGCCGCTCACGGTCGGCGTGATGGAGAGATTCTGGCGGAACCGGATGCTCAGCACGTAGGGCAGGGCCGAGGATGGCTCGCTTGAGCCCGACCAGGTCAGCGGATCGGCCACGCTATCGCTCGTGCTATACTCCAGCGTACGATTTCCCGTGGTATCATAGCTGTAACACGTGCCACCGTCGCTATGGGATGAATTGTTAAAACTGAAGTCGACCATCACGTTGTCGGTGCCGTTATAGCTGAACGGCGTGCTGAAAGCGAAGCGCAGCCAACCATTCGAACCGATCGTGGTGTCGCCCTGGTAGACCGTGGTCCAGCCCGTTCCGTCCCAGCCGGAATTCTGGTCATACTCACTCAGGCTGGTGTGCTTCATCCGGATCGTCCAGTTGTGCATCGTCTCGGGCGGCACACTCCCCACCTTGAGGTCGAGGGAGCTCAGCGGCCCGGCGCCCATCCCAAGTTCGCTGGCCAGGTAGATCACCTGCGTGCGCTCGACGTTTTGGTTCGTCCACATGGGGAACCAGACACAGGAATTTGAGTCCGCGCCGAGCGTGATCGTCTTTTCCGCCGACAGGTTGGCCGTGCCCGTGAAGGTGGTGGCCGTGGTTCCATGGGTGTCGAGCGCGGCGATTTTGACCGAGAAAGGACTATTGACCCGCTGGGACGAGGCGATCGCGTTCCAGACGAAGCTGAAATTCTTGACTTCCAGGGAAGCATGACGCACCGGCCCGCCGCCGGTGGCCAGGTCGGTGAACTGGACGTCATCGGCGTAGCTGCCCACCGCCAGGCTGGTGGCGCCGGCCGCGAGCGAGACCGTCACCGTATCGGACGCCCCGGCGCCGAGCGTGCCGCTGCTCTTGGACAACGTCAGCCAGGAGGAGGTCTTGCTCGCCGCCCAGTTGATCGAACTCCCACCGCTGTTGTGCAACGTGTACGTCTGGCTGGTGGGCGTAAACGGGCCGCCTTTGAAGCCGGAGGCCGCCAGGCCAACCTGCGGAGTCACGCCCAGGGTGTAAGGCTCGCCAAACGTAAAGGTCATCGACGGCCCGGCCGCGCTGATATGATCCAGATTGAGGCCCGAGACACTGCCGTCCCACCAGTTGGTGTTGGGGTAGGTCGAGGGGGAACACCTAGTGTAGGAGGCCTGATCGTAAAGATCGGTGGCGTCGCCACTGTTGATATCGTGCTCCATATCCCAACGTCCGTCGGCCTGAACCAGGGTGACCAGGTAATGCGAGCTCGGGGTCATGGCATTGTTATTATTGCTGCCGTTGGTATCAATGTGCCAGATGGCCACGCCCGAGTCGGGAATATCGGCGTCGCGCCCCGTTTTCTCGCGGTTATCCACCAGATAATACTCATTGGCATGGCCGGGGTCGGGAAACTTGTAAATATCGTTGGGAGTGCTGCGCACCGTCAAGCCCGCCTGCGCCGTGCTGAGCAGCGTGGGGGTGATCCATCCCGCGGCGACTTTCAAATAGGCGCACGGCTGCCCCGGGTTGGCGCCCCCGCCGCCATACGCCAT
>Ga0182027_10015361_pt1 | contig 10530 bp, 11 predicted proteins | sample 712E1DmetaG_FD_121300 | JGI IMG/M metagenome (GOLD analysis project Ga0182027, IMG submission 121300) | Permafrost microbial communities from Stordalen Mire, Sweden - 712E1D metaG (Illumina Assembly) | ecosystem: Environmental > Terrestrial > Soil > Wetlands > Permafrost | place: Sweden... | reverse complement strand
TGTGGATATGTTCTGGCCTTCAATATTTATTATAATCGGAATAATATTTATTTTTTCTAAACGAAAAGGCTGGAATTCTGTTTCAAGAGTCGATCAGGTAGGCGATGATTATATTGACTATGTACATGTATTCAGCGGAGGGGAACGTCAAATTGTATCCGATAATTTCAGTGGAGGGAAGGTTACTGCTGTATTCGGTGGAAGTGAGATTGACTTTACAAAAGCAAAACTTGCTCCAGGAGTATCTTACCTTGAAATTGCATGTGTGTTTGGTGGCACGACTATTATCGTTCCGGATGACTGGAATATAAAAATTGAGGTTGTTCCGGTATTGGGTGGCTTTGGTGATTCACGTAAACTAAACCCGGGAAGAACAATTGATACAACCAGGCAACTTGTCATCAAAGGAGCTGTGGTATTTGGTGGAGGAGAAGTAAAAAGCTATTAACTAATAATCGAATGAAACATCCGATACTTCTAAACAGAGTACGGTTGATAGTATGGTGGTTGGTCTGGCTCTTTCTTGCGCTGGGCCAATCACTTCTATTTTACTATGCATACGGAAGCTTCAATAATATTGGAATTATCGATAGTGCAATTTCTTTGCTCATTTATTCAGGAATTGCACTTTCGTTATGGTATCCCTTTAATTACTTTAATTCCGGAGAGACAAGGATATCAACACTTATTTCAAATCTGGTTTTAAGTGGTGCTATCTCAATAACAATGTGGGTTGTAATAACTAAATTTATTGTACAAATCGTCCTTCCTGTGGAAAATAATTATCAGGCTTACTGGGATGCAACATTCCCTTACAGGATAGGTACCGGTGTATTTATTTACGGACTTATAATCCTCTCCTATTTTCTGTTTATGAGCCTGACTAACCTGTCGGAAAAGAATGCTAAAGAAGCCCGTCTTGAAAGCCTTGTAAAAGAAACAGAGTTAAAAATGCTCAGATCACAGATAAACCCTCACTTTCTCTTCAACAGTCTTAATTCAATCAGCTCCCTTACAATAACTAACCCGGAAAAAGCCAGGGATATGGTTGTTAAACTGTCTGATTTCATGAGATATGCACTTGCAAGGAAAGATGAACTTCCAGTATCTCTTCAGAGTGAACTCGAAAACCTCCGCCTATATCTTGATATCGAGAAAGTACGATTTGGGGATAAACTCGTTACAGAAGAGCTGATTGATCCGGAATGCTTCGATTTTAAACTTCCGGTAATGCTTTTGCAGCCACTGTATGAAAACGCTGTTAAACATGGTGTCTATGAAAGTATCGAAAGCGTAAAGATTGTTACACAAGCGAAGATTATTGACGGGTACATTGAAATAACTATAAGTAACAATTATGACACAACCCCATCATTAAAAAAAGGTACCGGAACAGGTCTATTAAATGTTAACCGACGGCTTGAATTGTTCTATGGAAACAAGGCAACTATAAAAACATCTAAAGAAAATGGGATTTATACGGTAATTCTATATATACCGAAAGAATATTCGTAAACATCATCTGAAAATTATTACTTAATTTTATCGGCAGTAAAATAATATGCCCTTAAAAAAGCTCCAAGAACAAAGAAAATGATGGAAAAAATAAAAATAGTAATAATTGACGATGAAACCCCGGCAAGGGAATTAATTAAACATTACCTGAAAGAAGTGGACTCAATAGAAGTGATTGCTGAATGTGCCGATGGCTTTTCGGGATTAAAATCAATATCAGCAATGAAACCCGATCTGGTTTTCCTCGATATACAGATGCCCAGACTTACAGGCATTGAACTGGTTGAGGTACTTACAGAGAAACCCGAGATCATATTTACAACAGCTTATGACCAGTTTGCATTGAGAGCTTTTGAGCTTAACGCAGTGGATTATCTTATGAAACCTTTCGAAAAAAGACGATTCATGGAGGCAGTTAAAAAAGCGATTGGCAAGATCAGAACGGGGGCAGGAAATAATAAGCCGGCTAGTCATCTCCTTGCTAAAAAGCCGGAGTCTGCCTCTCCTGTTAACAGGATAGTTGTCAGAAAAGCAAATTCAATAAATATTATTCCAATTGATCAGGTAAGATACGTTGAGGCACAGGATGATTATGTAATGATATATCATATTGCAGGTAAAGCATTGAAGCAACAAACAATGAAATTTTATGAAGAAAATCTTCCGAAAGCCGATTTTGTAAGAATTCACCGTTCATATATTGTAAAAGTTGAGGAGATTAAGCAGATAGAGCCTTATGGAAAGGACAATCATATTGCAATCCTACACTCAGGAGACAAGCTTCCTGTAAGCCGCGCCGGATATAAACAACTTAAAGAAGAACTCAACTTTTAATGGTATTCCCTTCCACTGTATCAGTAATTTGGAGCCTATCTTTTAGCCTGTTTCCTTTTTCCCATCTGACAAATATATCAGACATAGGACAATAACGACGGAACCTGAACAGGGGAACTGGATCATAACCATGAGTGCCTCCGGGCCTGCATCTGAGTATTCTTCCTGTCCCCATTAACAATCCTGTAACAGGTCCATGGATTTTTAATGCATCCAGCATATATTGAGAACATGAAGGAACATGACGACAAGAGGGTCGTAACAACGGAGAAATTGAATACCTGTATAAAAGAACAGGAAGTGACAAGAGAAACGACAATACTGAATTTATTAACTTACCCATATTGCAAAGATAATAATCGACCTTATAATTAACGTTTATCATATACTTTAAAGTTTAAATTTGCGTTCTCTGCCAAAATGACAAATTAACTTTGTCATACTCAGTTTGGCAAAGGTTTTGTAATTACCAGTTAAATTAAAAACAAGGAGGAATAGAGTTATGAATATCTGGATTTTTTTCATTGGATTTATGATCCTGAGCCTTATAGTTAGTCAGGTATTAAAATCAAAATTTAAAAAGTACTCAAAAATACTGCTCGATAATGGGATGTCGGGACGGGACGTTGCAGAAAGGATGCTTCGTGACCAAGGAATCAGCGGTGTAAAGGTCGAATGTGTACCTGGCCAACTGACCGACCATTATAACCCGGTTGATAGAACAATTAATCTTAGCCCTGATGTTTATAATGGCAGGAATATATCATCAGCAGCAGTTGCTGCACATGAATGCGGACATGCTGTCCAGCATGCAAAAGCTTATGCCTGGCTGGGGTTCAGGTCCAAACTGGTCCCGATAGTAAATTTTTCTTCTAACTGGGTTACATGGATCCTTATTGCTGGAGTGTTCCTGGTACAGACTTTCCCGGTTATTCTTCTTGCAGGCATTATCCTTTTTGCATTGACTACATTATTCAGTTTTATTACACTTCCCGTTGAGATAAATGCCAGTCAGGAGGCTCTTGCATGGCTCTCAAATGCCGGAATTACTTCTTACCAGAATCATGATAAAGCCAAAGATGCACTCAAATGGGCTGCATATACTTATGTAATAGCTGCTCTTGGTTCTCTTGCAACTTTACTCTATTATATTATGATTTTCACGGGATCAAGAAGATAATCAATGTACTATTGCCCCCCTGTCCCTCTAAAGGGGGGATGGCCGCGAAGCGGTCAGGGGGCATTACCTCCCTTCAACCTCAAGCCATTGGGTTTTTTTATGAATCGTCCTGATCACGATCCATATTATAAATGATGAAACAACCAGATAAATCCACATTTTTGTAATGTAGATCCGTTCTGATAAAAAATAGTTTCTGAAAATATCGAGTAGTGTGAAAATCACAAAAATGTTCACAAAACTATTATATTCTCTTTTAAAGACATTCTTTATGGAAAAAGATAGTTTTTGGGGAATAAATTTTAACGAAAATGGAATAAAAGAGCCTACTGTCTCTGACCATTTGTCATATACTTCACCAAACTTTCTTCTTAAGAACTGCTCTTCTGCAAACATGATTCGTTCATAATAGAGCCAATATACTAGTCCAAATACAATAATACACCATCCTGATCTGATAAATAATACAGGACCTAGCCACATGAAAAAATTTCCAAGGTAGAGTGGATGCCTTATTACAGAATATATACCAGTCACATTAAGCTCATCGGCAAGTTGTCCATTTATCGTGTTTCTTCCTGAAGTATTTTTAGGAGTAAATCCTACTGTATAAACTCTTATTGCCTGTCCAAAAAGGCTAACTCCGAGAAATAAAGACTCGTCCCTCATATCAAAAAGAATAGCTTGCCGGTTGCCCAGATACATAATAAAAATCCCGGCGACAACCATAAAAACCGGCAACCAGCTCCTCCTTTTGAACAACCAGTTCCCGCTATTTTCAAATTCGTGTACCAGAGCCATAATAATATCTTTAGTGCAGGACAAAAATAGGAAAAATCCGGGACTCTATTTCTCCAGGTAAATACTACTAAGATTCTTGTTCTGAAAATATTCATTTCACTCCTGAAATAGTAAGGGAATTCCTAAAAAACAAATATTTGAAAATCTTGATCCATTATTTAGGAAAGAATTTTTATCTTTATCAGTTGTACTTAAAACAATTTTAAAATGGCAAGTCTCAAGCTTTTACTGGGAATGATCCCATCAACTTCAAAAATTGAGCAGGCGGAAAAGGCCTTGGTTACTGAATTTGAGAAACTGCATACCTTTTCGGAGTCTGAACAGTTGGCAAAATATAATGAGTTAAATAAATTAGTAAATTCAACTGATTTTGTTCAAAAAAGGAAAGAAATTGAATCTCTCCAGTATAAAAGTTCTGAGGAATACCTTAAAGAAAAAGAGTTTTTAACTCTCCAAAAAGCCAAAGATATTGTTCTGTATTTTAAAACTATTGCAGGAAATGATCTGAAAAAATTCAAAGATCTCGATGGTTCTGATAAAATCAAAGAATTTGAAGCGCTTGAAAAATTCATCCAATCCCCCGAATTCAAAGAGAAGAAAAAAATGAAACCAATAACCTTCAAGGATTCGGATGAATACAAAAAACTTGTTGAATACAAATCTCTGAAATCTGATCCGGAAATAAAATCTTTTCTTAAGTCCAAAGAGAAAGAAGAGACAAAAAAATCCAAAGCTGTTCTGAGATATGAAGAGCTTGGCATTTTTATAAAATCTTCAGAATTCATTGCCAAACAGAACATGAAGCCTATAACCTTCAAAGATTCTGAAGAATATAAAAAGCTTCTCGAATATAACAGGACTAAAGCAAGCCCTGAAATTAAAGAATTTTATAAGTTCAAAACATCAAAAGAGTTTGCAAACTTCCTTAATACTGACGGCTCAAAACGTCTAGCCCGATACAATGAACTAAAGGAATATGTCGCCTCAACTGAGTTTAAAGAAAAGAAAGACTATCTCCTCGATAAAAAGAGATTCGAGAAAACTGAAATGTTCAAACAGCTTCAGGAGTATGATCAACTAAAGAAAAGCGATGATATTATATGGTATTTGAAAGTTAAGGATTCCAATAAATTTGATATTCTTAAACACAGGGAACTGACATTCAGTGATGAGTTCGACGGAGAAAAACTTGATACAAAAAAATGGCTCACGAACTATTACTGGGGCGAAAAACTGCTGAAAGACAGATATTCTATTGAATCAGATCTCCAGGCATATACTGAGAAAGAAAATTTTGAACTTCATAACAGCATCCTTAAAATTAATACCAAACCACAAAAGATTGCAGGTAAAGTGTGGTCAGCTGCACATGGTTTTTCACCAAAAGAGTTCAACTATACTTCAGGGCTTATTAATTCCGGTACCAACTTCAGGCAGAAATATGGTATTTTTACGGCAAAAATCAAGCTTGGAGATCCTAATGCCAAAAGCGCTTTCTGGATACTTGCCGATAAAATCACTCCTCATATCGACATCTGCCGGACATCAAAGGGTAAAGTCATTGCCGATTTTTTCCCTGCAAAAGGGAATAATGTTAAAACTTCCATCGGCTCACGATACGCAAATGATTTCTATATTTTTACGCTTGAATGGACTTCCGACAAACTTGTCTGGAAAATAAACAATACTGAGGTTTTCATCCAGACAGCTGATATACCGCAGGAACCGATGTATGTTCTTCTTGCCGGGGGTTTGGATAAACCAATAAATAACATGACATCAATGGAAATTGACTGGGTGAGGGTTTACCAGCCAAAGAAATAGCAGAATTTCTTATAACAAAAATATTTGTGGGGATGTCTCTTAAGGCATCCCCACATTAATTTTGTATGTAAATGTAACTTTCTATAATTTCATCCGTCTTTGCACTGTAATTGAGTTTATGACAGTTAAGGAATACAATAGATCTGTAGAGGAATATGCCGATTCTGTTTACCGGTTCATCCGCGGAAGTCTTAAGGATGAAGACAGGTCAAATGACATCGTGCAGGACAGCTATGAAAAGCTTTGGAGGCATGTCGCTGAAATAGAGTATTCCATTGTGAAATCTTGGCTTTTCTCCACTGCCTATCACGCGATGATAGACATTATCCGTAAGGAAAAATGGACGACCTCGATGGAGGAATCTTATGAAAACAATCAAATATATGAATCGCAATACAGTGATTTGAATGAGATCCTTCATGAAGCTGTCAACCGGCTTCCCGAGCAACAGAAAACATCTGTACTTTTAAGAGATTATGAGGGATATAGCTATAAAGAAATTGGTGATATCACCGGACAAACTGAAGCACAGGTAAAAATAAATATCTACCGGGGAAGACTCGCTCTTAAAAGTTATATTGGAAAAATTGAAACAGTCTTGTAGCCATGAATATTAACAGATCAAATTACGAAATATGCCTCATAGATTGGCTCGATGGTAATCTAAACTCCCTTCAGGTTGAGCAGCTCGAATTATTTCTCAGTGAAAATCCTGATCTGAAGAAAGAATTTGAAGATCTTTCTACAATTAATCTTAAACCCTCAAAAAAGTCATTCCCGGGAAAATCCCTTCTGAAAAAAACAACTTCAGAACTTACCGGATCGCAATTTGAATATCTGTGTATTGCATCCCTTGAAGATGATATCACAACTAGTCAGGAAGCCGAACTAAGAGAGATTATTGAACAATATCCTGAAAAGAAAAAGACTTTTGAGTTAATTCAGAGAACCAAACTTTCTCCTGTAGCAGTTATATATCCGCATAAAAATCAACTTATTAAGAGGTCTCTAACACAGAGAGTTATACGGCTGTCTGTCATTGGGCTAAGTGCTGCTGCTGCCGTTGCTCTTATAGTAATGACTTACTTCATAATACCTCGAAATCTTGATGTTAAAAGTAAAGACGGGATACTTTCCGTCTCATCTAATACCAGTAAAGACAGGGCCAGTAAAGACGAAACATTTTCCGTCTCCTCTAATAATATCGTAACTGATAGCTCTCTTAAACTTTCAAATAAAAACGTCCCTGAAAAAATATTTTATGATAAAAATCCTGTTGGTCCAAAACAAAACCTGGGAAACAAGTTAGCCTTGTCTCAGAAAAAGAATAGTGAAATCCCAAAATCAGTTTCAATCTCAACCATCCCTGGGGAAACAATATTAAGTATTCCGTCAAATACAGGGTTACAACTTGATAAAATAATGGTATCAGCCGCAATCGGTTTAAAAGGAAATATTACCAATAACAGGCTGGTTGCTTTAAAATTCCCTCATTTAGTTCCCGACAACAATGAAGAACGAAGCAATGTTGGCAGGTTCATTTCAAAGAATTTCCGTGAATTGTTTTTGAAAGAGAAATCACCAAAAGATAGTCCGCTTAGAGGTTACGAAATTGCAGAAGCAGGAGTAACGGGACTTAATAAACTATTTGGGTGGGAGATGGCTCTCAGTTGCATAAATGATGAAAAGGGAGAACTACGGTCGGTCTATTTCAGTTCAAAGATTCTTAAATTTAATGCCCCTGTCAAAAAAACTGAACCTCAGAAGTAACTTTTTAAGTACTCACTTCGTCCCATCTCTGAAAACAGTAACAACTATTAAATTTACTCTCATGAAAAAGATTGGAACAATTATAATGCTCTCTTCAATTGTACTTTGTGGATTTAACCAGATAGTATCAGCAGAAAGCCAGGACAATAAAAAGCAGGAAAACTCTGTTAAAAAGGATGAAAATACAAAAGTTTCTATTGGTAAAGATCTGATAAAAATTGAAGAAGGAGATTCTTCTGTTAATGTTAAGGTCGGAAACAGAGGCATCAACATACTCGAATCTCTTGAAGGATCGAAGAAATTCAAATTTGAGAAATATGACAGAAATGATGATTGGGATCAGGATGACAGGGAGGATCGCCACGAAAGAAGGAGAAACAGATTTAGAGGTCACTGGACCGGTGTTGAATTGGGATTTAATAATTATGTAACCTCCGGTAATAGTCTTGTTCTTCCTACAGATATTGAATACATGACTCTTCATTCAAGCAGCTCAATAAATTTCAATATTAATTTTACACAGTTAAGTATAGGGCTAACCAGACATATAGGATTTGTGACAGGACTTGGTCTTAACTGGAATAACTATAAGTTTGATGGAGATAACAATATACAAAAAGGGACCAATGGAGTTATTGAAGTCCTTGATCCGGAAGCTCCCCTTGAAAAATCAAAGCTGGCTACAATATATCTTTATCTCCCTGTTTTGCTTGAAATACAAATTCCTGTCAATAACAATCATCTGAATATTGCTGCAGGCCCAATAGGTGCGATAAAAATAAGTTCCCACACTAAAATGGTGTATCAGGATGGACCAACTATTAAGTCACACGGTGATTTCAGTCTGAATATGCTCAGACATGGTGCAACAGCACGTGTTGGTTATGGAAACTTTCAACTTTATGGAACTTACTATATGACTCCACTATTCCAGAAGGGAAAGGGACCCGCCGGGTATGATCTATATCCTTTTGAAATAGGGATGGCATTTACATTTAACGATTGATATTTTAAATTAATAATATTTCATTGAAGAAGAGACGGTCAAATTGACCGTCTCTTCTGGTTATTTTTGATTCCTGCCTGTAACGATGTATCTTTGTAGAAACCAACCCAAATTTTTAGTATGCCTGGTGATATTTTATCCTCCCGTGAAATAAGGCGATACAGAAAACAGATCATGATCCCCGAGATAGGTGTCAAGGGTCAGGAGAAGCTTAAAAAGGCAAAGGTACTTGTTGTTGGTGCAGGAGGGCTTGGATGTCCTGTTCTTCAATATTTAACTGCTTCAGGGATCGGGAAAATTGGTATAGCGGAGTTTGACATGGTTGATGAGACAAATCTCCAAAGACAGGTATTGTACGGATCGGACGATGTCGGAAAACTCAAATCAATAATAGCAAAAAACCGCCTTGAACATCTCAATTCTCTTTCGGAATTCGAGTTATTTAATCTCCGGATAAATGGCTCAAATTCGCTCTCTATTTTTAAGAATTTTGACGTTATTGTAGATGCTACCGACAATATTGATTCACGGTACATTATTAACGATTCCTGCATTATTCTCGACATACCACTCGTACATGGTTCAATATTTAAATACGAGGGTGTAATATCAGTTTTCAACTATAAAGGAGGCCCTACCTATAGATGTTATAATCCTTCAGTAACTGTTAAAGAAACCAAGAATCCTCTTCCTTCTCAGGTTGGACTATTTGGAGTACTTCCTGGAATAACCGGAACTTATATGGCAAATGAAGTTATCAAAATAATTACTGATACAGGGAAAGTACTCTCCGGAAAAGTCTTGCTAATTAATATTTTCAACAATACCTTTCATACTTTTATTGTTAAAAACGTTCCTGAAAATCACAATATCAAAGACCTTGGGAAATAATACACTACACTTTATAAACCAATATGTTGCACTTGCGATTATTGCTTATAAGTAATTCAACTAATTCAGGAGAAACAAACCTCGATTATCCCAAAAATGACATTAGGGATTTTCTTGGTCCTCTGCCTGTAAAAGCACTGCTTATCCCTTTTCAGATTAACCCTCACTATCTTGATATAAATCCTGAAAAACACGCAGGAGAAACCCGGGAACAAAGGATCGAAGAATTCATTGCCCTAAACCATGGAGTTTTTGTCGCAGGATTAAGAGAAGGTACTTTTTTGATGTATGAAAATGGGAAAATAACTCTTCGGGGAAATCGTAAAATAAGGATCTTCAAGTACGGCACTTATCCTATTGACCTGGGACAAACCAACGATTTATCCTTCCTTCTGAAATAATTGAACTAACTTAGCTCTCCCACTAACCAATGGCTTACCATTTTTCACTTAGCAGATGAAGTTAACATTGAAAATACTGAAACTGTTTGCAATACTGATCATAACAGTTTCGATTATTCTGTTCGTTTCCTCGTTACTATTGCAGGATAAGGTTGCAACTTCTATTCTGAAATCAATCAACAAAAATATCTCAACAAAATTCGATTTCGGAACATTAAAACTCTCTTTCCTGCGTAAATTTCCAAAAGCTTCTCTTGAATTAAAAGATGTTCTTATCCATTCATCTTCAGATTTTGATCAATCAGGCT
>Ga0182027_10015358_pt1 | contig 10531 bp, 21 predicted proteins | sample 712E1DmetaG_FD_121300 | JGI IMG/M metagenome (GOLD analysis project Ga0182027, IMG submission 121300) | Permafrost microbial communities from Stordalen Mire, Sweden - 712E1D metaG (Illumina Assembly) | ecosystem: Environmental > Terrestrial > Soil > Wetlands > Permafrost | place: Sweden... | reverse complement strand
TAAACTGATCCTTACCACTGATCGAGACGAAGATATTTTCTTCATTTTCATCAGTGATCTGTTTAAACCTCACTTGTTTAAGATTTAATATTATATTTACTACATCTTCAACGACACCCTTGATTGTAGAAAATTCCTGATCTACATTATTGATCTTAACATGAGTGATGGCAAATCCTTCAAGTGAGGCCAATAAGACCCTCCTCATAGCATTACCTATAGTAACGCCATAGCCTTTTTCCAAAGGGCAGAATTCAAAAATGCCATGAAAATCAGATGCTCTCTGCATCACTACCCTATCGGGTTTTTGAAAAGGAATTAATCCCATACTAACTATTTTATATATTATTGCTTGGAATAAAATTCTACGATTAAGTTTTCCCTGATATTTTCAGGAATATCCTGACGTTCAGGATAATTCACAAATTTACCGGTTTTGGAGTCATTCTCAAATTCCAACCAATTAAAGGTATTTCTTTTAGTTGCTAAAGAATTTTGAATTGCTTCGAGAGATTTAGATTTCTCTCTCACAGCTATAATATCTCCGGGTTTTAAATTAAAGGAAGCTATATTTACAATTTTATTATTTACTGTAATATGTCGGTGTAAAACCAATTGTCGTGCCCCGGCTCTTGTACGGGCAATACCAAACCTGTAAACAACATTATCAAGGCGAGCTTCAAGAAATTTAAGCAGGTTATCGCCTGTTTTTCCTTGTTTGCTCGCTGATTTTTCGAATACGTTACGAAACTGACGTTCCAATACGCCATAAATATATTTTGCTTTTTGCTTTTCAGCTAACTGGATGCCATATTCGGTCATCTTAGTTCTTCTTCTTGAAGTACCCTTACTCGGGCCTGATTTTTTTGCTAATGTTTTATCAGGACCAAAAATTGGTTCTTTAAATTTCCTTGCGATCTTTGATTTTGGACCTATATATCTTGCCATAAACCTATTATTAACTCAATTTCAATAAATTACACTCTTCTTCTTTTCGGTGGTCTGCATCCATTATGCGGAATCGGGGTAGTATCAGTTATAGATGTTACTTCTATCCCGGTATTATTAATTACCCTGACGGCAGCATCCCTGCCGGTACCCGGCCCTTTTACAAATACAGTAGCTTTACGCATACCCAGATCATAAGCTACTTTTGCACAATCCTCAGCTGCTTTCTGAGCAGCATAGGGTGTGTTTTTTTTAGATCCTTTAAAGCCCATTTTCCCAGCCGAGGACCATGCAATTACATGGCCGGATGTATTGGTTATTGAAACAATAACGTTATTGAATGTAGCCTTAATGTAAACATTTCCAAAAGGTTCAACTATTACCTTTCTTTTCTTAGTTGTTGTTCTAGTGACTTTCTTGCCCATTTATTTCTTATTTAGTTGCTTTTTTCTTATTAGCTACAGCACCTCTTTTCTTTCCCTTTCTAGTTCGGGCATTTGTATGAGTTCTCTGGCCCCGGACAGGTAAACCTTTTCTGTGGCGGATTCCTCTGTAGCAACCGATATCGATTAGCCTTTTGATATTCGTCTGAACATCAGATCTTAACTCACCTTCGGTTCTGTATGTTTCGCTGATAATGTTTCTGATTGCTATTAATTGATCATCATTCCAATCTTTAACTTTGGTATTAAGATCAACATTAGCTGAATGAAGAATATCTATAGCACTGGATCTGCCAATACCGTAGATATAAGTCAATCCGATATAACCTCTCTTATTTGGAGGCAGATCGATTCCTCTGATTCTTGCCATAATTAATTATCCTTGTCTTTGTTTATACCTTGGGTTCTTTTTGTTAATGATGTACAGACGACCTTTTCGTCTTACAACCTTGCAATCAGCACTTCGCTTTTTGATTGATGTTCTTACTTTCATCTTTTTATTTATATCTAAAGGTTATTCGTCCTTTTGTTAAATCATAGGGCGACATTTCCACCCTTACCTTATCACCTGGAAGTATACGGATGTAATACATACGCATCTTTCCAGATATATGAGCAATAATTTCGTGCCCGTTTTCTAATCTCACTCTGAACATTGCATTTGGCAATGCTTCAGTCACCACTGCATCCTGAATTATTGTGAGTTGTTTGGGCATATATTTCTATTTCTTTTTATCCATCTTTAATAACTCATTGCTCCACTGGCAGATGTTCGGCCTTTTATTCTTCCTGTTTTCATCAAACCATCATAATGGCGCATTAAAAGGTGGCTTTCAATCTGTTGAAGTGTATCTAAAATAACACCCACCATGATAAGTAGTGATGTTCCGCCAAAGAATTGGGCAAATTGAGAATTTATATTCAGCATCTTCGCAAATCCCGGAAGAATTGCCACTATTGCAAGGAAAATTGATCCAGGCAACGTTATTCTACTCATAATACTGTCAATATGATTCGAAGTCTTTTTCCCCGGTTTTATTCCCGGAATAAAGCCCCCGTTTCGTTTAAGGTCATCGGCAATCTGAACCGGATTAATAGTCACTGCAGTATAAAAATAAGTAAACAGTATAATCAGTATGGCATAAGTAAAGTTATAAGCAAAAGTTGTATAATTTGTTAATGATCCTGCTAAACCTCTCCAGGCAGAAGAATTTGGAAAAAACTGAGCCACAGTTGATGGAATAAACATTAAAGCCTGGGCAAATATTATAGGCATAACTCCGGCAGCATTTACTTTTAAAGGTAAATATTGTCTCACACCGCCATATTGCTTGTTGCCAACGATCCTTTTTGCATATTGTACAGGAATCCTTCTGGTTCCCTGAACCAATACAATTGTACCAAGGATAACCAATAATAAACCTATTATTTCGAGAAAGAATACAATTAAACCTCCACCTGCTTCACTTAACCGGGTATCAAATTCGGCGAGTAATGCAAGAGGTAACCTGGCAACAATTCCTATCATAATAATAAGCGATATCCCATTACCCAATCCTTTATCTGTTATTTTCTCTCCTAACCACATTACAAACATGGTTCCTGCAGTAAGCAATATCATGTTCGTAAACATAAACAAGGCCATCGACATTGTATCAGGACTGGTTATTGCCAGAATTGCTCCCGGGCTACTTGATCTTAATGCAACTAAGAATGCTACTGATTGAACTGCTGTGACTGCAATCGTCAGAACCCTTGTAATCTGATTGATTTTTTTCCTTCCGGATTCACCTTCTTTCTGAAGTTTTTGGAAATATGGAATTGCTATACCTAACAACTGAACAACAATCGATGCTGAAATATAGGGCATAATACCTAAAGCAAAAACTGAAGCCCTTGAAAAAGCACCACCTGCAAACATATTAATTATCCCAAGAATTCCTTCCTGTGCTTTTTTGGAATATGCCGTTAATGCAGTTGGATCAATACCTGGTAAAACTACAAAGCTACCCATGCGATAGATAAGAATAAAACCCAGGGTATAGAGAATCCTGATTCTAAGATCCTCAATCTTCCAAATATTTTTTATAGTTTGTATAAGTCGTAACATCTATTATAAATTTATTGCTTTGCCTCCAACTTTTTCAATAGCTTCAATAGCTGATTTTGAGAACTTATGAGCTGTAATTTCTACAGCTGATTTTAATTCTCCAAGGGCTAAAATCTTTATTAAATTATTTTTGGATGCAAGACCATATTTTTTATAGGTTTCCATATCAAATTTATCAACTTTATGAGCTTCTATCAATCTCTGTATAACTGATAAATTTATCGGGACATATTCTTTTCTGTTGATGTTTTTAAAACCAAATTTCGGAACCCTTCGTTGTAAGGGCATCTGGCCTCCTTCAAAACCTGCTTTTCTACTGTAACCGGCACGTGATTGTCCGCCTTTGGTCCCTTTTGTTGATGTACCTCCCTTACCGGATCCTTGTCCCCGACCTATTCTTTTGCTGCTTTTGATGGAGCCTTTTGCTGGTTTAAGATTGCTTAAGTCCATTGTTATTTATATTCAATTTTTACTAAATGACTAACTTTTCTTATCATACCCAAAATTTGTGGGGTTTCTTTTTGAACAACCGTACTGTTGAGTTTATTTAAACCCAAAGCCCTTACCGTTTTTTTCTGTATTTCGGGACGATCGATTGTGCTTTTTACCAGTGTGATTTCAATCTCTCTCATAATTTAACCATTAAATACATTTTCCAAACTAATGCCACGGGTTTTTGCAATAGTAAAAGCATCTCTGATTTCCATGAGAGCCTTTACAGTAGCTTTTACTACATTATGCGGATTAGATGATCCCTTTGATTTTGCAAGAATATCTGTAATCCCGGCACTTTCGAGAACAGCTCTCATTGCACCTCCGGCAACAACCCCTGTTCCTGGTGATGCAGGCTTAATAAATACAGTTGCACCCCCAAACTTCGCTTCCAATTCATGAGGTATTGTTCCCTTTACAACAGGTACCTGAATCAGGTTTTTCTTTGCATCATTAACTCCTTTACTAATAGCCTCAGTCACTTCCCTTGCTTTACCCAATCCATAACCAATAACACCATCGCCATTTCCGACAACGATAACAGCAGAGAAACTAAATGTTCTTCCGCCTTTTGTTACCTTGGTAACCCTATTGATTGAAACGACTCTTTCGGAAAGTTCTATTTCGCTTGTTTTGATCCTTTTGATATTATAATCCATTTCGAATTCCTTTTGTATTAAAAGATTAATCCACCTTCTCTTGCACCTTCGGCTAATGATTTAACACGTCCGTGATATAAATATCCATTCCTGTCAAATATTACTGAGGTAATATTGGCTTTTGAAGCTTCTTCGGCAAGTTGCTTTCCAACGAGCTTGGCAACTTCAATCTTTGTTTTTCCTTTTTTATCAAAACCCTTCTGCATTGATGATGATGCTATTATGGTACTCCCTTTTGTATCATCAATGAGTTGAGCATATATCTCACTATTACTTCGGAAAACGGTTAATCTGGGGGTTTCAGGCGTACCTGATATCTTTTTACGAATCCCAAGCTTAATTCTTGTTCTCCTATATTTTTTTTTCTGTAACGATTTCATTTCAAATCAATTTATTTTGCTGAAGCAGTTTTGCCAGCTTTTCTTCTAATAATTTCACCTTCGAATTTAATGCCCTTTCCTTTATATGGTTCAGGTTTTCTGAATGAGCGAATCTTTGCAGCCACCATTCCGATTAATTCCTTATCATGACTTTCAAGTATAATTACGGGGGGTTTTCCTTTTACAGTTTCCACTGATACTTTAACTTCAGGTGGACACTCAAAAATAATATCATGAGAATATCCTATTGTAAGGTCAAGATCTTGTCCGGTTGAAGTTACCTTATAACCTACTCCAACAACTTCTTGTCTTATTTTATATCCTGCTGTAACTCCTATGACCATATTGGATATTAATGTACGGTATAAACCATGCATTGCCTTATGCCTTTTTTGTTCAGTAGGTCTGTTAACAGTTAAAATATGATCTTCGATCTTTAATATCAGATCCGGATTCACTTGTTGTAATAATTCGCCCCTGGGACCCTTTACTTTAACAAGGTTTGATTTTGAAATCGTAATCTGAACACCCTCTGGGATCGTGATCGGAAGTTTTCCTATTCGTGACATTTTATAATTCTTTATTAATATACATAACACAATACTTCACCACCTACATTTTTTGCCCTTGCTTCCTTATCTGACATTACGCCGTTTGATGTAGAAATAATCGATATTCCCAAGCCATTGATAATTCTGGGCAATTCATCTGAAGGCGCATATTTCCTTAAACCTGGCCTGCTTATCCTTCCTAACTTTCTAATCACAGAAAGACCAGTAGAAGGGTCATATTTAAGTGCAATTTTTATAACACCCTGAACATTCTTTTCAAGATCTACCTTGTAATTAAGAATGTAACCTTTTTCAAACAAAATTCGAGTAATCTCAGCTTTTACTTTTGAGTGTGGTAACTCAACTATTTTCTTTCGAGCCTTAATCGCGTTACGAATGATTGTTAAATAATCTCCAATTGTATCCATAAATCCCTTTTTTTACCAGCTTGCTTTTTTTAATCCAGGAATAACTCCGCTCTGAGCCATTTCACGAAATACATTTCTGCACACACCAAATTGCCGCATATTTCCTCTTGGTCTTCCGGTAATCTCACATCTGTTTCTTAATCTCACAGGTGAAGCATTCTTAGGAAGCTTATCCAATGCGGCATAATCACCGGCAGCTTTTAAAGCTGCTCTTCTAACAGCATACTTTGCTACCATTTTCTTTCGTTTTCTATTCCTTACTATTAATGATAATTTTGACATATTATTCCTGATTTTTATTTTTAAACGGTAAACCCATTTCTTTTAATAACACAAAAGCCTCATGATCAGTTTTGGCAGTTGTTACAAAAGTTATATCCATACCATTTATTTTAGTAATTTTATCTAAATCTATTTCCGGAAAAATGATCTGCTCTGTTATTCCCATTGTATAATTTCCACGGCCATCAAAACCTTTATCGTTTATACCTTTAAAGTCTCTGACACGTGGAAGGGCTATAGAGATAAACCTCTGTAAAAACTCATACATACTTTCACCCCGAAGAGTTACCCTGACTCCTATGGGCATGCCTTGTCGGAGTTTGAAGTTAGACACTGATTTTTTTGCAAATGTTGGTACGGCTTTGTGACCTGATATAGCAGAAATTTCTTCTACTGATTTATCGATAAGTTTTTTATCCGTAACAGCAGCGCCAACTCTTTGATTAATACATATCTTTTCAAGTTTTGGAATTTGGATTTTATTTTTATATCCTAATTTCTCCATTAAAGCCGGACAAACTTCTTCGAAGTATTTTTTCTTATATTCAGCTACATATTTCATCACTCAATTTCCTCCCCAGATTTTTTAGAATATCTAACTAATTTCCCTTTGGCATTTAATATACGTCCTACCCTTGTGGGCTTATTAAGTTTAGGGTCAATCAGCATCAAATTTGAGATATTAAGAGAGCTTTCCTGTTTAACAATTCCTCCTTTGTTGTTTTTGGCATTGGGTTTAGTATGCTTTTTAACCATATTCACACCTTCAACCAATAATCTTTCAGATTCTGCATTAACAGAAAGTACCCTACCGGTTTTACCCTTATAATTACCGGAAATAACCATTACGGTATCACCTTTCTTTAATTTTACCTTATGTTTCATTTTTGTTTGCATTTCTATACTACTTCAGGTGCTAATGAAATAATTTTCATAAATTTCTTTTCACGCAATTCTCTTGCTACGGGGCCAAAAATACGAGTAGCTACGGGTTCATTAGTGGCATTGAGCAATACACATGCATTGTCATCAAAGCGGATATACGAACCGTCTTTTCGTCGGTATTCTTTTTTAGTTCTGACAACTACAGCTGTCTGAACTGATCCTTTTTTTACGTTGCTAACAGGAATAGCTGTTTTGACAGAAACAATAATCTTATCCCCGACAGCAGCATAACGTTTTTTACTGCCACCCAACACATTGATGCACAAAACTTCTTTTGCGCCACTGTTGTCTGCAACCTTCAATCTACTTTCTTTCTGTATCATAATTACTTAGCTCTTTCAACAATTTGAACCAATCTCCACCTCTTTAGTTTGCTCATAGGACGAGTTTCCATTAGTTCTACAATATCTCCCATATGGCAATCATTTTTCTCATCATGTGCATAGAACCTGGTCGATTTTCTTAAAGTTTTGCCATAGATAGGGTGCTTAAACCTTCTTTCAATTAAAACTACGATAGTTTTATCCGGTTTATTGCTAACTACCTTCCCAACAACAACTTTACGACTGTTTCTTTCTATAGTTGTATTTTCCATCTATTCGACTATTTACTTAATTCTCGTTTTCTTAATTCGGTTTTAATCCTGGCGATCTTCTTCCTTAATTCTTTTATTCTCATATGATTATCCAATGGCGAAACCGCATGGGCAATCTTTATTTTCGTATAGTTGATAATTTCATCTGCAACAATTTCCTTTAATTCCTTTGTTGTCAGTTCTTTGATATCCATGTACTTCATCTCAGTATATTTTATTCTTCAGTATAGTCTCTTCTAACAATAATCCTTGTGCTTACAGGCAACTTTTGTGCTCCAAGAGTAAGTGCTTTCTTAGCCATATCAAGTTCAATACCATCCAGTTCAAATAAGATTCTCCCGGGTTTACACAGAGCCACCCAATATTCAGGAGCACCTTTTCCTTTACCCATTCTTACTTCAGCAGGTTTTTTAGTAATTGGTTTATCAGGGAAAACCCGAATCCAGAGTTTACCTTCACGTTTTATATAACGAGTAATTGCTATACGGGCTGCTTCAATCTGGTTAGATGTAATCCTTGCAGGTTCCAGCGATTTTAGTGCAAACGATCCAAATGCAATTGTTGCTCCTTTATAAGCCAATCCATGGATTCGTCCCTTTTGTACCTTCCTGTATTTTGTTTTCTTAGGTTGTAGCATGGCTATTTATTTAATTTCTCGAACCTTTTTTCTTTCTTTGAGAAGTCCTTTTTGAAAACTTTTTTGAATTTTCTTCAGCAGGGCCAAAATTCAGTGAAAGATCTCTTTTACCATATACTTCTCCTTTACAAATCCATATTTTGATACCAATAGTACCATAAATTGTTTGAGAAGGAACATATGCATAATCTATATCCGATCTGAATGTATGCAGTGGGATACGTCCCTCTTTGTATTCTTCGGTCCTTGCCATTTCTGCACCACCCAATCTACCTGAACATTTTATTTTGATACCCTGTGCACCCATTCTCATGGTTGAGGCTATCGCCATTTTCATTGCCCTGCGATAAGACATTCTTGCCTTAATCTGACTGGCAATATTTTCTCCCACTAAAGTTGCTTCAAGTTCTGGTCTCCTTATTTCAAAAATATTAATCTGGACATCTTTGCTTGTTAACTTTTTTAATTCTTCCTTTAATTTGTCAACTTCGTTTCCTCCTTTACCTATAACTAATCCCGGTCTGGAAGTATGTAAGGTTACTGTTATTCTTTTCAGAGTTCTTTCGATTACAATTCTAGCAATACCACCTTTCGATAATCTTGCATAAATATAATTCCTGATCTTGTAATCTTCCATCAACTTATCAGCATACCCGCTTTCACTATACCAGTTCGATTCCCATCCCCTGATGTAGCCAAGTCTTAATGCTATCGGATTAACTTTTTGTCCCATATTTTATTTTGATAGTATTATTATTCTTTGTTATCAATAATGATCGTAACATGGTTCGATCTTTTTCTAATCCTGAATGCCCTTCCCTGGGGTGCTGGCCTTATCCTTTTTAATTGCTTGGCATTATCAACAAAAACACCTTTTACGTATAGATTATGTTGCTCTACTTTTGTGTTTTCATTCTTTACCTGCCAATTAGCTACAGCGGATAATAGCAATTTCTCCAATCTCTCAGCATATGTTCTCATTGGATGAAGCTTAACAATGTTTAAAGCATCATCCACATTTTTCCCTCTTATTATATCAGCAACCAACCTCATTTTTCGAGGTGAGTTTGGGGAATTTTTTAACCTGGCAATAACTTCCATAGAATTTTACTTTTTAACAGGATGACCACGAAATGTACGGGTAGGTGCAAATTCACCTAATTTATGACCCACCATATTTTCGGTTACATAAACCGGAATAAACTTATTTCCATTATGAACGGCAAAAGTATGACTAACAAAGTCAGGAGTAATCATAGATCGTCTCGACCATGTTTTGATAACACTTTTCTTGCCCCTATCGTTCATTTCCATAACCCTTTTCTCAAGTTTATAGAAAACGTATGGTCCCTTTTTTATTGATCTAGCCATTGTTTATTTTTTTCTTCTTTCTATAATCAATTTATTAGATGCCTTTGTTCTGCTTCGGGTCTTTTTACCTTTTGAATAAAGACCTTTTCGTGATCTGGGATGACCTCCGGTAGCTTTTCCTTCGCCACCTCCCATCGGATGATCAACAGGGTTCATTGCTACACCTCTAACCCTTGGTCTTCTTCCTAACCATCTTTTTCTGCCGGCTTTACCCAACTTTTGAAGCGAATGATCACTATTTGAAACAATACCAATTGTGGCATTACATGTAACCAAAACATTCCTGATTTCGCTTGAAGGCATTTTAAGAACACAATATTTACCGTCACGTGCCATTACCTGAGCATATGTACCTGCACTTCTCGCAAGTTCGCCACCCTTACCAGGATGAAGTTCAATATTATGTACAAATGTTCCTAAAGGTATATCACTCAGTTTGAGACAATTCCCAATTTCAGGAGCAACATTTTTTCCACTTATTATTTTTTGTCCTACCTTAATATTTTGAGGTGCGAGTATATATCGCTTCTCCCCATCGGAATATTGAATTAAGGAAATAAAGGCTGATCTGTTTGGATCATATTCAACACTTTTTACTGTTCCCTCAATATCATATTTATCTCTTTTAAAATCGATAATCCTGTATTTGCTTTTATGTCCGCCACCTATATACCTCATGGTCATTCGTCC
>Ga0182027_10015357_pt1 | contig 10531 bp, 9 predicted proteins | sample 712E1DmetaG_FD_121300 | JGI IMG/M metagenome (GOLD analysis project Ga0182027, IMG submission 121300) | Permafrost microbial communities from Stordalen Mire, Sweden - 712E1D metaG (Illumina Assembly) | ecosystem: Environmental > Terrestrial > Soil > Wetlands > Permafrost | place: Sweden... | reverse complement strand
GATTTTGTGCTGACCTAATTCTCTCTCTAACAAAGATATTGCTATTAATTAAAAAGTGCAGATAACAAGAATGACAAGAAATTAAAGAAGAAAGATATTTGTAAACTAATTACTAAAAATTTGCTGGCTTTTACCAGCTAATAATGATATTTCATCTGACATTATCAAGATGAAATCTCTGATTCTCATAGGTAATGCATAAAATGATTTGTTATGAGGATTATGCAAGAGTTAGGGTGTTTAGAAGCGCTATAAATACTATAAATAATTCTCTTTCCCCGAATAACTTATCTTAAGGCTATTGACATTACTAATAAAAATCGAAATTTTACTTCTGCTGCCCCAGCGAATAAAATTTTATTATTATGGTGAAGAATTCACACTAATTTTAGAAAATTTGGTTTACAAATAAAAAAAATAAAGATATCAAAACTTCTTTAAACTCCCCATACATTTTTCCATAATGGAAAAATACATCTTCATCGAAACCTATGGCTGCAGTGCAAACCAAAACAATTCAGAAATTATAAAAGGAATCTTAAAAACTGCAGGCTATGAAATAACAAATAATGAGAAAATTGCAGATATTTTTATTATTAATACCTGTATTGTAAAAGGTAAAACAGAAAGCAAGATAAAAAGAAGAATTCAGGATTTATCAAAATTACACAAAAATAAATTAATTATTATTGCAGGCTGTATGAGCGAGACAGACAAAGAATCAATTAAAAAAATCAATCCAAAACTACTACTATTAGGGCTTCATCACACAAAAGATATTGTTAAATTGATAAGTGATTATAAAGAAAACAATTTAACAAAACAAAAACAAGAGTTTTATCTATCAAAAATAAATGAAGAAAAATTATGTTCACCAAAAATATCGAATAATAAATTAATTTCAATTATACAAATAAGCGAAGGATGTTTAGGAACTTGTTCATATTGTAAAACAAAACTTGCAAAAGGTCCTATTTTTTCATACCCGCAAGACAAAATAATAAAGCAAATAGAATCAGACTTAGAGCAAGGCGCAAAAGAAATCTGGCTGACAAGCCAGGATAATGCATCCTATATGCTTGATAAAGAAAATAAGAGCAAGCTTCCAGAATTATTAAATAAAATCCTCTCTTTAAAGCATAATTTCAAGCTTAGATTAGGAATGATGAATCCTAACAGTCTTTATCCTATCTTAGATGAATTAATCCAAATTTACAAAAACAAAAAAATGTATAAATTCATTCATATTCCAATCCAATCAGCAAGTAATAATGTCCTTAAGGACATGAACAGAAGATACAAAATAGAAATAGTAAAAGTTATAATAAAAAAATTCAAATTAGAATTCCCAGATATCACTATAGCAACAGATATAATTACAGGTTATCCAACTGAAACAAATGAGGATCATAAACAAAATATCGAATTCATAAATCAAGTAAGCCCTGATGTTTTCAATCTTTCAAAATTTTCATCACATAAACAAACACAAGCAGGAAAACTCAAGCCACTTGAAAAAGAAACAATCAATAAAAGAGCCTCAGAATTAATGGAACTTCACAGAAAAACCACCTTAGAAAACAAAAAGAAATTCTTAAACAAAACCTTAGAGGTTTTTATAGATTCAAAAACAAAAATTCCAGATGTCTATGAAGCAAGAGACAATAATTATAATATTATTTTAATAAATTCAAAAGATAAATCAATTCTTGGAAAAAATATAAATGTTAAAATTAAGCAACTTGGCGTTCACCATATGATTGGTTCCCTTTAGCTCTTGCAACTTCCATCCCTCTTATTTTAACTCTGATTGCACTTCCATTAACTCCAACCATTCTTTCGATGCTTCTTTGGTATCGGCAACTATCCTGACAAAGCCCAATAACCCTTGGAAGAAGATACTTGGCCTCTTTGTAACTGAATCCTCCAAGTTCCTCTTTAAAAAAACGAATTCCTCTATATTGAAAAAATAATTCAGAATCTCCAGTTAAGTGAGTCCTGATATTCAGACTTTCTGGGCTTAAATTTCTTATATGGTTCATTTTTCTTAGGAATTTTTAAAATTAATCAATTTAAATGATTTAAAAACCTTTCTAAATAGTATATTGTAAAAATACAATTATATTAACCAAATTTAAAACATTTAAGCAGCAATTCTTGGATGCCACCTGTTAATATATTCTTTAATTAATTTTCCAGTTGCAATTTCAGCTTCTCTAACATTTTTATACTGTCTTAAGTCCATTTTTCCATCAATATACCTTGCTGTATAAGGGGGTTTACTTACAAGAATATTTCTGTTTAATGAGACAACTAGACCATTTTTATTATCTCCATCTTCAGGTTCCTTTGAAAATCCTTCTACAGATATTGCAATAGCAGGCCAATTATAATCATCCATCCCTTGTACAGTTCCTTCAACAGTTAATCTGACTATCCCAATTCCTCCACTACATTTTTCCATGAACTTATGCTGTGCTTTTCCTTGTACAACACCATAACCCCTTAATGCTTTTGTCATAAAAGAATGTCCAACACCACCTTTAGCAGTAAATCTTGGATATTCCTGGCCTTCAGAATGAAGTCCTGCGTAAGCAAACGTGTTTATTCCAGCATCACTCCTGGATACAACATGTCCTCTGCTTAATTGTGCACACAAACAATCACTTTCCATACCAGGAACTCTTAATGTGAATTCATAATCATCAATAATTTTCCTTAATTCTGCAATTTGAGGAAGATATTTTCTATCTTTCTCAGGAATATCAGAGTCCTTTGATCTCATATATTTAGCAATTTTTGAAGGTGTTAATTTTAATAAATCAGTAAATTTTATCCCAGAATCTTCTGCTATTTTCTGATCCATTATCATTTGAACAACATTTTCAAGTTTTAATCCTTTTATTCCTCCATTCAAGCTGATATCTGAAAGAATGTCAGCAATTTTAGATGTTGATATTCCAAGAGTTATCAAATGGTCTTGATAAGGAAATTCTGTAGAAACAGCTTTAGGAGTTTGAACCATTAATACACATGCATCAAGGTCTCCTTTATTTGATACAGATAACTTATTATAAGTCTCATCCCAGGGAAGAATCATATCCCTAAATTGCCTTCTTGCAATTAAATTAGGATTTCGAAGCAGCATCCTGTCAAAAGGAATTATTATTTTTCCAGTGGAAGTAAGTAATCCAACTAAACTTGCAACTCCAATTCCACCAGCAGCAACTCCTCCAACAAGATTTTTAAAACAATAACCAATTCCAGCAGCAGCAATTAGTCCAGCGACAGACATTTTCTTTGCATGACCCATTGCAAATCTTCTTGACCTGCCAGTTATTCTTCGATAACTCTCCCATCCCTCTTTAGGAACATAATAAACAGGTTTTCTTTGAACTCCAATTAATTCTCTATCGAGTAAAGTTTTTTCACAGATTTGTTCTAAATATTCTTCTACCATTTTATTCATAAAATTAAGCAGCAACTCTTGGTTGCCAATTCATTAAATATTCATAAGCTTTATTGCATGCATTTCTTGTTGAATGTTCATCATCTTCTATTGTTTTATGTTCCATTTCTCCATCTCGAAACCAAAAATATTCTGGAGGAAGATTAAGATTTCTGTCTCTATTTAATGATGCTATAAACCCATTTTTTATACTTCCATTCTTAAGTTTGTGTGTTATTCCTCCTAAACAAAATATTACAGCAGGATATGTTGAATCATCCATCCCTTTTGCAACTTCACCATCTATTCTCCCTCTTACAATTACAAGTCCTCCAGTACTACTATCCATAAGTCCTTGTTCAACATCTCCTCCCACATAACCAAAACCCCGGCTTGCTCTATTCATGAATTGTTGAGCAGCATCATCACCACAACCAATTCTTGGTATGTCTTTTCCTTTTGAATATTCTCCCAAATAACTTCCTGCTTTTGGACCTAAATCTTCTTCAACAAAAATTTGTCCTCGAGATAATTTTGTTCCAAGATGGGCAATTTCACCAGCTCTAGAAATAAATAAAGTTAATTCATAATTTTTAGCAACATTAAATAAAACATCCATTCCAGGACTTTTATCACCACTTCTTATCATTTTAGCAAGAGTTTTAACAGGATATTTATCAAGCAATCCATAGATTGTTTTCGTAGTATTGTCATCTCCTATTTTTTGTACCTTAAACATTTCTAAAAGATTTTCAAGTGTAAATCCTCTGATTGTTTCAGGGTCAGCTCGAGTTGCTGATAAAACATCTGCTATTTTTGCTATTGAAATTCCAAGAGCCTGTGCATTTTTCCTGTCCCCATAATCAACACTAACCATTTCAGGATTTTGTGCCATAATCATATATCTGTCTAATTCTCTCTTGGTTTTTATAGTAAGTTTATCATATGCTTCTCTCCATGGCCTTCTATTATTTCTGAATACTCTTTTTGCAATTTTCCCAGGTGTTTGATCAAATATTTCATCTATATTAAGAACCTTTCCAACAAGTCCAGCAACTCCTGCAACAGTCAATCCCTTTGCAGTTGGAATACTTGCAACTGCATCAGGATAAAAATATATAACACTTGCTGCACCAGCAAGACCTACAATAGATAAAGGCACAACGTTATGAGCGATCGGTCTAAGTCCATAGTCAATAATAACTCTTCTAAAATTCCTATAACCCTCACCAAAATTTTCAGGATCATAAAATATTCTTGTTTTTGGTTTATCAACAATTCCTTTTTCAACAAGAGCACCCATCAGTCTTGATTCTAAATATGAAGAATTGTTTTCAATATCATATTCTGCATTATGGTTTGCCATTATTAATTATCACAGAACTCTTTTTCCCAAGGAAACTAAAATTAATTAATCCAAATACCTTAAAAACCTTTCTAAATAGTATATTCTCTTAGGTTTGAGAAGTGAGTAATTTATTACCAACTATAAATTTTGAATTTATTTCAAAATCCTATAGCTATATTCTCTTGCGAAGCTTGATTGAGCTGAGCAATTACCTATAAACCAAAGACTTTTAAACCCAAATATATCTAAAAACAAATGGCAAATACATTAGACACAACTGTTGATGCAACTGTTCCAAAAAAACCAGTAGTAGACCCTGAAAAAGCACATGTAATTTTAATGTTAGATAGTATTTACAATACTTTTATGGATATAACCCCTAGAGATACAACAGCATATTTTTCATCACATCCTAAAGATACTAAAATGGTGAAAGGTTATCTTGAGAGAGCAGTAGAAGTAGGTTATGAGCATTCAAAACTTGAATTTTTACAAGCAATAGACAGTACTTGCTTACCTCACTCTTAAATTTAAATAATAAAATTATACAAAAATCATCTGCTTACTGTCAGCACCAACTCCAATAAATTTTATTGGAACATGCAAATGTTCTTCAATTCTTTCTTTGTAAATTCTAGCATTTCTTGGCAAATCACTTTCTTTTCTAGCTTTTGTTGTGTCAGTCATCCATCCATCAACTGTTACATAAATAGGTTTACAAGAACCGAGTTCAGTAACAGGGAAATAATCTACTTTTTCTCCATTAAGTTCATATCCTATGCAGATTTGAAGTACAGGTTCCTGGTCTAAAATATCTAATCTTGACAAGCAGATTTGATTAATGCCGCTAGTCTTGATTGTCCAATCTACAACACATAAATCTAAATTTCCTATTCTTCTAGGTCTTCTTGTAACAGTGCCATATTCATCTCCTCTTTCTCTTATTCTGTCAGCCATCTCTCCAGATATTTCTGTTGGGTGAGGACCATTACCAACACGAGTGTTATATGCTTTTACAACACCTATTCTAACAGGTATTTCAACATATGTACCAGTACCAATGAATACTGCTCCAATTGTTGTATTTGATGATGTCACCATATCATATGATCCTAAATCACAATCGAGCATCCCTCCCTGTGCTCCCTCAAATAACAATCCTCCATCATGTTCTAATACAAATTTTTGCAAATCTTTCCTGATATAGGGAGTTACAAATTCTCCCATTCTTTTAAGTTCTTCAACAACATCAGCAGGATTTATATCAATCCCCCTTGATTTTAAAAATGGATCATGTAATGCAGCCATTTTATGAACTCTTTCCTCAAGTCTGTCATGATGAAGGAAATCATCTACTAATGCTCCAACCCTAAATCTTTTATCTGAATAAGTAGGCCCTATTCCCTGGTTAGTAGTTCCGACTCCAGCACTAGTTAATTCATCCATTTTAAGTTGATATCTTGTTGTAATATTTGCCAAATTAGAAACAAAAAGATTTCTTGGATTAACAACAATGCCTCTATCATTCAATCCTTTAACTTCTTTTGCAAAAACAATAGGGTTAAAAGCACAATAATTGCCAATGACACAGATTTTATCTCCATGAAAGACTCCAGAAGGTATTACTCTTAACTTAAAGACCTGACCATTTCTAACAATAGTATGGCCTGCATTTGCACCACCTTGGTATCTTACTACAGCTTCAGTTTCATCATCATCAGTAAGGACATCAACAATTTTTCCTTTTGCTTCATCTCCCCACTGCAAACCCATTGCTAATTTATTAACCACTTTTTTTGTTCCCCTTTATTATTTCATCAATTTTCTTTTTAAACATCAAAATTTATCAAATAAATTTTGTGGCTTAAAAATTCAAACCAATATGAATTTTTAAAGATTTGTAGTTTAAAAAGTATATATAAGATAGCAAGAAATAAAATTTATTTCATCTCAAGAATTTTTTTATATCCATGAGGTAACATATCTTTTAATGTACCAGCATCCATTTTTTCAAGTACAGCCATTTCTCTGTAGCTTTTTAAGTCAGATGCTCCTGTATTAGAAATTGTTGCTCTTATTGATCTTCCATCTCTTTCTAAACATGGTTTTAATCTTCCTCTATAAGGAACTAATGTTACAACTCCTTCAACAGTAGCACCAGCAACAGAAGAATAACCATATCTTTCAAGTGATTTATCGGGCTGAGGAGAATTATTAGATAGCTGTCTTCTCCAATCCATTCCATACATTGAAACGAGTCCAGCTCTAGGATGTCCTTCACCCCATGATTCAACAGAATCAAACTGGGTTTCTTCTGTAGTAGGTTTTTCATCTCTGTTGAATTTTTGACCTGCTGCTTCAAAAAATCTATTAAAATAATTCCCCATCATAAGAAGGTCTCCATGAGTCAATGCAACTTCAATACTATGGACTGTCTCGAGTGATCCATCTAAAATTAAATATACATATCTACCTTTTGGTCTTTTTGCAAATTCATCTCTTGCATCTGCAAGTTCTCTAGCAACAGTCATTTGTCCTCTTCCATTCCCTCTTCCAGTTTCAGGAGAACCTGTTTGACAAATAGAGCCAACACCCATTCCGCCAATAATATAATCAGCACCAGCTTCTGCAAATTCAGTAAAATGTTTTCCTCTGATAATATTTCCTATACCAAAAGGTTTATCTTTAAATTCTCTGCTATCTTTCACATATTTTAAAATTCTTATAGCATCAGGAAAACATGCATTAGAACTATCAATGCATAAAGTATCAACTTGGCTACCCCATTTTTCTAGATCTTTTTTCCAACCTTCATCTTTTGTACTAATGGCTGTTCCAATAAAATTAGTATCATATTTTTGTAAAAATGCAAGCCTATGTAAAATTCCATTTTGATCGATTATTGGTATAAAACTTCTTTTATCACCTTCTAATACTCTTTTAATTTCTCTTTCATCTTCAACATTAACTAAAAAAGGAATGCCATTATTAATGTCACCATTTCTTAAAGGAGTCATTACATCCGTGACAGGAGTCCATGGAGGTAAAACCCGAAGTTTTTCAGGTTGATAAATATAAACCCCATGTAAAAAAGATTTTCTATCCATTACAGGTATAACAGAATGTCCTACTCTTTCACAAATTTTGACAACATCTTCAAGAGTTCCTTCAGGAGCTATAGAAACAGGTTTATCTTGAAATTGGATATCTCCTTGTCTTAAACGAGCTTTTCTATTTGCATCAAGAATCCTTTGCTTTTCCTCATCTCTATGATTTCTTGAAAACATTGAGCAAATACCATGCCTACCTGCTGCAACAACCATTTCAGGTCCAACAACAGACTGCATTCTAGCAGTCATATAAGGATATTGCAGGGGAATATTTGGTCCAAGTTCAGCTCTTAAAGAAACATCTTCAGGTCTTGTTGTAATCCAATCAGTAAGTATAAGATAAGCACTATAGCTTTCAGATATAAGTGGACTAATTTCAACCATTAATAATAGTACAAAACCCTACTTTTAAACATTTTTATAAAAAAGTCTATATGATTTTTTAACCTAGTTTATCATTTTTTAATAAATATTCATGTTGACATTCCAGAAATTTCAAATAGTTTTAAGGTATAATCTCAGGTCCAAAATATTTTTCATAAGAAAAATCACTTTTCTTGATTATTCCTTTAGAAATCAATTCTTTTATTATTGGCATCTTTTTTTTAAGCGAATCAATCAAATGTTTGATTGTTTCACAAATTAAATCATCTCCCTCAGCAGGCCATAACTCAGCACAATTCCAATAAAGACATCTGCCTCCGCATAAATCATGATACTCGCATTTGAGGCATCTTCCTGAAACATCAAATTTTTTTAGCCACATTGGTTCGCTATTAAGGTCACCTGCCTTAAAATCCTCAATGCAGTTCATTATTGGACATGCAACTATTTTTTCATCAGTTGTTATTGCATAACCAGACTGTCCTGCTCCACATCTAAGTTTTGTTTTTTCATTCTTTAGAATAGAGTCAACTATAGCAAGAAATGGATATAGTTTTATTACTTTTCCATTTTTCATTTCATTCACCCAATAATCAATTAATTTAGTTACAGATTTATTATACTCAATAACAAATTTTGAAAATTTTTCATAATCATAATCAAATTTGTAAAATCCAGCATCAAGTTGCCAATGTATACTTCTAAATCCAGCATATAAAAGATGAGTGACTTGTTCATATAAATCAGGAAATTCAGACAGAGTCATTCTTGCAATTATTTCTCCTTTATATCCATGTTTTTTTATAAAATGAATATTATTCATAACAGTATCATAAGTTCCAACTCCTTTGTTATAATCAGTTCTTTTTTTATCACCATCAATTGAAATTAAAATCTTCCCAATCATATTTGTATATTTTGCAGGCAATTCATGGAGTAGTTTCCCATTTGTCTGCATCCTGAATGGAACTTTTATCTTATCCATGATTCTTTTTATTTTATCAATCTCAAGAAGTGGCTCTCCTCCATAAAAAACAAGAACCGCATCAGGATCTTTTAGAAGAAATTTCTTTAGTTTTAAAATATCAACCTCACTTTCTTCAGGAGATGAAAAATCAAACTTGAATTTCTTGTCAAGCCCATTATCAAACTCCTGCATTGATTTTCCATAGCAATATTTACACTCGCTATTGCATCTTTCAGTGAGTAATATGTGGTAGTGCATTTTAGTTTATTAATAGTTTATTTTATTTCTAAGAATTGCTCTGCAATTCTTATTTGGTGCATTGTAGTTTATTAATCTTGAAGGTTTATTAGTTTCTTAAACCTCTAATAATTCTTTAGTTAATGAATAATAATTTAAAAAAATGTTCATTTATAAATCTACCCTGGTTTTTTGAGGTTCTTTAGGAAAGTTTTTAAATGATTGTCTTTAGAGGTTTTTATGATGATTCAAGATCTAAGGGTAAGTTTTGAAGTTGAAGGTTATATACTTAGAGATGGAAAAGTATACATAACAACTGCTGAAGAACAAATGCTTTTTGAAACTAATTCAGATACTAGAAGATTTCATCCAGTACTACCCTTTCCACACCCCAATTATATGATTGAAGGAAAAACAAGTCCCTTAACTTCAAGCTCCAGAGAATCCGCTACAAGAGCTATTCAAAATTTAAAGGAAGGACTTCAAACCCTGATTGAAATATCAGGTAAAGACGATTTAACTTTAAGATGCGACACTGCTTTATACGACAGTTTACCAGTGCCAGAACCTCAAAGAGAAAACGCTGGAACTCATGTACATGTAGAATATCAACCTTTAGCCGATTATCTGACTAAAAAGATAAATGGGAATTTTTCTGTCGCGCAATTGATTTGGAGAATGAGACAAAATATTCCAGAATTTGTAAAAAAATATTGTCCAAATACAGATAGGCTAAAAAGAAAGATAGCAGATCATGGAGAAAGTGATTTTGCTTATTTAGGATTAGTCCAAGATCATAATGTTTATAGACAAACAATTAACTTTAGAGGTCCAACTATTGAAATGGTTATTGCAGATAGTACAGACAGTTTACAAGTTTTAAATGATCTTGGAGAAGACTTTAAGAGAAGTGCCCTTGAAGCAGTAGACTTTTTAGAACATAATCCTACCTATCAACCTCCTAAAGATGATGAAGAAAGAGTAAGGATTATGAGATCCCTCTTTACAGATAATTTATGATTTTTCTAAAGTTTTAT
>Ga0182027_10015356_pt1 | contig 10532 bp, 8 predicted proteins | sample 712E1DmetaG_FD_121300 | JGI IMG/M metagenome (GOLD analysis project Ga0182027, IMG submission 121300) | Permafrost microbial communities from Stordalen Mire, Sweden - 712E1D metaG (Illumina Assembly) | ecosystem: Environmental > Terrestrial > Soil > Wetlands > Permafrost | place: Sweden... | reverse complement strand
CGGAAGAGACTCCTCCGCAATGAAAGTTGGGCGCATGTCGATGACAAAAACCCGGCTCGATGGCCTGTATCTGCTCTTGCTGGGGAGCATGGTATTTCTTTTGCTGGGCGCCGCGCTGGAGAATTCTTCTCCTGCCCCAATGCTGGATTTCAGATTGCTTTACTATCCCGCACGATGCCTTATTCAGCATGGTGACCCGTACAAGGAAAGTGACGTGTTGCGCGTATATCAGACGGAGCGAGTTTATAGCCAATTGGACACGGCGAAGGAGCGCGAGATGACGACGCAGTACATATATCCGCCGACCGCATTTTGCTTGACGGTTCCCTTCGCGCTGCTGCCATGGGGGCCTGCGCGCATCCTGTGGACGACCCTCACTGTGGGGAGCCTCATCCTCGCCTCGTTTCTAGTGTGGAATCTGGGGGCGAATTACGCGCCAACCCTCTCTGGAGTTCTGATTGGCTTTCTTCTTGCCAACAGCGAAGTGCTCGTTATTAAAGGCATGTGCGCAGGAATCGCAGTAAGCCTTTGCATGGTGGCTGCATGGTGCTTTCTTCAGGAGCGGTGTGTCCTGGCGGGTATTCTTTGCCTTGCGGTTAGCCTCGCAGTAAAGCCGCAAGATGCCGGCTTAGTCTGGCTCTATTTCCTGTTAGCGGGCGGAGTCTACCGAAAGCGGGCACTGCAGACCCTCTTCGCGACGGTTGTCCTCAGTCTGTCGGCAGTCCTGTGGGTCTGGCGCGTCGCCCCAAACTGGATGCAGGAATGGCATTCCTATTTCATGGCGTCTCTCCTGCAAAGCAGTATGAACGACCCGGGCCTGGCTTCAACTGGCGGCCATGGCCTCGCCATGGTGATAAGCCTGCAAACGGCCATCAGCTTCTTCCGGGACGATCCGCGCATCTACAATCTGGTTAGTTATGTTATATGTGCGCCGCTCCTGCTCGTATGGGCGCTTGTAACTCTGCGATCCCGCCCCTCGACAAAGAGAGCCTGGCTGGCGCTCGCGGCCATCGCGGCTCTCTCCATGCTGCCGGTCTATCATCGGCAATATGATGCCAAGCTTATACTGCTTACGGTTCCCGCTTGCGCCATGCTCTGGGTTGAGGGCGGCTTGATCGGGTGGCTCGCGCTCTTGGTGAATACCGCGGGGTTCGTGGTAACCGGAGATTTGCCGTGGGCAATTCTCATTGGTCTCACCAGCAACCTGCACCTGGCCGCGACCGGGATGTCCAGGCAGATACTGACGGCCGCGCAAGTATTTCCAGCACCGGTCATCTTGCTGGTCATGGGCGTTTTTTATCTGTGGGTCTACATGCGGCGCTGTTCCGCCCATGATCCGCCCCAGCCTCTTTAGAACTCGGATCAATCGCTCGCCAAAGGCGCAGACCAGAATTCGAGCGTATCTCCGGGCTGTGTCTGCGTGGCGCGAATCGTGCCGGGCGGAAGCTCGAGTACGGAGTGCGCCAAAAGACAGGCTGAGAGCCGACCCGGAGGCACTTTGCTTCTGAGCTTCTTGATTTGCTTTTTACGGTCCAGATAGACGAGGTCAATGGGAAATCTCATGCCGAAAGTATGCACGGCCTGACAGGGGAGGATCCACAGCCCGCCTCCGGGTGAAAGACACTCACGCCCGAGCAGTCCCGTATTCCGCTTTGGACCGCTGCCGGCGACTTCCATGTGAGTAGCAAGAACGGTGTGGCGAGTGAGGTTAGAGACCTGGAGGCGGATATCCGGGGTTGCTTGGCGGCGTCGCGTGAGATGATCCCGCAGTCCGGCAACGATCTTGCTGAACGAATTCATCCGGTTTCCTCAGGTTCATTCGAGTGTATGTGGCCGCCGGTTGCCGGAAGGGGCAGCCAGGGACCTCATTGCGGCGCGGGAACAGGTGTGGCGGCGGAGCCGGTCGAGGTCGAAGCTGTTCCAAAGCCTCCCGTAGCGCCTTCGATCACCAGCGGCGTCTCCGGCTTCATGCTCTCAATCAACTGCTCGACGGGTATGGTGGACGGCGCGGGGGCTGGAGTATTGGCCGCTGTCTTGGCGTCCGGGTTATTCATGGGTATGCCGGAGTTGGGGGGCAGGAACTTTCCGGGAAACTTCAGATCGGGCAAGGGCGCTCCAGCCGAAACGGGAGCCACAATCTCCGGCGTCACGATCACGATGAGCTCAGTGTTCGCCTTGTTCCTCTGCATCGACTGGAAGAACTTACCGAGAACGGGAATGTCTCCCAGAAAGGGTATTTTGGTAAAGGTTTCCGACTCGGTATTGTCCAGCAGCCCACCGATGACGAAGCTTTGACCGTCGATCAACTCGACCTCGGTCTTCATCTTCCGCGTGGTAATTGCGGGCACGTCGAATCCGGAGACCTGGACCTCGTTGGTGAAGTCCAGCGCGCTCACTTCGGGAGCCACCTGGAGCCGGATGGTTCCGCGGGGAGTAATGGTGGGAATGAAGTTCAGGCGAACTCCATATTCCTTGAACATGATGGTAATCGACGCTCCCGCACCGCCCGAGCCACCTTGAACGACGGGATAGGGATACTCACCGCCGGCCAGAAAGCTGGCTTGTTTGCCGTTGGCCGCCAGCAGGTTGGGCTCGGCCAGGACCTGTGCGCCAATTTTGGTTTCGAGAGCCTCGATGGTTGCGCCAAAACCGCTCAAGCCTGGAAAGAAGGCCATCAGGTTCAGATCGCTCGAAATAGTCGTTCCCGTCGAAGTTGTCAATGGCGAGGTGAACTGTCCGGTTGAAATCGAGCCAAGAGAGTTTCCCAGCCCGTTATTGAAGAGATTGATGCCAAGCTTTATTTCCTTGCTGCGGTCGACGCTGAGAAAGCGCACCTTGAGGAGGATTTGCGGCTCGGAGGCCGGCACATCGACATCAAGCAGGTTGACGACATTACCGCCAATGGAGGCAATCTTCACCGCGCGCCGGGAGCTATCGAGATCCTTGACCGTGCCGCGAAGGAGGACCGAGCCCTTCTCGGAGCTGACCTTCAGGACCTGTCCGGGAAGCTCCGTTCTCAACTCACGGCGAACCGCGTCCAGGTTGTCGTTCGCGGCAGACGCGCTGGCGCGCACCGTCACGTTGAAGAACTGCCGGCCGCCGGTGGTGTCCCAGAGTATCAGGCTGGTTTCTCCAGGTGCTTTGCCATTCAACATGATTTCGGTTGGGCTGATCGCGGTGGCTTCCGCGATGTCGCCCAATCCGATGGCAACCCGCATGACCGGTTTCGCACAATCGACCAGTACGGTTTTGCCCACAGCCACGGAGAGGTCGTTCGCGGAATCCTGACTGGAGGCCGTGGCAGGTTGAGAAGGAGATGGCGAGGTTTGAGCCTGCAGGCCCGCGCCAGCGCAGAGGACAAAAGACAATGCACTGAAACATGCGATGGTAATGCCAGTCTTCGCTCTCACTGCTTTCCCTCGGGAGAACTAAATTTTTGTTCACTCCGTTTCGAACCGTTGATGACCTCGATTGAAAAGGTCTTGGGTGCGGCTTTGTGCGCGCTCTTTCCGGCAGGTCGTGGTGTAGCCGGGGTGGCATTCTGACCCGCAAAGAGGTTGCCCATAGCGGTGCCGGGAACCTCAGCGATCTTTGTATCCAACGGGTTCCGCAGCACGAGCTGGATTCTTACCTGATTGCCTGCCAGGCTTAGGCTCTCGGCCTGTTCCGGGGTGACCAGCAGGTTCACAACCTGTACTTGTTTCGGCTTGCCTTCAGCATCCTTTTGAATATCCGTACCGGCGGATAAGACTGCAATGTTCTGAAGAATTGTTCTCGACACGGTGCCTTGATTGTCTGTCTGCGTGCCGGGAGGAGTGCCCGAGATCAGAACGTCCACCCGCATGCCGGGAGTTACGAATCCAGCCACGCCGACCACATCATCGACCTTGACCGCGCAGGCTCTCATGCCCTGGGGAATAGTAGCTGCCAATCCACCGCCGGAGCCGGGAGCAGCCAGGCGGCTCTCCAGAATGGGTTCGCCCATGTAAAGATCCGAAATGACGCCGCGTCCAATCGCATTCTCGGGCTTGAGGAGGGCGCCTTTGGGAAGCTGTCCGGTGATTTCGACGGTGGTCAGATTGGCAGCGCTGAGAACGGATCCGAGTTTGATGTCCGAGGCCGCCGCGATCACGCGTGTGGGCTCTGCCGGCCGTGACGCCACCTGGCGGTTGCCTATCGCGCGATAGACCAGATAGGCGCATGCGGCGGCAATCAAGAAAGCGAAGAAGAGGATCGTAAGAAGTCTTCGGTTCATTTTAAAACCTACCTGAACTAGCTACCGGGCCAGTCCCGCTTTCCTGTCCGCTGAGTTAATTGATGTGCCCAGGGAAACGAATTTCGATTTCACGCCGAACCGGGGGGTGTGTCCTGTTTGTGCGTTGCAGACATTTCCCGAAGATTTCTGCCCTCTGGCCTTTCGAAAGTGTCTCGGATAGGTCTCAACAGCAGCAGCTCTTCAACGACATATCCGCCAATCGTCCCATCTGAGAACATCACAAGTAGCCCATCCTCGCCGTCCTTTTCAACATCCGATATTTGTATGTGCTTGGACATAACGAACAGAATACCCGGCCTTTATGCTGGTACCTGTTCCATTTTGCTCACCCAAGGCAACAAATTCAGATAGGGTCCAAACGCACGAAAGTCCCTCGTTTTCAATGGGCTTTCCTCTAACCTAAGGAAAGGAACTGCAATGGGAATAATCAGTCAAACAGGCATTTAGTAAATTCTATACAGCATGGATCCGAATAAAAAGGCGTTATATAAACGCGAGGTATCAAGAGAGCTATGTGGCGGAACTCCGCCATAAGCGATTCCGGATGAGAATACAATTGAATGCTGAAGGGGTCGTCAGGGCCTCTTTCCGTCTTTGGCTAAGCTGAGAGTGCCCGAAATGTGACCAACCCCGTACAGAAGGACCAAGCAGCGCGAGGGAGGGAATTCTTCCGGTCATGCAGTCTTCCCGTATGATGACGCTCTTTTCGGAGCGATCGGACCTCAACCAGCGGCCATCTTCCTTTGTGGCCTCGATTCTGGTTCATGTTGCCGGGCTTGGCCTGCTTTCGTTGGGAATCTTGTACGCGCCGGAGAGCAACAACCGGGTTTTCACAGAGCGATATACCGTGCGGCATCTGGAGCTGCACACGGCCGAGCCGCAGATGCAACGGACAGCCGGGAGTGGTGTTGAGTATCCTGGTCCGCATCCTGTCGCGCACACGCAACCCCCTGGCGGGAAGCCAACTTTGCAGCTAGCGGTTTTGCGGCAAATTGCAAAAGCGGCGCCAGGACCTCAGACGCTGGTGCAGCCGTATCTTCATTCCCATCTGACGCTAACCCAAGAAACCCCGGTCCCGACCGTCGTGATTTGGTCGGCGGAAAAGATGCCGGACCAAACGATCGTTGCGCCCCTGCCGGAAAAACCCCTGGCCTCCGGCGTCCAGCCTTCGCTCGATCCGCCCAATGAGGAAGTGAATCTTGCTGACCTAGGCATCTCTGCCACCGATCTGGCTGCGCATACCCAGGCGATTCTCCCCAGCACGACTGCGCCTTTGGTGGTTCGCGGGCCTGAGCTGTTGCAGAGGTCGCCCGTAACGACTGTGGCCTCGTCCGCGCAGCCGATTCCCGCCGCGGTGATGTCGCTCTCCGATCTTCGTATGACGGAAGGGTTCGTCACACTGCCGCCCGTGAACGAGACAGCCTCTTCAACGTCGCCAGGGGTGCCGGCACAGGGACAGGCGGAGGAGTCTTCGCAGGCGGGAAGTGGCAACCCGGCCAGCAGGGCAGGTGGAGTGGGACCGGGAGTAGGGTCAGGCAATAGGGAAGACCAGCCGGGCTCCAGCAGGGTTGCTGGCAGCCGGACCAAAGTCAAAACCGGGTCTGCCCAAAGTGCTGACGCTGCTTCCGGCTCGGGCAACCAGCCTTCGGCTGACCACATTACGCTACCCAAGGACGGCCAGTTCGAAGCCGTAGTGGTGGGGGCCTCGCTTGAAGAAAAGTATCCGGAGACGGCTGGGCTGTGGAGCGGCAGAATGGCCTACACCGTTTATCTGCACGTAGGCCTGGCCAGGAGCTGGATTCTTCAGTACTCGCTTCCGCGTGCCGCCGATGCCGCGGCGGCAGGGAATATCGCTCGCCTGGTTGCGCCTTGGCCGTATAACATCGTGCGGCCCAACCTGGCTCCCGGCGCCATCAACGCCGATGCGCTGATGGTTCACGGCTTTGTGAATCAGGTTGGCCGCTTCGAGACGCTGGCCATCGCCTTCCCGCCGGAGTTTGCGCAGGCGCAGTTTGTGCTCAACGCGCTGGAGCAGTGGCAATTCAGGCCCGCCGCGCAGAATGGGCAGGTTACAAGAGTGGAAGTGCTGCTGATTATTCCGGAAGAGACGGAATGAAGTTGCCCCATTATTGAGACAACCGATGCAGATTCAAGAATATCCGCAATCCAGGGCTCCCGGCGCCAATTCCTCAGTAGTGTGAACAGGCCTAAATAAAGTCTCGGAAGAGTTCTTCGGAGGGCGCGGGAATCACGCCCCGGCCCACGAGCATTCCGTCCTCCGCGGCAGCTTTGGAACCGGCCGCAACGGCCGCCTGTACGCTGGACACATCGCCGGCTACCAGCATGAATCCCTTGCCGCCAAGAGCCATGGCCAGGTGGACCTTGAGCAGGGTCACGTTGGCGGATTTGACGGCCGCGTCGGCCGCCTCGATGATGCTGGCCGCCGAGAAGGTCTCAACTACGCCGATCGAACGCAACTGTTTGGGATCGACGTCCACCGACATGGAGATAGCTTGCAGAACTGTGGGGTGAAGGCGCGCGATCTGCCGCTTTTCGATGAGCGTTGCGCCTGCCGCAACCGCGCCTGCCTCTATGGCGGCCGCTACCGAGGCCACGTCGCCGGAGACCACTATAAGAAACTTTCCCGAGCAGATGCTGCGGGCCAGGAGCAGCTTCACCGATCCTGCTTTCAGCATCGTATCCTCGACCAGGAATCCGGTCGCCACGCTCGAGAGTTCAAGAAGTCCGATTGAGTTGATTTCAGACACGACTTTGGCTCCTTTAGTTCTGCTTCCTACGCTTCAATGATGACCACATCGCCGGTTACCTTGACCACGCCGTCGATGCTGGCGTGTACTCTGGCGCCGAGTTTGCCTTGCTGCGGCACGGCGAGCAGATCGCCCACCCGAACCCGGTCGCCGGATTTCACCACGGGAACGGCCGGAAGGCCGGCGTGCTGTTTCAGGAGCACGTTGACCGCTCGGGGCGAGAATACGTGCTCCATGAGCGGGCCGACATTGTTGAACTCGCCCAAACCCAGCTTGGCGATCAACCTGCGCATTGGCACGCGGCGGAATTCGGCCAGAGGATGGGGCGTTATGGATGCGGGGTCGCCCTTGAAAGTCAGGCCGCGCTCCCGGGCCAGAGGCTTGTTTTGCACGCAGACGGTCTTGGGATCGAGATCTTCCGGGCAGGCGTACATGGTGCATAGATTGCATTCGCAGCAATAGAGCGTGGCTACCGCGGCGTCCGCGCCGGTAGCGAAGCCGAGCGACTGCATGGCGCGATGCGGCTCAATGGGATGGCCGAGCAGAAAGCGCGGACAGAATTCGGTGCAGAAGCGGCATTGATCGCAGGCCGAGCGGCCGATGCGCTGGACATGGAGCCATGGGGCGTTGTGGCGCTGAATGAGGCTGTGTGAGGTGGGCAGCACGATGATGCCGCCGGTGGTTTTCGTCACTGGAACATCAAGGCTGGCCGCAGGCTTGGCCATCATCACGCCGCCGATTAGCACACCGAAATCGTCCACGGTAGGCCCGCCCGCGGCTTCGATGGCCTCGCCGATGGAGATGCCGACCGGAACCCGCAGCGTAACGGGCGTATTCACCGCGCCGGCTACGGTCAGGTATTTGTGCGTAACGGGTTGATCCAGTGCGATATTGATGAGAGTTTCGACATTGGAGACGGCCGTGTCCACATCCTTGGGCAGTCCGCCGGGCGGAATCACGCGCCCGGTAATCAGGTGGACGAGAATGAACTCGTCTCCCGCCGGGTAACAATCCGGCAAGGGCATAATTCGCACATTCTTTGGGGCTTGCCGTTCCAGCGTCGCGATGATGTCGTGGTACTTTTCCTTGATGCCGACGGCGCCGTCCGGCGCGCCCACAAGCTCCATGGCCATCCGCAGACCGCGCAAAAAGAGTTCGGAGTAGTGATGGAGCAGCTCCTTGTCTTTGTGGAGCAGGGGTTCGCATTCTGCGGCGTTGGCGATAACGAGCGAGACCCTGGCTTTGAACTTCACGGCCGCGGGGAAGCCGCCGCCACCCGCGCCAACGATGCCGAGTTCCTCAAGACGGTTGATAGAAGAGTGTCGCGCCGCACCCCCGGCCAGCTCCACTCGCGATGTTCCCGCTTTTGCCGTCATTTGGGTGAAACCTCAAAATCCGTCAAAATAACGATTGACTCTGACCAATACTGTATCGTATCATTCATTTTCGGTCAAGATCAGTCAACAATGAAATGCTTGATTCCAAATATCGGTAGCACTTCGTTCAAGTACCGGGTCCTGGATATGCCGTTGGAGTGTGTTTTGGCGGAAGGACGCGTGGAACGGATCGGCCAGCCGGGCGGCGAATGCGCCGATTACCCAGCCGCAATTCGCAAGTGTATCGCGGCGATTGCGGGCGAAGGCAAGGCTCTCAAGAGTCTGTCGGAGATTGGGGCGGTCGGCTTCAAGGTGGTCCATGCCGGCCCGTACAATGCGCCGCAACTGATTGACGATGAATTTATTGCGGCAATGGAAGAGTTCTCGTTCCTTGCGCCGGCGCACAATCCTGCCTACATCGCGGCCATTCAGGCATTTCGCAAGGAACTTACGGGAGTCCCGCTGGTGGCGGTGATTGAGCGTGGCCCTTACCGGTTCATGGACGAAGCGGCGACCACGTATGCCGTGCCATATGAGTGGCGCAGGGATTTTGGCATTCGCCGCTATGGATTCCACGGGGCCAGCCATCGCTCCGCCAGTGAGCGAACCCAGGCGCTGCTGGGACGCAAAAATCTTCGCCACATCTCTTGCCATCTTGGTGGCAGCTCCAGCATTGCAGCTTTTCGCGATGGCGTCGCTATCGACGTAAGCATGGGCGCCTCGCCGCAGTCGGGGTTGCCGCAGAACAACCGAGTAGGAGATATCGACGTCTTCGCCGTGCTGCACATGATGAAGAAACTCGGGCTGGACCCGGACAAAATGGCAGCCCTGCTTGGCAGCCGGTCGGGATTGGCGGGGATCAGCGGCACCAGCGGCGACATACGCGACCTCGATCAAGCAGCCGCGGCGGGCAACAAGCTTGCACGGCTCGCGCTCGATGTCTTTGTGCACGCCATCCGCCATTATGTTGGCGCATTCATGCTTGAACTGGGCGGAATCGACGTTCTCACCTTTTCCGGCGGTATCGGCGAGAACAGCGCGGAGATTCGCAGCGCTGTCTGCCGGAATCTGTCCGCCTTCAGTGTGAAACTCGATGAGGACAGGAATCGCACCGCGCGCGGCGAAGGCGCAATTTCAACCGAAAGCTCGGCGGTCAAAATTTGGATCGTTCCGGCAAACGAAGAAGTGATCGTGGCTCGCGAAACGGCTGCGGTGGTCAACCGGGAAATGGCAGTCGGGCAAGCAAAGTAGGGCAAAGCAGTCCGGAAATTGTAGTGGAAAGCGGAAGGTCGGCAGTGGCGACATCATTGGGTTCAATCGACAGATCGGCGGTGGAGCGAATCGTCCGGCAGGTCGCTCTCGAATACTTTGGGAAAGGGAAGGGCGGCGCGGCGCCGGTGCTCACCGTCCAAACCTCTTCGCGGCATATGCACGTCTGCCGCGAGGACATGGATGTTCTCTTCGGGCCGGGCTCGGAACTCACCTTCGACCGCCCGCTGTTTCAGGAAGGCAACTTCGCGGCCAAGGAAACGGTGACGATTATCGGGCCACGGAGCCGCATCATCTCAAACCTCCGGATACTTGGGCCGATGCGCAAGCAGTCGCAGGTCGAACTGGCTTTCACAGACGCCATTATGCTGGGTTTCAACGATATTCCCGTCCGGCTCTCCGGCGACATTGCAGGCACGCCGGGGGCGGTCATCATCGGGCCCAAGGGCGTTGTGGAGCTGAAAGAAGGCGTGATTCGCGCCGCGATCCACGCGCACATGAACCCGGCGGAGGCAGCGCACCTGGGGGTGGTCCAGGGCGACCGCATGAAGCTGCGCATCGGCGGCCCGGCGGGCGTTACCTTCAACAACGTTCATGTTCGAATCCACTCGACGGGCAGACTCAATGTCCACATGGACACCGATGAAGCCAACGCGTGCGGTTTGCACCTGACCAAAGACATCGAACTTTTTAAGTAAACAACGAACAAGAGAGGAAGCGATGAAACAAGCGCTTGGAATGATTGAGACGAAAGGCCTGGTCGCGCTGTTCGAGGCGACCGACGCCATGCTCAAGTCAGCAAACGTAACGTTCGCCGGCTGGCAGTCCGTTGGTTCCGGACTG